>Ga0209370_1000431_pt1 | contig 58598 bp, 76 predicted proteins | sample AgamicAtPrz_FD_187164 | JGI IMG/M metagenome (GOLD analysis project Ga0209370, IMG submission 187164) | Agave microbial communities from Guanajuato, Mexico - At.P.rz (SPAdes) (version 2) | ecosystem: Host-associated > Plants > Phyllosphere > Phylloplane/Leaf | place: Guanajuato, Mexico...
CAGCATCGGGCCGACCACATTGGTCTTCATCACCTTGAGCAGGCGAAACTCCGACATCTCCTCGACCCGGCTCTGCTGGCCGATGGTCCCGGCATTGTTGACCAGCGCGGTGACCGGCCCGAGCTCCTGGTCGACGCAGTGGAACAGGCGCACCACTTCGTCCTCGACGCTGGCGTCGGCGCGCACCGCAATGGCCTCTGCGCCCAGCGCGCGGACCTGCGCCAGCATCGCCTCGGCGGCCTGGTCATCGGCGTGGTAGTTGATGCAGATGCGGTAACCCTGTTGCGCCGCCAGCAACGCGGTGGCGGCGCCGATGCCACGGCTGGCGCCGGTGATGACGATGACCTTGTCCATGAGCCTGCCAAGTAGTCCGGAAAAGACCTACAAGATTAGGGGAAATGCCATCATTTGAAAACGGCAGGCTTATCGGATCTCTCCACAGGTTGGACTCAATGCCCTGCCGACGCCGGCGCAGCCTTGGCCGTGAACGGTGGCTTGGCCAGCCACACCAGCAGGATCAACCCGGCGAACACCCAGGTCAGCAAGGTGAAGTAGTCCACCGTCGACATCATGTACGCCTGGCTGTTGAGGATCTGCTCAAGCTTCGCGTAGTTCTGCGGGCTGGCTCCGCCCAGTTGTTCCAGGGTCTGGCGGGTGGCCGGCTCGAAGGTACTGATGTGCTCGCTGAGGTAGGCATGGTGCTGGTCGGCCCGACGGATCCAGATCCAGGTGGTCAGCGACGCGGCGAAGCTGCCGCCCAGGGTGCGCAGGAACGTCGCCAGCCCCGAACCGTCGGCGATCTGGTGCGGCGGCAGGTCCGACAGCAGGATACTCAGGGTCGGCATGAAGAACAGCGCCACGCCGATACCCATGAACAGCTGCACCAGGGCGATGTGCAGGAAGTCCACCTCGTTGGTGAAGCCAGCGCGCATATAACAGCTGGTGCCGATCGCCAGGAAGGCGATGCCGGCCAGCAGGCGCAGGTCGAAACGGTGCGCGTACTTGCCCACGAACGGCGACATCAGCACCGGCAACAGGCCGATCGGCGCCACCGCCAGGCCCGCCCAGGTGGCGGTGTAGCCCATCTGGGTCTGCAACCATTGCGGCAGGATCAGGTTGATGCCGAAGAACCCGGCATACCCGCCCACCAGCACCAGGGTGCCGATGCGGAAGTTGCGGTGCACGAACAGGCGCAGGTTGACCACCGGGTGGCGGTCGGTCAGCTCCCAGATGACGAACACCGCCAGGAACACTACCGAGATCAGCGTGCCGATGACGATGAACGACGACTCGAACCAGTCCAGGTCGTTGCCCTTGTCCAGCACCACCTGCAAGGCGCCGACACCGACGATCAGGGTCAGCAGGCCGATGTAGTCCATGGGCTGGCGGCTGGTGACCACCGGACGCGTGCGCATCTGCTGGCGCACCACGGCGGCGGCGAACAGGCCGATCGGCACGTTGATGAAGAAGATCCACGGCCAGCTGTAGCTGTCGGTGATCCAGCCGCCGAGGATCGGCCCGGCAATCGGCGCGACCACCGTGACCATCGCCAGCAACGCCAGGGCCATGCCCCGTTTCGCCGGCGGGTAAACGGCAATCAGCAGGGTCTGGGTCATCGGGTACAGCGGGCCGGCGACCACGCCCTGCAGCACCCGGAAGAACACCAGCTCGGGCATCGACTGGGCGATACCGCACAGGAACGACGCCAGCACGAACAGCAGCGTGGCCCAGATGAACAGCTTCACTTCGCCGAAGCGCCGGCTCAGCCAGCCGGTCAGCGGCAGCGCGATGGCATTGCTCACCGCGAACGAGGTGATCACCCAGGTGCCCTGCTCCGAGCTCACCCCGAGGTTGCCGGAAATGGTCGGCAACGCCACGTTGGCGATGGTGGTGTCGAGCACCTGCATGAACGTCGCCAGGGACAGCCCGATCGTGGTCAGCAGCAGGCTCGGCGGGGTGAACTGCGCGGGGGCCGCCTGGCTCATCGCTGGGCCGTCTTGCCGGTGGCGCTGTTCTCGTGGATCAGCCGGGCGATCAGGTCATCGGCCTCGACCAGCTGGCGGTCGTACACCTCGGTGGTGTAGCTGGCCTGCTGCGGCGGTTGCTGGGCCAGGGCCGGACCGCTCTGGTCGTGCAGGTCGACTTCGGCGACGGTGGACAGGCCGATGCGCAGCGGGTGGGTCTTCAACTGTTCAGGGGCCAGATGGATGCGTACCGGTACCCGCTGGACGATCTTGATCCAGTTGCCGGTGGCGTTCTGTGCCGGCAACAGGGCAAACGCGCTGCCGGTACCGGCGCCGAGGCTGTCGACGGTGCCGGAGTAGGTCACTTCGCCGCCGTACAGGTCGGCGGTGATTTCCACCGGCTGGCCGATGCGCATGTCGCGCAGCTGGGTTTCCTTGAAGTTGGCGTCGACCCACACCTCGTCCAGGGGGATCACCGCCATGGTCGCGGTGCCCGGCTGCAGGCGCTGGCCCAGTTGCACGGTGCGCTTGGCGACATAGCCGGTGACCGGCGCCACCAGCGTGGTGCGGGCATGGTCCAGGTAGGCCTGGCGCAGGTCGGCGGCGGCGGCCATCACTTCCGGGTGCGACGAGACCACCGTGTCATCGACCAGCGCGGAGCTGGTGTTGAGTTGCTGGCGGGCACTGTTGACGGCGGCCTGGGCCACGGTCAGGTCATCGCGGGAGTGGGCGACTTCCTCGGCGGCGATGGCACCGCTGTCGGCCAGCACCTTGCGTCGGTTGTAGTCCTGCTGGGCCTTCTGCAGCTCGGCCTGGCGGGTCTGCAACTGCGCCTTGAGCGAGTCGACATTGCTGTACAGCCCGCGCACCTGGCGCACGGTGCGCGCCAGCTTGGCCTCGGCGGCCTGCAGGGCAACCTCGCTGTCGGCCGGGTCGAAGCGCAGCAGCACCTGGCCGGCATGCACCAGGTCGCCGTCGTCGGCGCCGATGCTGGTGACGGTACCGCTCACCAGCGGGGTGATTTCCACGACGTTGCCATTGACGTAGGCATCGTCAGTACTTTCGTGCCAGCGCCCGACCAGGCTGTACCAGGCCCAGGTGCCGACTCCTGCGAGGATCAGGATCAACAACAAAGCGAGCAGCCAGGCCTTGCGCTTGCCCGAGTTGTCAGGCTCAGGGGCCGGGGTGGAGGTGTCAACGGGAGTGGCCATGACAATACCTTGGAAAATGCGTGACTGGGATCAACGGTCGCCGAAACGGCGGATCGTCAGGGGGTCGCCGGCGCTGAGCAGGACTTTGGCGAGCAGTTGCTCGAGGGTCTTGAGCTCCTCGGGCTGCAGCACGCCGACCAGTTCGTTCATTGCCGCCGCGCCGACCTGGGGCAGGCGGTCGGCCAGGCGCTGGCCGTCGGCGGTCAGGGCCAGGCGCACCTGGCGGCGGTCGTCGGGGCAACGGTTGCGCAGGATCAGGCCCTTCTGCTCGAGGCGGTCGAGCATGCGGGTCATCGAACCGCTGTCCAGGCCCAGGTAGCGGCACAGTTCGGCCGGGGTATCGACCTGGTACTGGGTGACGATGATCAGCACCTTGAACTGGGCGGCCGTGACGCCGTCGGCTTCGAGGTGCCAGTCGAGGATGCGGTCCTTGAGCAGCGCGGCGCGGCCGAGCAGCATGCCGATGGCGCAGGTCTGGAAGTTTTCCGGGGTGAAATGGGACATCGGCGCTCTGCTCGGGTAATTGTGTGAAAATATTACTGCTTAGGCAGTGAATGTCAAAGCCTTGATTAGGAGGCTAAATAAATATTCATCGAGAGGGATGGCACCCGCTTGGCCGGCAAGCACCGACCCTGTGGGAGCTGGCTTGCCAGCGATGAGGCCCTGGAAAACAACACAAGATTGTTGCGCCTACAGGGGCCGGGTCAGCCCCATGGGCCTGATGGTCTTGCGAGGCCGTCAGCCTTGGCGTGCCACCTGCCACAACCGCGCCACATCCGCGGCCCGGGCCTTGAGCAACGGCCCCGCCTCGGCACAGGCCTGCTCCAGGCTCATTGGCCCGCTGGCCAGGGCGAAGGCCGCATCGATGCCCTGTCCATACAGTTGCTCGTAGCCCGCACCGAGCATGCCCGCCAGCACCACCACCGGCACGCCGTGGCGCTTGGCCACCCGCGCCACCCCGAGCGGCGTCTTGCCGCGCAGGGTCTGGGCGTCGAAGCGCCCTTCGCCGGTAATCACCAGATCCGCGCCCTGCACCAGGGCATCGAGGCCGGCCAGCTCGGCGACCACCTCGACCCCCGGGCGGAACTGCGCGCCCATGAACGCCTTGGCTGCAAAGCCCATGCCGCCGGCCGCGCCACTACCCGGCTCGTCACGCACATCCTTGCCCAGCACACCCGCGCAATGATCGGCGAAGTGCGCCAAGGCCTGGTCCAGAGCCTGCACCTGCTCGGGGTTGGCCCCCTTCTGCGGGCCGAAGATCGCCGAGGCGCCATGGGCGCCGCACAGCGGATTATCGACATCGGCGGCAACGTCCACCCGCACCTGCGCCAGGCGCGGGTCCAGACCGCTGGCGTCGATGCGCGCCAGCTGCGCCAGGGCCAGCCCGCCCTCGGTCAACGGCTCGCCCCGGGCGTCCAGCAAGCGCAGGCCCAACGCACGCAGCATGCCGCTGCCGCCGTCGTTGGTGGCACTGCCGCCAATGGCCAGGACAATGCGCGAAGCGCCGGCCGCCAGTGCCGCGGCGATCAGCTCGCCGGTGCCCCAGGTGCTGCTGCGGCAGGCGTCGCGTCGCCCGTTGGGCACCAACTGGATGCCACTGGCCTGGGCCATCTCGATCACCGCCGTGCGGCTCTCGGCCAGCCAGCCCCAGGCGGCCTCGACAGGCTCGCCCAACGGGCCACGCACCATCTGGCGGCGCAGCTCGCCGTGGCTGGCGGCGACGATCGCCTCCATGGTGCCTTCACCGCCATCGGCCATCGGGCATTCGATACGCTCGCAGGCCGGCCACACTTCGGCCAGGCCGCTGGCGATGGCGCGGGCGACGCCAGCGGCGTCGAGGCTGTCCTTGAACGAATCGGGGGCGATGACGATTTTCATGGGGATTCTCCTGTCCTGTTCCGCGCATGCTGACAGGTGCGCGATGCGGCGGCCTCGGTCGGATGCACAAAACCCAGGGGCGGTTGTTTGGGCGGATGCCTTTGCCAGCCGTCATTCCACCGGCAACAACTGCAACCCCAGGTACAAACTCAACATCCCTTCCATGCGCAACGGATCCACCTCCCCCACCTCGGCAATCCGTTCCAACCGGTAGCGCAGGCTGTTGCGGTGTATCCCCAGCGCCTCGGCGCAGGCCTGGCTCTGCCCGTCATGGGCGCACCAGGCGCGCAGGGTGAGCAGCAACTGGCCACTGGCATCCTTGGCGCGAATGCGCTGCAAGGGTTCGAGCAGCTCGTCCAGCGCATCGTCGTTGCGATGCCGCCACAGCAGCGCCGGCAGGCGGTAGCGGGCCAGGCTCAGCAGGCGCTCGTCGGGCAGCACCTCACGCCCGTAGGCCAGCAGGTCGCGCACCCGTCGGTAACTGCGGCGCAGTTGCTCCAGGCTCTGCGCCGGGCCGCCCAGGGCCAGGCGCTCGACGTCCCAGCCGTGGCGCTGCAAGCGTTCGAGCAAGCGCGGCTCGTCCAGCGGCACGGCGGCCGGCCGGCACCATAGCAGCGACTGGCGCGCAGGGCTGACACACCAGCTATCCGGGTAGCGGCTCATCAGCCAGGCCGACAGCGCCTCGGCAGGCGGGCCGCCGCGCAACTCGAACAGGCAGGCGATGCGTGGCAGGTTCGGTTTGAGACCCAGCTGCCGGGCCTCATCGACCAGCCGCGGCGAGTCGCCGCTGCCGCCCAGCAACAGCGCCAGCAGGTCGTCGCAGCGCTGGCGACGCCATTGCTGCTCCACCTGCAGGTGACGCTGGGCCAGGAGCATCTCGGCGGTCATGCGCACCAGCTCGCCGTAGGTGCGCAGTTGCTGAGGATCGCCGGTGAGGCCGAGCACGCCGATCAGCCTGCCATCGAGCATCAATGGCAGGTTGACGCCGGGCTGCACGCCCTTGAGGCACTTGGCCGCTTCCACGTCCAGCTCGACGATGCGCCCATTGGCCAGCACCAACTGGGCGCCTTCGTGACGGGTGTTGATACGCTCGGCCTCGCCACTGCCCAGGATCAGCCCCTGGCTGTCCATCACATTGACGTTGCACGGCAGGATGGCCATCGCCCGGTCGACGATGTCCTGGGCCAGCTCGTGGTCCAGTTCGAACATGTAAGGGTCCTTGGGTCTGAGCCTGGGCTTCGGGGCTTTGGTCGGCGGCACAGCAGCCTACACCTGAAGCTGTGCAAAAGCACAAAGACAGCCGCGCTACACTGCCCGAGACTTTTCCAGGCGAGCGCCGGCACAGGCGACGCGGTGACAACCATAACAACAGAGAACCCGATCATGGCACACAGCCCCGCCCCTGACCAAGGCAACGAGATCACCCGCAACGCGCTCTACCGGCGCATCACCCTGCGGCTGATCCCGTTCATTTTCATCTGCTACCTGTTCAACTACCTCGACCGCGTCAACGTCGGCTTCGCCAAGCTGCAGATGCTCGACGCACTGAAATTCAGCGAAACCGTGTACGGCCTCGGCGCCGGCATCTTCTTCATCGGCTACGTGCTCTGCGGACTGCCCAGCAACCTGGCGCTCAACCGCTTCGGGCCGCGGCGCTGGATCGCGCTGATGATGATCGCCTGGGGCAGCCTGTCCACCTGCCTGCTGTTCGTCACCACCCCCACCGAGTTCTACACCCTGCGCCTGTTGACCGGCGCCGCCGAAGCGGGCTTCTTCCCGGGCGTGGTGCTGTACCTCTCGCGCTGGTTCCCGGCGGACCGTCGTGGCCGCATCATGGCCCTGTTCATGTCGGCGATCCCGGTGTCCGGGCTGCTGGGCGGGCCGTTCTCCGGCTGGATCCTCGACCACTTCGCCGCAGGCCAGCACGGCCTGGCCGGCTGGCAGTGGATGTTCCTGATCCAGGGCTTGCCCACCGTCGCGCTGGGCGCGCTGGCCATCGTGCTGCTCAGCGACGGCTACCAGAGCGCCCGCTGGCTGAGCCCGGCCGAACGCCAGCTGATCGAGGCGGACCTTGCGGCCGACGCCGCCGGCAAGCCGGCCACCCGCGGCGACAGCGTGCTGTCGGTGCTGGGCAACCCGCTGATCTGGACCTTCGGTTTCGTCTACTTCTGCATCCAGAGCGGTGTCTATGCCATCAACTTCTGGCTGCCGTCGATCATCAAGAACATGGGTTTCGACAGCCCCCTGCTGATCGGCTGGCTGAGCGCCATCCCGTACCTGCTGGCCGGTGTGTTCATGATTGTCGTCGGCCGCTCGGCGGACCTGCGCAACGAACGCCGCTGGCACCTCGTGGTGCCCATGCTGATGGGAGCGCTGGGCCTGCTGATCGCGGTGAACTTCGCCGCCCACCCGACCATCGCCATCCTCGGCCTGTCCATCGCCACCATGGGCGCGCTGACCGGCCTGCCGATGTTCTGGCCGATGCCGACCGCGCTGCTTACCGCCGGCACCGCCGTGGCGGGCCTGGCGATCATCAACTCGGTGGGGCAGATGGCCGGTTTCCTCAGCCCCTACCTGGTGGGTTTCATCAAGGACCAGACCGGCTCGACCGATGCGGCGCTGTATGCACTGGCCGGGTTGATCGTGGTCGGTAGCCTGGTGGCCTTGCGCGTTTCGCGAAGTGGTAGCGCTGCGTTGGCAGGCGCCCGCTAGACAGCAGTTGACCGTATCGCCGGGCAAGCCCGCTCCCACAGCCAGTCCAACCTTGTGGGCGCGGGCTTGCCCCGCGATGGCCACCACGCTAGTCGCGAGGTTTCCAACCGGCCTCATGCAATGCCGTCAGCAAGGTATCCCCATCCAGCGCCGGCACCACCACCCCTCCCTTGCCCTGCATCGTGCGTCCCGCCAGCAAGGCATTGACGATCGCCTCCTCCACCGCTTCCGCCGCCGCCATGAACAACGCCGAGACATGGTCGTTGTTGAGCATGCGCAACTCGGTGCATTGTTCCAGCCCTTTGCGCGCATAGTCCGCCGGTGGCAGGTTGCGGTTGCCGGTGGAGAACGCCAGGAAGATATCGCCACTGGAGTCCTCGGTGCCGCCACCGGTGCGGGCGATGCCGATCGACGCGCGCTGGGCCAGGCGCTGGCACTGGTGTGGCAGCAGCGGCGCGTCGGTGGCGATCACCACCACGATCGAGCCCATGCCCGGGGTACCGGTCACAGGTTCGGCGAAAGGCGACGGCAAATGCCCCAGCTGGCGCCCCACCGGGTAGCCGTCCACCCGCAGCTCGCGCCGCTGGCCATGGTTGGCCTGGACCAGGACGCCGACGGTCCAGCCGCCCTGATCATCCTCCAGGCGCCGCGAGGCCGTGCCGATGCCGCCCTTGAACTCGTGGCAGATCATCCCCGTGCCACCGCCCACCGGCCCTTCCTGCACCGGCCCCGAAATGGCCGCCTCCTGTGCCTGGCGCACCTGCGCCGGGGTCACGTGCTGGCCCCAGATGTCATTGAGCAGCCCATCGTAGGTTTCCATCACCACCGGCATGCACCAGTACACCGCCTCGTCCGGCAGGCGCTCGCGCTCGGCGGCGATCAGCGCATCGCGCACCACGCCGACGCTGTGGGTGTTGGTGACGGCGATCGGCGTGGTCAGCAGGCCGGCCTCGCGGATCCACTCCAGGCCCGTGGCGTCGCCGTTGCCGTTGAGCACGTGGCAGCCGGCGAAACAGGGTTGCTGGCGAGCCGCGCCCGCGCGGGGCTCGATCAGCGTCACCCCGGTGCGAATCGGCGCCGGGCGTTGTTCGTCGATCAGGGTGCTGTGGCCGACCCGCACCCCAGGTACGTCGGTGATGGCATTGAACGGGCCCGGGGTGCCGTGGCCGAGGGTGATGCCCAGTTGACGCGCACGCATGTCTACTCCTTGGATACTCACAATTTCTGGAAGGTCGGGCTCAGCCGGCCGTGGGTGCTGTACAGCGTCACCGACACGGCCAGCAGCCCGAGAATGATCAACAGGTCGCGCAGGGACGCCTCGCGCAGCAGGGTCACCAGCAGCCAGCCGGCACCGCTGACCGCCAGCAGCGCCGGCAATGGCCACAGCGGCATGCGGTACGGGTGCTCGCGGTCACGGCGCAGTATCCGGCTGCACAGCGCGCATGCGGCCACCACCAGGTAGATCAGCAGCAACAGCAGCACGGTGAACGAGGTCAGTTCCTCCAGGCTGCCGGACAGGCTCAGCAAGGCCGACGGCACGGCGAGAAACAGCGTGGCCAGCCACGGCGACTCCCAGCGCGGATGGATCAGGGTGAAGGCACGGTTGAGCGTGGGCGTCCAGATCGCGTCGCGCCCGCTGCTGTACACCACCCGGCCGACCTGGATGACGATGGCCACGATGGCGTTGAACACCGAGAGGAAGATCCCCGCGCTGACCAGCCGCGCCAGGGTCTCGTTGCCATGGGCGGTCAGCAGGTAGCCGATCGGATCGCCGCTGGCCAGCATCGCCTGCAGCGACGGCGCGCCGATCAACAGCGCGGCCAGCGGGATCACCTCGATGGCCAGCACCACCGCCAGCGACCACAGCACCGCCCGGTGCACGGTGCGGCCACGGTCCTTCATGTCTTCGGCCAGCAGCACCGCGCCACCATAACCATTGAAGGCGAACAGCGCCATGCCCACCGCGCCCAGCACCAGTGCCCAGGGTGCCGCGGTCAGCGCTCCTTGCTCGAGCATCTGCGGCTGCAACAGGCTCGACGCCGGCTGGCTGGCATTGCCGAATCCCAGGATCACGATCACCAGCAGCGCGGCGACCTCGCAGAACAGGAACACCCCGGTGATCCAGGCATTCAGGCGAATGTTGAGGATACCCAGGGCATAGCTCGACACCACGATCACCAAGGCCACGGTCTGGGTATCGAAACGCGTGCCCAGGGCATTGTTCAGGTAGGTGGCGGCGCCACCTGCAAGCACCGGCGGAATGAACAGCATCGAGGCCAGCACGGTAAGGAAGGTGGCATAGCCCGCCAGCCCGCCGAACACGCGCTTGGCGTACACATACTCGCCGCCGGCGGAGCTGTGGGCGCGCCCCAGTTCGGCGTAGCACCAGGCGAACATCAACGCCAGCGCACCGGCCATGATGAACGACAGAAACGCGCCACTGCCGGCCTGCTGGATGGCGAACGGGGCGATGACGAACACGGAGCTGGCCGGGGTCACTGCGGAAACGGTGATGGCGACCACGTCGAACACACCCAGGCGTTGCTTGAGCGCGCTTGCGGGCTCTTCGCTGGAGCTCATGGCGTTTTTCCTCTGATTGTTATTGGTTGTGAGGGGAAAACCGGTCGCGCGGCCGCTGGACCTGGGCTGGACTGTAGGCCCGGGCAAGCCTTTGGCCAATTACCCTTAGGGGGTACGCCCCTTGACGGGGCGGTGCAAAGCTCTGAACACTGCGGGCCTACCACCAGCCGCGGCGGGCCCCATGCACCACCTGTTCACCGAAGCCAGCGCCCACGCCGGCCTTGCCCGCACCGTCGAGCAGATCGGCCAGCCGCGCTTCTGGCGCCAGTTGATCCTGCTGCTGCAGCAATGGCTGGCGTTCGACAATGCCCTGGCGATGTTCTACCCCCGTGCCGGGCTCCCCCGGGCACTGGAAATTTTCGACGCGCGGGGTGAAGGCAACCCCGAGGCCATGGCCCTGTACCTGAGCGGCCTGTATCAGCTCGACCCGTTCTACCAGGCCTGCCAGGAGCGTATCGGCGACGGCCTGCACCGCCTGGAAGAAGTGGCGCCGGACCAGTTTCGCCAGAGCGAGTACTACCTCAAGTACTTCCACGACCATGTCCTGGAGGACGAGGTGCAGTTCATCGTCCAGCTCGGCGACAGCGGCGCCCTGTCCCTGTCGCTGGGCCGGCGCGAACGCTTCGACAGCGCCAGCCACGGCCTGCTGGCGCTGGTGTGTCCGTGGGTGGTCGCGCTGATGGCCCAGCACTGGCAGCAGCACAGCCTGCGCCCCGCCCCCGTTGCGGGCATGGCCCATCAAGTGCGCGACGCCATGAGCCTGTTCGGCGCCAAGGTGCTGTCGGAGCGCGAGCTGGAGATCGCCCGGCTTATCCTGCGCGGTTACTCATCGAAGGCCATGGCCGAGCGGCTGGCCATCTCACCGGAAACCATCAAGGTGCACCGCCGGCATCTGTACGCCAAGCTGGACATCTCGTCGCAACCGGAGCTGTTCTCATTGTTTCTGCAATCGCTGGGGCACGATCCGCAGGACCCTTGAGCCTGTCACTGGCGCAACCGCCCCAGTGCTTCCAGCACATGCCCGGTCGCCCGCTCCACCTCGCCTTCACGGCAGGCAATGCCCAGCTGGCGCCACAAGCCAGGTCGCAATGGCCGTTGGGCAATGCGCGCCTGCGGCTGGCGCACCTCACCTTCCTGCGGCAGCAAGGTGGCGCCGTACCCGGCGGCCACCAGGCTCTTGATCGCATCGTTGTAGTTCAGCTCGATCCGCGGCTCGGGGTACAGCCCCGCCGTGGCGAACCACTCCGAAGTGACTCGCGACAGCTGGGTGGTGCTGTCGTTGAGAATCAGCGCCCTGCCGGCCAGCCAGGCCGGGGTGACCCGCGCCGGCGGCTGCCAGTCGGCGGGCACGTAGGCCATGATCGGATCGCGCCGCCACGGCGTGATCCTCAAGCCCTTGCCCGCCACCTGCGGCAGCGCCACCAGGCCGATGTCCAGGGTGCCTTCGCGCAGACGCGCCAGGGAGGCCTGGGAGGTGAGCACCTGCACCTGAACGTCGATCCCCGGATGATCCACCCGCAGGGTTTCCAGGGCCTGGGGCAACAGATGGGCGATGGCGCCGGTCGAGGCGCCAAGGCGCACCCGGCCGGTCAGGCCCTCGACCTGCCGGCGCACCTCGTCCAGCGCCTGGTCGGCATCGGCCAGCAGACGCCGGGCGCGGGCCAGCAGCGTCGCGCCGATGGCCGTGGGGCGGATCTGGCCGCGCGTGCGGGTGAGCAATGGGGCACCGATGCGCGCCTCCAACTCGGCCACATGCAGGCTAATGGTCGGGGGCGCAAGGTTGAGCTGGCGGGCGGCATCTGCGAAGGAGGCACGGTCGGCGATCACCACCAGGGTGCGCAGGCGGTCGAGGCTGATTTCTCGCATGGGATCTCGCAGCAGCGGCTATGAATTCAGGATTTCTGAACGTGGCCATCATGATATTCAAATTTTCTTTCGTCCAGTGAGCAACGAGGATTAGCCATCACTCTTTTCACCGGACAATCGACATGCACCAACCCCTCGTCTTCATCGATGGCGACCAAGGCACCACCGGCCTGCAGATCCACGCCCGCCTGCAAGGCCGCGATGACCTGCGCCTGCTAACCCTGCCGGAGGCCGAGCGCAAGGACCCGGCCCGCCGCAGCGAGGCGATCAACAGCGCCGACATAGCCCTGCTCTGCCTGCCCGACGAAGCCGCCCGCGAGGCCGTGGCCACCCTGCGCAACCCGGCGGTGCGGGTGATCGACGCCAGCTCCGCGCACCGTACCGCGCCGGGCTGGGTCTACGGCCTGCCAGAGTTGAACGCCGAGCAGGCCGAACGCATCGCCACGGCCAGCCGGGTCAGCAACCCCGGCTGCTACCCTACCGGCGCCATCGCCCTGCTGCATCCGCTGGTCAAGGCCGGCCTGCTGCCCGCCGACTACCCGCTGAGCATCCATGCCATTTCCGGCTACTCCGGCGGTGGCCGTGCCGCGGTCGAGCGCCACGAACAACGCAGCGAGGATTACCTGCCGACGCTGCAGCTGTACGGCCTGGAACTGGCCCACAAGCATGTACCGGAGATCCAGCGACACGCCGGGCTCGGCGCACGGCCGGTGTTCGTCCCGGGCTATGGCGACTACCGCCAGGGCATCGTGCTGAGCATCCCCCTGCAACTGCGCCTGCTGCCCGGGATCAGCGCCGAGCAGTTGCAGGCCTGCCTGGAACAGCACTACCAAGGTGCCCGGCACGTGCAGGTCATGCCCCTGCACCAGCGCGGCGCGGCGCCAGCGCTCGATCCGCAGGCGCTGAACGACAGCAATGACCTGCGCCTGGCCCTATACGCCAACCCCGAGCACGGCCAGGTGCTGCTGACCGCGGTGTTCGACAACCTGGGCAAGGGCGCGTCGGGTGCCGCCGTGCAAAACCTCGACCTGATGCTGGCTGGGCTGCGCTAGGTTAGAATGGACACCCGCCTCGTCCGGGGCGGGTGTTTCACACCTTGCCGGAGCTCCACCCGCGATGTTCATCCTCCGCCGCCTCGACGGCGTGCCACCCGAATCCTTCCAGAACCAGATCCGCCAGCTGGTGATCGACCATGTCGGTCAGCTCAGCAGCGTCGCCATCAGCCCGGACAACCCGCTGTACCCGCTCTACCAGTACGGTGTCGGCCTGGAGGTACACCAGTACCTGATGGCCCTGGACGGCACCCGTGGCCTGCGGGTCGAACTGACCCTCGCCCTGGATGCCGAGGCGCCGGACCGGTTGCTCGGCTTTGCCCTGGTACTGCCGGCCCAGGACAACCCGCAAGCCTGCGCCCTCGCCTACCTCGCCGTGGACGCCAGCCACCGCCGCCAAGGCATCGCCCGTGGCCTGCTCGATGCCGTGCGTGGCCGCTATGCCTGTGTCGAGCTGAGCGCCTTCGCCCAGCAAGTGCCGTGGTTCGAGAACATGGGCCTGCAGGTAGTCGCCAGCGCCGGGCCGCAGGTATTGATGAGCAGTACCGGCAAGGCCAGCGACGCACTGATCGGGCGGCTGGACATCGCGCCGATCTACCAGACCGTCGAGGTGCGGCAGATCCATGCCTACCTGCTCAAGCAGCAGGGCGAAGCGGCGATGATCGAGGCCGAACGGCTGCGCGACGCACGGCTGGATACGCTGGCCGAGCAAGCGACGGCATGCGTCAGCGAACGCAAGCGCGTGCACTGAAGGGGTCAGCCCTTGATGGCCGTCTCGATGGCGGCGATATCGATCCTGCCCATCTGCAGCATCGCCTCGAACGCCCGCTTGGCCACGCCGCGATCGGCACTGGCAACGGCCTCGGTGAGCACCCGAGGACTGATCTGCCAGGACAGGCCCCATTTGTCCTTGCACCAGCCACAGACACTTTCACTGCCGCCATTGCCTACAATCGCGTCCCAATAGCGGTCGGTCTCTTCCTGGCTGTCGGTCGCCACCTGGAACGAGAACGCCTCGCTATGGTTGAACGCCTTGCCGCCGTTCAGGCCGATGCAGGGCACGCCCATCACGGTGAACTCGACGGTGATCACGTCGCCCGCCTTGCCCGAGGGGTAGTCGGCGGGCGCCTTGTGCACCGCGGTCACGCGGCTGTCGGGAAAGGTGCTGGCGTAGAAGTTCGCCGCGTCCTCGGCGTCGTTGTCGTACCACAGGCAAACAGTGTTCTTGGCGGTCATGGACGCTCTCCTGGGCGGGTCTCGTTGCCCACGAGTCTAGCCCCCGGATCCACCTGCCCCGTGCAAGCGCGATCAACGGCTGGCCAGTCAGCTCCCCTGGCAGGCGAAGGCCCGGGCCAGTTCAAGGTCGTTCAGCGCGCTGGCGTGGTGCAACTGTCGATATTCGTTCAGCGCCTGTTCCAGCCGTGCGCCGCGCAGGCGCCCGTCGCTGGCGATGAACAGCAGCGCATCGTCGCGGGCGGCCTGGTAGCTGCGCTGCGGGTGGCTGGTGGAGCCGCTCACTGCGGCCGTGCCCAGGCTGGAACCAACGGTGAAGTGATCGGTGGAGTTGCCCTTGCCATCCATGGCCCACCCCGGGCCGGCGAGCAGCAGGAGCAGGACAGCGCCGCCGCGCAGGTTCAAGAGGCGACCCGCGCGGGCAGCTTCGAGGTCGGTGCAACGCAAAAGCGGGGCAACGGGCATGCGGGCCTCTTCGTCGGGTGTTCGCGTTGCTGCGGATCATCGCCGTAAACGCCGGCAGCGGCAAGGCTGCTGTATGCCGGGTTTGCTCGCCATCTGTGTCTAACGGCAATTGTCCGCCACGCCTAGGATCGAAGCCTGTAACCAAGGAGCTGCCATGAACGAACTGCCAACCACCAGCGACTTTCCCGGGCTGGTCCTGCGCCGCTTGTTGCCAAGCGACCTGGCCATGGTCTGCGCCCATCGCGAGGCCATGTTCCTGGAGGCCGGTGGCGACCCTCTGAGCCTGCAGACCATGACCGAACACTTCCGGCCCTGGCTGCAACCGCGCCTGGCCGATGGTCGCTACTACGGTTTCGTGCTGCTGGATGGCGAGCAGCCGGTGGCGGCCATCGGCCTGATGTCGATCGACTGGCCGCCGCACCCGGCGCATCCCTGCCGCGACCAGCGCGGCTATGTGCTCAATGTCTACGTGGCGCCGTCCCATCGCCGCCTGGGACTGGCCTCGAAACTGATGCGCCTGGCCGAGGCCGAGTTCACCCGGCGCGGCCTGGGCTTTGCCGTCCTGCATGCCACCGAGGTGGGCCGCCCGGTCTATGCCGGCCTGGGCTGGGCGCCAACCGCGGAAATGGCCAAGCACCTCGGCTGAGCTCAAGCCAGCCGTGCAAGCGCCGAGGCCTCTGGTGCATCCGCCTTGATTGTGCAGTGACTCAAGGAAGTTTCATGTCGCATCACAACTTCCCAGCGCTGCTGGTGCTGCCGTGATATTTGACGCTCGGCGGCCCAGCGTCCAAGGTTGTCGCTCCCCATCGATCCGGAGCTCTACATGCATTTCGACCTGATCCAGTCCCTGAGCCTGGCCGGCAAGCCCGATGTGCCCAATGACGACCGTGTCGGCACTTCCGACCGCCACGCCTGGGTGATCGACGGCGCCACCGACCTCGGCGCCCCCGGCCTGCTGGGTGAGCGCGGTGGCGCCGCCTGGCTCTCGGCCACGGCCCAACGTGCCTTCGCCATGGCATCGGGGCCGCTGCGCAAGGTCTGCGAGTCTGTCTTCGACTCGATCGCCCAAGCCTATCTGCAAGACCGTCAGCGCGAGCCCGTGGCCACCTGGGAGTTGCCACGTGCCGCCTTTGCCGCCGTGGCGCTGGAGGGCGAAGAGCTGGTCTGCGCGCACCTGGCCGATTGCGTGGTGCTGCACCGCAGCGTGCGCGGCATTCACTTCCTCACCCCGGCGCCCGACCGCGAGGCCGAGCGCGCCGAAGCTACGGCTCTCGGCCCCGGCACCGGCGCACATGGCGTGCGAACCCCAGCTGTGCTGGCTGACCGACGGGCAGCCCGTGAACGCCCCCGGGCCGTGCTCGGCATCGATGCCCAGCTGTCCAGGGAAGGAACGCTCTACAGCCGAGCGCCAGTGACCCGAGGCGACGATATCCTGCTGATGAGCGACGGTTTCGCGGCACTGTTCGACACCTACCGGGCCTACGACCCGACCGGTTTCATCGAACGCCTGCTGGCTCACGGCCTCGATGACCTGGCGCGCACGTTGCGTGGCATCGAGCACGACGATGCGGCATGCCTGCGCTACCCGCGCTTCAAGATGAGCGATGACGCCTCGGCGATCTGGTTGCGGGTAGGTTAAGTCCCCGCGAGTCATGGTCGTTATTAGTGAAACGCCACGCTAGGCCAAGCGCTTGTGCAGAAAATAGCGGGTATGCCCGGGCGGGAAATCGGCAAGCTCGCCAAAGACTTCGAACCCCAGCTTGCGGTAGAAGTCCGGCGCCTGAAAGCTGAAGGTGTCGAGCCAGATCCCGCCGCAGCCCTTCTGCCTCGCCAGCGCCTCGGCCTTGGCCATCAGCTCGCGCCCACAGCCCTGCCCGCGCATCCGCTCGGGCACCACCAGCAGCTCGATGAACATCCAGCCCCCGCCGAGCCTGGCGTAGAGGCCACCGACGATTTCATCGCTGGCAGGATCGCGTAGCGTCCAGGCGACGGTAGCCGCGCCGGGCGAGCCGATCACGCCATCGTTGAATGCGCGCAAGGGCTTCAGGATTGCATCGTGATGCAGGCTGGTCGCCTGGTCAGTGAAATCGATACCGAGTGTCATGGCAGGTCGTCCGGTTGACCATGGAGGAAGGCGGCGCCAAGCGCGCCGGATTAAATTTACTTCACGTTGCGCCCTTTGGATATAAGGCATTCGACAGCCGCTGGGCCATACTCCAAAGATGTTTTCCGCGTTTTGGTGAGTTTCAGAAAGTGGCGAAACCCAATGAATTCAGGGGTTTCGCCCCGCTGAAAAACTCTGCGCCACACGCAAAAACACGATCATTGGTACAAAAATTGGTACGAGTTGCATCCCCTCCTACGGCGTTCTGCCGACCACGATCCGTCCTGGTTCGTCCCTCTCCCACTCCTCTGTAGATTCATACCTGAGCAGGCCGATGGCCCAGGCCTCTTCATGCTCGAGTAGCGCCCAGATCCTGGCTGCTTCGGTCAGCTCCAGCATGTCGGAAAGCACGCCGGCATCTACCTCTCGTCGGCGGCTGGCCGCATAGGCCATTTCTGCCAACACCGCAGCGCGCCCATCTGGATCTGTGACCAAGGCCGACTGGTCGCCCAGCTCATCAAGCCACGGCTGCGGTATCCCGGCCAGGCTACTCAACACGGCACCACCACGACTGCGAGTACAGCACGCCGTCAATCTCTTCGAAGCCGGTGATGTTCATGCCCCGCTGGGCCATGCCGTTGACGCAGGCGTCCTGCAGGCGCGGAATGATGTCGCCGCTGGGTGTCGGATTGAAGACCCAGGCCTCAATGCAAGGGCGGCCGAGAACCTTGCTGTGCACGTACTCGATGTGCACATCTGCGCGCAGCGGCTTGATCTTGGTGAGCTTGTTGCTGGGAATGGCGACGCCGCGCTCACGGCGGCGAACAAGGAGGAAGTACATACGGCACCAATACTGTATATCGATACAGTATTTGACCATTCAAACGGATTGCCAGGCCAGTACCGCCCGGCGGGCTATGCTTTTGGCTCAAGCAGGAGGACGGGACATGTGCGGAAGGTTGAGCCAGTACCGCGGAATCCATGACTTCGTTGAAACCCTAAGCATGCCTGAAGCCTGGCGGAACAACGTCGGTGACCAGGACCTGGGGCGGTACAACGTCGCGCCGACCACGCAGGTCGCCGTGCTCCGGGTAGATGACGCAGGCCCGAGGGCGGACCTGGTGAGATGGGGGTGGCGGCCGCACTGGGCGACCGACCGCGCCGCGCCGATAAACGCCCGCGTCGAGAAGGTGGCCCACGGCCCCTTCTTCAGGGCGATCTGGCCGCATCGAGCGATCACGCCGGTGGATGGCTGGTATGAGTGGGTGGACGAAGGCGGTCCGAAGAAGCAGCCCTATTACATTCGCCGGCAAGATGGGCGCCCTGCCCTGTGCGCCTCGATCGGTCAGTTCGTCGGCAATGAGCACGATGGGTTCGTGATCATCACTGCCGACGCCCAGGGCGGGCTGGTCGACGTGCATGATCGCCGGCCAGTAGTGCTACCGCCGGGTCTTGCGGTGGAGTGGATCGCGGCCGACATGCCCAGCGAGCACGCGGAACAATTGGTGCTGAACCTGGGTGAGCCGGCAGAGGCGTTCCAGTGGTACCGCGTTGGAACTGCCGTGGGCAACGTGCGGAACCAGGGAGCAACGCTGATAGAACCGGCTCAGTGACGGATCAGAGGCTGGTGCCCCAGCGCGGAGAGCTGGTAGTCGGTCACAGCCTGGTATGCGGACTCGGCGATTATCCGAAGGCGTTCGACCTCCTCTGCCGGAGCGCCAGCGTCCTGAGCATTATGGTAGCTGCGCAAGGCCTCAATTGCCTCGCGTATCATCGGCTCACCCGCCTCAATCATTCCCTCTATGGTTCGCTTCACGATAATGCCCTGGTGGCTTGACTAAAACAGTATAGGGTCAAGCGCGCAGCAAGAGCACCGCTTTAGGTCAGCATGCGGTGCCATGCCAAAGTAGCCAGCGCAATACAGCAGATCCAGAGCGCAACCATGGCCCACGCCTGCGCCTCACTCTTCAGATCATTCCTTCGCATAACCTCTCCTTTTCCTGCTTAATGTCGAAAACATCGCAATCTGGTTGCGACCAAGCACCAAAGATGAAGGTTCATTCTGTTTGCACCCAAGATTCTCCTACTCCACTAATCCGTCATACGACGCCTCGCATGCCAGGCCAGCTACTCGGGCCCGGTCATACGCTGCCGCCAATTCTCGATTCGTTTCGACAGACCTGTTGAGCAGGTCGGAGAGCACCATGGCGGCGCGGCGGGCTGCCTCGCTTCGAGCGGCAATGGTGGGATCCTGGCCGGGGCAACCGACGGTGGCAACGAGCTTGCCGGCTTCGTCGTGCAGCCGCTGGCCAGCAGCACCAGCCACAGCAGCAGCACCTTCAGCGATCGTTCGTTGTTCCTGAGCATGTGCCCTTACCTCCTCCTGCGCGTCGGCGCGCCGTTGCTCCTTCGTCCGTTCTCCGCGCTCGCCCAGCACCTCGGCCAGACGATCGCCGCTGTCCCGTTGCGCAGATGCTGTTGCTGCCTCGGCGCGCTCCACCGACCGACCGTGCTGGTAGACGATCCAGTACGACCCGACAACGGCCATCAGCGCGATCACTCGAACGCCCCAGCCGCTCACGCAGCCCCCAGGAACAGTTCACGCTCAGCGGCGCGACGGCGCACCAGGCCCGGCAGCACCTTGCCGCCCGCCTTGTCCCAGCGCGGGAACTGCTCGGCGGCAGCGGCATAGTCCCTGGCATTGAGCAGGCGCAGCAGCGTGGACGATTCAAGATTCGCAGCGCCCAGGTTGTAGGTGAAGCTGATCAGTGCATCCCACTGGTTCTGATTCAGTGGCGCCGTGACCAGGCGCTGCACCTCCGGCTCGAAGCGCTGCACGTCGTTCAGCAGCATCCGCTCGGCCTGCTCCTTGCTGATGCTCATGCCGGACTTCACACCCCGGGTAGTGCCGTAGCCGATAGTCCAGACGCCGACGGCATCCTGATAGGCCTGCAGGCGCAGGCCTTCGAACGACTTGATCAGGCTCAAGCCGCGTTGCGATGTACGCATTGAGTTTTCTCCAGGCAAAAAAATACCGCCAGGCGGCGGTCGGTGGGTTCGTTGCGGATCAGGCCGGCGGCGCGGGCCAGTCGATCGATGCTGGGTAGCCAGGTTGTTCGGGCACGCGGTTCAGCGCCACGCGGTAACGCTTCCACGCTTTGAGCAGGTCGGCCTCGGCCTGGGACGCTTCGTCGAGGTCCACGGCATCTTGCAGGGGCGCGATGGCCTGGTCTGCCTGCGCGCGACGCCGGGTGATTTCGGCCTGGGCCTGGGCGAGCAGGGTCGCGGCGGCCGCTGCTGCCTTGTCCTCGGCGGTGATCAACTGCGACCAGTCGATCATGCCAACAGTCGACGGCTCAGCCGGCAGGATTGGAAGGCCTGGCAGCTGAACCGGGCCTTCGGCGGGGTCGACGATATCAACAGGGAAGCGCGCATCATCCCCAGCGTCAGCAGCGTGAGGAAGGCGCAGTGAAGCAGTGATCCGACCAGCTACCCGCTCAACAGGGCCAAGCAACCACGGGCTTTGAACCGAGCCGGCAGGGAGTGTTGCCCCTTCCGGCAGTGACGAGAAGTCGAATGCCAAGCCACTTATTGTGAGCATATCGCCCAAGCGGAACACGCTGATCTGCGCATCAGATCGAATAGGAGACAATTTGATGATCATCAGAACCACCTGCCAAAGGCGATGTATTGGTAAGTGTACGTCTGCGACACCGACCAGTAATTTAGTAGAACGAACGTCGAAGAACTCGCCGGAGATGCCCTTGCATACCCACCATATTCATTTACAGCGCTGACGCTAGTTACATTCAAACAAATGGAGAATGCAGAAGACACAAACGTCGACGGAAGATTTACGGTGATAAAGCTTGCAGCATTTGCTGCAGGTGCAGTCTGTATACCTGAGTGCCGACAGATCATAGTGCCGTCAGCGAACTTTATGTATTCTCCGTTCGAGTTACTACCGCGCTCGATAATTGCCCCGGTCGGAACTCCGCCAGCCTGGCTGACAGCTCCAACAATGTCTGCGACGGCAGCTGACCTCAGGCCAAGCCCCGTCCGTGCTTCTGCCTGGTTCTTTCCACCAGTGCCCCCCTGAGAAATGCTCAGTGCAGTGGTGAGCCCGCCGATCGAAGTGATGTCGCTGTTTGCGCCGAGTCCAGCGGCGCCGATGTTTTGCCGCAAGCCGGCTGCATCGGCCGGGGTTCCGAGCAGCGCAAGCGTGCTGCCGAACTGCTCGACGAGCTGCCGGAGGCGATCCGCTGCCTCCTTCACGTAGCCTTGCATCGGCGCCAGGCCATAGGACCCAGCCGAAACTGTAGGCCCCTGATAGGCAGGAAGAATGCTCAGCACCGACGAACTGGCGATGTTTGCCACTTCGTACCATTGTCCGTCTGGGCCCTGGAATGCATCGCCAACCCTGGCATTCAGCGCGAAATCAGTTGATGCTCCGGCCACTGTTGTTTGGCCGGAAGTTACAGATACCTTGCCAGATCTGTACCATGGCATAAGCCGAGGTCCTCAATTAAATGGAAATGGAAGTCTGTTGGTGCTTATGACAAGAGCAACCGGGAATCTATCGATAGGAATTTGCCTCCAATAGTTGTACGGCGCGCCACCTGGAAACTCTCTTGTTGTGCATGCAGCAACAGTGAACATAAACCTTACCCCTCCAGTTATGCCTGAGCACCCCTCCTGACAGCCGTAAAGGCCGCCAGCAAGGTATGCCTGAGGGGCGCTACAAGCGGCCGAGCGCGTGAAATTTATTGATGCCGCGAACTCTCCAGAGCCTACTGCAACATCAACATACGACTTGATCTGCGGGTATCTTGAACCACCACCATCGCCTGGAAATGAGTTGTATCCACCTGCATATGCTGTGTATCTGACATCTGACCCAGGCGCTACCGGCTGCCCAGGCTGCGGAGCTTGAACAGCTGCAACAACGTTTAGCGGAGGCTGGGCCGAATTGAACGTCAACTTTTGGTCAGAATCCCTGAAGCATTTAAGCCCGGTGATGGGCCCAAGGTCAGCCATCAAATCAAACACGTAACACTTCGTTGAAGCCGATGCACCTGTAAAAAGCAGGGTTTTAGAAGAGCCCGAAACGATTTCACCACAAGGGCTGCCATCACCTACAAGAAAGGCAATAGGCGCAGTCCAAGAGGATAGCGTTATACCGTATATCGGCTCTTTAGCGACGGCATCATCATTCCAGTTACCACCAAAATTTGGGTCAAGGCCCACGCTTCTAAGATACTTCTGAGGCCAGTTCGCAACAAATGTTAAGAATCCGCTTTTGCGCAATCCGTAAGATATAAGCTCCGTATCAAAGAGAAGTTGTTGATCAGACTGTCTGTACGCGACGAATTTCCCAGTCATCAGTAGTAACCGTAATCGATTCGGCAGTTAGCTGAAAAGTACCCCCAGCCATTTGTGCTGTACGAGTACGCCCATGACATAGTGTTTCCGGAGATAGTGACGCCAGGCTTTTTACCCTTCTCTCGGTTCAGATCAACCAAGGAGACAATCATGTAGAATCGATTCCTGCCTGCTGGAACAGCAGGCAGCGTAGTGCTTCCTGCTGTTCCATTAGTCACTACGCCACCTTGCGTCTGGCTGATTAACACCGTCATATCTGAAATGACCGATCCGTCCTCAGCGAAGGCAAGAAATCCTGTGCTCATATGCCGATGCCCATCTTCGTTGCCGGATTACCGCTGACGTAGTAGGTGTTGACCTGGCCGTTGGTGATCAGCGACGAACCGCTTGCATCTTGCCCTCTGAATACGGCCCGCCCCGTCTTGAAGTTCAGTTCCAGGATTGGCCGACCCTGGGAGTCTACGGCTTCCGACACGATCGACATCCCCGCAACTATCTGCTGGATGTAAGCCGTATTGATAAAGGCCTGGTTGATGAACACCTGCCCGCCCTGGACAACGAACGGTGAGGACAGCGTGCCGTTGATGTTGTTGACCACTGCGAACCGGTCGGCGGATACCAGGAAGGTACTCTGCAGGCCGGCAGGTCCGTTCTCGATTCCTAGGCCGACGCCAGCTGCGACGTACTGCCCCTGGGCGTTCAGCTGCATCTTGACCGACCACATCGTGTTAGCCTTGCCTTCGAAGTTCGCCTGGGCCTGGCTGACCGTCTGCACTGCCGCATTGGTCTCGCCCACCTTCACCTCAAGCGTCTCCGAGCTGCGGGCAAGGGCGTCCGTCTCCGTCGCGCGCACAAATTGCTCGCGAGCGATTGCGGCCGTCGAATCCCACAGCTTCAGGGCACCAGCAAGTTCGCCTTCTGCATCATCATCACGGGCAGACGCGCGCAGAACCTGAACGCTCTCGGCCGTTGATTCGACCTTGCCATCTACCTCCTCGATCTTGGCGGTGTTGGTTTGGACCTGCTGGGCCAGGCCGTTTGCGGTCTCGATGGACTGGCCAACATCGATCCAGAACGCCACGTTGGGCGGGGTATTTGCGCCGCTCGGGTCAGCCGGAACATCGTGCACCGCCTGGTAGATCCGACCATCGACCACGACCATCTGGCCCTCCTCGTAGGCCGTGTCCTTGTCGTAGGCCTTCAGCCCGTCCAGGGCGTCGATCTGGTCCTGCAGGCCGTCGATCTTGTTCTTCAGCGCCTCGCCGAGCATCGACTCGTCGATCTCGCCGGAGATCATGTCGAGGATGGGGCCTGGGTCGGTCTGAGCTATGCCCTGCACCGCCGTCGGCGGAACCGGGAAGAACGGTCCGATGTTGCCAGTGCGGTCGACTAGACGCGCCCAGAAGAAGAACGAGGCGCCGGCGGCAAGGCCGGACATCACGTGCTCAGACTGCGGATAGGCCAGGTCGGCCAGCTTGGTGGCGCTGGTCAGATCGTTGATCGGGTTGCTCCAGATCTCCGTGCGCTGGGTGTCCTCGGCTCCGGGCGGAAGCCCCCACTTCAGCCGGATCGCGAAGATCTCGCTGGTCGCCGTGAGGAACGTAACCGCCGGAGGCGTGCCCTCCTTCCCTTTCAAATCGGTGAGCACCGAACTGCGCCAGGTAGAAGTGATGTCGAAGGCGCTGACGGCACGCACGCGGGCCAGGTACTGGCCGGCGTAGATGCCAACTACATCGACCGACGCGGTGCCGGTGCGCTGCAGCCTGATCCAGTTGCCGCTGTCCTTGCGCCACTCCACGTCGTAGGACACCGCCCCCTCCACGGCTGGCCAGGCGATGGTCATCGTGCTGACGGCCAGGCCCTGGGCAATCGCGTAGTCGGACGTCAGGGTCACGCTCGCCGGCGGCGGCACGGTCGTTACCGGGATGACGCTGATCGGCCGTTCCTCGAGCTTGGCCCCGGTATCGATTGCGGCGAACTTGCTCGGGTTGAACTCCAGCGCGGTGATCTCGTACTCGCCCTCGGCGGTGCGCGAGGTCTTCAGCACCCGGAACAGCTGCACCGCAAGATCGTCAGCGTCGATCGCCCACTGCAGCTCGGGCTCCGGCTGCACGCTGTAGGCCGTGGTTACGGTCACCGCGCGCCCGGCGACCGACTGCACAGTGCGGCCCTGGGCGCTGCCGTTGGGCAAGTTGATGATCAGCCGGTCGCCGACCTTAATCTGCGTGTCACGGTCCAGGGTCACGACGCGGCCCACTGCCGCCGAAATCCGGCCACCGTTGGGACGGCCCGACAGCAGCTCATCGGCAACAGGGATTACGTGGCCAGGCAGCGGGATGCGCCCTTCAATGCCTGTCTTGAAGGTGACGGTGCGATCCTGGTTGTTGCTCAGCAGCGCCCACTTCCCGCGGCGCTGTGCCTCGCTGGCCCGCGTGCAGCCGATGGCGGAGATCTCGATGGGCCGATCCTGGTACCGGCGCTGCAGCGCAAGGTCGGTGACCGGGATCACGTCGGTGTCGTAGTTGTTGCCCGGGTTGTCGTAGCTGACCAGGGCGCGGCTGTAGTGCGTGCTCCGCTCTGCCCCGCCGTAGGTGAACTCGCCGTCAATGACGTTCGCCCGGGTGAACACGTAGTCGAAGTCCTGGGCGCGCGGCATGTCGGCCTGCATGAAAAGCGAACCCTGAGCCCAGTACACCATGCCCCTGTAGATGGCGGAGAGATCGCGCAGCAGCGTCCAAGCCTCGGCCTTGCCCTGCAGGTTCATGTCGCACAGGAAGCGCGGTTCCTGGCCCCCTACCCCATCCGGTACCAGCTGGTCGCAGTACTGGGCGATGCGGTACATCTCCCACTTGTCGACCATCCATGACTTGATGCGCTTGCCCAGGCCGAACCGGTCTTCGACGCACAGGCCGTAGGTGACGAAGGCAGGGTTGTTGGTCCAGGCCTGCTTGAACGTCCCGTCCCAGGTGCCGCTGTAGGTGCGGGTGATCGGGTCGTAGTTGGTCGGCACCGGCCAGCGCCGGGCCTTGCACTTCACCGTCACAGACGGGATGTTCTGGAACTGCTCAGCGTCGAACTCGATGTAAAGCAGCGCGGTGTTGGGATAGCGCAGCTTCTGGTCGATGATCTCGGTGTAGGCTGCGATGGTCATCGTGTCAGCGATGTTGCCCTTGTTGGCGTTCGGCGTGAGGCGCCGCGCGCGGACAACCCAGCCCGATGTGGCGGCCGGCAGATCGACACGCACGGACCGCTGATAGCCGTTGCTGGTCTTGCCGCTGACCGCGTTCCGGTGCGCTTCGACGAATGCGCCGCCGTCGGTGGCAATGTCGATTGCGTACTCAATGGTGTAGCCGTTCGTGTCGCCACTGGTCGGGCTCTGCTGGAGCAAGCGCGGCCAGCTGAACCGCAGGCGCACAGCAGACAGCTTGGTGTTGCTCAGCGAACGGCTCCACGGCTGATCACTGCGCAGTTCGACGCCGACCGATGTCTCGCTCTCGACCGCGGGAATGCCCTGGATGTACTCCTGCTCGACGGAGCCTGGCCGCCACTCCCACTTCACCCCAGGGAAATTGACGTTGCCGCTGGCATCTTCAATCGGCGTGTTGTCAAGATAGACGTCGCGGGCTGTCGGCGTGCCTTCGAACTCGCCCTCACCCACTGCCAGAAGGATCTTGGCGATGTTGGTGGACTGCAGGCTATCGGGCGCCTCGACGGGCGCCTTCGGCTTTTTCGCGCCGCCTTTGGCGCCACTGACATCAGGTGGAAGTGCTGCGCCCATGCTTTCCTCCGGGCAATAAAAAACCGCCCGAAGGCGGCTCTATTAAAACGAGATGTGTGACCACTCAATCTTCGACGCCCAAACCGCTATTTTCAGGACGGCCCGGCCTACGATGCGCCAGATTTTTACGTGCTTAGCCATTAGATTTCCTCCTGCGTTTTCAGAAGCGGAATTGCTTCTTTCCGGCAGTGAGGGTTTTTGGCTAGGCCTTATCTTCGGCGTAGACGGATGCGGAAATGATCGCCCCACCCCACCGGCGATCCCCGATGCAGATCGGCACAGGGTTGCCGCTGGCGGTGGTGTTGTTCGCGCTGCCGAAGGCGTAAAACGGTCTGTTTTCCGGAGCAGAGCTCATCGACAAACCCTTTGGCTGCGGGCTGAGCATCTGGATCACTCCGCCCAAAGCCATAGAGCCGCCGCCCATCCCAACTGCCAGCGCCGTGCCGGCAGCCCACCCGAGCGGGTTCCACCATGCCAGGGCAACAATGGCGATTCCGATGACGGTCTGGAGAAGGCCGCCGCGTTTACTGCCGCCGACCACCGGTATGAGGCGCAGCTCGCGGACGCCACCACGGTCGAACTCATCCGCCCCAACGTTGAGGCGATTACGGAACACCGCAAAGCGCAGGCCCATGCCATCCAGTCGCCGGATCTCCTCTTCGAATCCTGCCAAGGTGGCCTTCAAAGCCTTGAACACCTCCCAGGTGCTGCCGCTGTCCAGCTGGCGGCGATGAGTACGTCCGAACTTCTTTGCAAGGGAGCCAGACAGCTTGATGATTGTCATTGGCCGAGACTCGATTTCGGCTTTCATCACTGATTTTCCTCATAAAAAAACCACCCGAAGGTGGTCTTTAGTCAAGAGTGGCGAATCATATGCAGCCCTTCACGGCATCGGTTACCCGATCCAAAGGAGACTGCCACGTCCGATAAAAGTGATACTGGACAAGCGAGCCGCCATGCTTCGGCGTGACATCCACTATGTGCAGGGGCGCCTGCGTATTCGGGGCCAGAACAGAGTACTTTTCACCTGAGGTTTGCAAAACACCCCCAATGCTCGCCCCCAGGACAGTAGTGTCCTGCCAGCGATCTCTAACACATTCCGCCACTACTTTGGCTGGCTTCGCCGATTGAAGCGACAGCAGTGGCGGATTGCTTCTGGTATCTCCCGCGCTAGCGCAGCCAGCCAACAGAGCCATACCTACCCAAGCAATGATCCGCATATCCGCTCTCCCTTGAAAAGTCGGAATGTATCACTTCGCGCCGCGATGGCGCAGTACCAGGCGCGCGCGATCATGCCAGGGGCCACCGTAGATGATGACCTCGCTTGGGCGCCCATACAGGTGGTGCAGCAAGAACGGCCCGGGGCCGTACAACTCGGCGCGCTCGCCTGGCAGCTTGGGGTCGCCGCCCAGGTAGATGCCCGCGTGGTTCGGGTGCGCGGTTCGGCCCACGGCCATCACGATCATGTCGCCGCGTTGTGGCCGGTCGACCCGGTAGAACCCGGCAGCCTCGTAGGCCTGCTCGTACAGGCTCGGGCCTGCGGCCTGCTCCCACCAGCCGTCCTCGCGGGTGTAGGTCGGGAACTCCAGCCCCCACTCACGCTTGTACCAGTCGGCGCAAACCTGCCAGCAGTCCCAGGCGCCGTGCACGAAGGGCCGGCCCAGCAGCAGCGCTTCGCCGGTCGGCGTGATTGTGCGCAGGTCGCCCTCCGGCCAGGACAGGATGTGCCACGGCAGGCCGGTGGCCTCGCACATGGCCAGGTCACGCGGCGAAGGCCTGCTGGTGGCGTCCGGGTGGGAGTGCACAATGCCGATCACCTGGCCCTGGTCTTCCGCCTCGGCGTACTGATCCGGCGCGATGCGGAATTCTTCGGTCGGCTCGGTGGCCACGTTGATGCAGGGGAAGTACACCTGCTTGCGGCCCACGGCCAAGATCAGCCCGCAGCACTCACGCGGGTACTCCGCCGCGGCGTGCTGCTGAACGGCGGCGAGGATGTGTTTCAGCATGATCAGCTCCTGGCGATCAGGGAGACGGCCGGATAGCCACCGAACGGCAGCTGGTTTCCCTGGCCGTGGCGCACCACACACCCGGTGTCCAGGCAGCCGTTGCACTGATCCTTGGCTGGGTCGTCGGTGGGATTGCCGTCAAGGTCGAAGTACGGGCCGGTAAATCCGCAGTTCGGCCCCCGGTAGCCATTGGTCATGGCCCAGTGGCACAGCTGGGTCATCTGTCGGCCGATGTTCTCACCGCCTACATCGCCAGGGCTGGCCAGCTCCCACGACACGCTGGTGCCTCTCTCGGCGACTTTCTGGTCGATGTACCAGACCTCGATGCTCTCCTCGGTGGGGTCTGCCTCTGGGTTGCCCTCTGGGAAGTTCTGCGCGTCCAGGTACTGCGCCAGCGTGTGGCGTACGGTGAGCTTGAACTCGAGCAGGTTATCGAAGGCCAGGCACAGGGCGGTGATCCTGCCGTTGACGTTGCCCACGCTCAAGGTCGGGCGAACCTCGGTACCATCCGAGTTCGCTCCGATGCCGTCCAGCTGCATGGGCCAGGCGTCGTACTCGTTGCCCTGCCACCAGATGGGCTTGGCCGGTAGCTGGTCGGCATCCACTCCAGCCGCTGCCAGCTCTGCAGCCGTGTGCGGGATGGCATGCCCGTGGAAGCGCAGCATGTCGGCGCCGAAGTCGGAGCCGTCCAGTTCGAACAGCAAGATCTCGGAGCCGGCCTCCAGCTTCTGGATCTGCGATATCAGGGTCATGGGTGATAGGCCCTCTCAAAGGTTGCGGTGACAGCGACGATCCCACCGGGACGCCGCTGGGTGCCGAATGTCTCGCAGCGATACAACCCAAGCTCGCCATCCGGCGGGGTCCACAGGAACGACTTGAAGCCCTTGTGCCGGCGAATGAACGCCAGGATGGGTTGCGTTTCATCGGCAACACCGCCGAAGGTCAGTGACCAACTGTCGCTTTCCCCATTCAATCCATCGCCGGCAACCTGGGCATACCCATCACCGAATTGCGACTTCCTGACCTTGATCGTGTTGTCCGAGGTCGCCTCGTCATCAGGCGACCAGGTGAATGTTTCGATCGCCATTAACGCCTCCTTGGGCTGTTGGCATGACTGACGCCGCCGGGGCGCCAAGAGGCCGCAACCACACGCTCGGCAACACCTTGCATCTGCTGCTGCATCGCTTGCCCGAGCGCATCGGTATCCAGCTGCATGCCCTCGGAGCTGCGGTCTTGCATGGTGAAGTGCATTGGTGCGTTGACCTGCACCACGGTGCCCCCCCCCTGATTGCCGCCCACCACCTGCACACCCAGCGAGCCGTCGGCGCCGCGGGCCAGGGGCATGATCGCTTCAGGGCCGGCTTCACCGGCGACGCCCAACTTGCCGCCGGCCATCCCGAACGCCGTTGGCTGGTTGAGCACGCTGTTGGTGAAGGCACCACCCTTGGCGAACATCTGCACACCGCCCTGCCAAGCGCCGCCCAGCGCTTGCGGAAAGTAAGCGCTGCCGTAGCCAGCCTGGGACGCGCCCAGGTTGGACGACACGGCGCCTGCCGATCCGGCCGGCAGACCATTGCCACCGCCGCCGAAATAGCTACCCACGGCCGATATCCCCATGCCGATCAGGCCGCTGAGCAGAGAGCTTGCGGCCTGCTGGCTGGCGATCCTGGCCATGTCGCTGATGACGCTGGTGGCGAAGTCCCTGAACTTCATCTTGCCGGTCATGGCGAAGTTGGTCAGGGACGCGGTGGCCGAGTCGAAGCCCGCGGACAAGGTTCGATCCGTTGCGCCTGCGACGTCCGCCGCGTCGGCCTGGATGTTGGCCCAGGCGCGCTTGGCGCCGTTGCGGTAGTCGCGCTGGGCCTGCAGCTTGGCCTCGTGGCTGTCGACCTCCATCTGCAGCTCGCGGGCCTGGTAGTCGGCCAGGTCGGCCAGGCGCTGTTCGTAGGCCGATTGGCTCAGCCGGCGCGACACGTCCTCCTGCTGTTCCTCCAGCTGCCGGCGGGCATCGGCGTACTTCTGCCGCACAGCGTTCAGGCGGTCGGCCTGCTCGCGCTGATCGTCGCCCATGCCCACCCCGGCCACGTCCGCATTGATCGCGTCCTGCCGGGTCTGCAGCACCACCTCCATTGCCTTGCGGTAAGCCTCGGCGCTGTTGCGCCGCACCTCTGCCAGCTTGCGCTCCTCCTGGGTGCGCTTCTGGATTGTGTCTTCGCCATATGCCTGGTTCAGGTTCTTGATGCCGAGTTCCATTTCGGCAGCGGTGATCTTGCCGGCGGCCTGGGCTTTGCGAAGCCCCTTCACACCCTCCGCCAGATCCTCGAGGCGCTTCTTCTCCGGCAGCGCCTTGTCGATGATGGCGTCCAGCGCCTTGATCTCGTCCTTCAGCGCCTTGGTGCGGTCCTTGCTGCTGTCGGTGGCGTCCTTGTTGGCCTTCTTCTGCGACTCGATCGCGTTGGCCGCCGACAAGATGGCCTGGCGATCCGTCTCGCTGAGGCTGGCGTTCTCCGCGATGTGGCGGTTGGCGATCTTGATCGCATCGCCATTGTCCTGCAGGCCGGCCAGCTGCTTCTGCAGGGTGTCCAGGTAGGACTGGCCCGCCGTGGTCATGCCGGCCTTCGCGGCGTTGTTCGCCTGCGTCGAGGCAGTGTTCTCGTTGGTGACCCCGGTCAGCACGCGCAGCGTTTCAGCGATCAGCGCAGAGCGCTGGTCGGCATCGCTGACGGCGCCGGCCTGGGTGATCCACTGCTGCACGGTGGCGGTCGGCAGGTTCAGGCGGTCGCCCACCTCCCGCAGCACAGGCGACAGTTCGGTACCGGCGGCCCTGGCCTCCTTCAGCCGGTCGACCACCTCCTGGAACGCACGCAGCTGCTGGCCATACTGGCCGCCAGAGTCGCGGGCGGGCGCGGTAACAACCGCCTGCCGGATGGACTGGGCCAGGTCGCCGTAGGCCTCCTTCACCTTGTCGGTGGCGTTGATCTGCTCCTGTTGCCACTTCACCAGCGAGGCTTCGCGCTGGTCCCGGTTGAGCTGGGCGAATTCTTCCCGCAGCTGTGCAACTGGCTTCTTCAGCTCCTCGATGCTGACGCTGGCCTTGTCGGCGTTGGTGCCCAGCAGCAGGAAGCTGGCCGCTGCGGCGCCGGCCAGCAGCGCGAGACCCATGGGGCCGCCCATCATCGCGAGCACGCTGGCCGACGCTGCACGCAAACCGGTCTGTGCCGTTGCAACAGCCGTAGTGGCCGCCGCTTCCCGGGCTCTGGCCTGGGCCAGCTGGAGCGACATTTCCGTTTGCACGGCGGTACCGCGTGCCGCTGCAGCCTCACGGGCCGCCAGGATCGTGGCTGTTTGCGCCTTGCGCTGATCGGCAATCGCAGCCTGCAACACGGCTTGCGCCTGGGCGATGCGCGCAGCGCGGTCAGCCAGCGCGGCCTGGAGCGCGAGGCCTGCCTTCGCGACATAGTTGGTCAGCGCGGCAACACCGGCGCCGCCCATGGCGACAGCAACCAGGTTGACGTTGTCCGCCAGGGCCAGCAGGACTTTCGACAGCCCGCCCACAAGCCCGGTGCGCTCCTCCATCCCGCCAAGGAAAGTGCTGATGGCGTTGCTGATGTTGACCATGGCGTCTTGGACGCTGGTCGACATGTCAGCAGCAGCCTTGCGGTTGACCTCGACGGTGCGCAGCAGGCCCGTGTTGAGGTCGTCCAGCGACAGCTTGCCCTCGACGCCGAGCTTGCGAATCTCCTTGGCGCTCTTGCCGGTGGCGCTGGCGATCGCGTCAACGATGGTCGGCATCGCCGTCTGAATGGAGATCCATCCATCGGCCTCGACCTTGCCGGTCTGCAGTGCTTTCGAGTAGGCGTCCAGCGCTGCGGCGCCCTTGTCAGCCGTCGCGGCGTTGGTCACCAGCAGGAAGCTGAAGCTGTCGGTGATCTCCAGCGCCTGCTGGGTATTGAAGCCCAGCGTCTTCATGACGTCCGCAGTGCGGATGTACAGCTCCTGGGCCTCGGCCAGGGGGCGGTAGGTCTCCTGGGCCGTGCGCAGCAGATGCTCCTGCACCTCCTGATACACGGCGGTACTGCCGGCCGCAGCCTTCATCCGGTCGGCCATCTGCCCGTAGGCGTCGACCTGCTTGATGATGCCACCGATCATGCCGGCACCGGCGACAGCCGCCAGCGCCCCGCGGATCAGCGTGCCCGCGCCCTGGGCGGCAGCACCTGTCTTGTCGAAGGCCGAGTCGACGGTGGCCAGGTTGCGGTCGATCGCCTGACTGCTGCGGGCCACCACCTGGTCGGCACTGGCCAGTTCGCGGCGCAGCTGGGCGGTTGTCGCCTCGATCTGGACCAGCATCCCCTGGACTTGTTGATCGGCCATGCATTTCTCCAAGCACAAAAAGCCGCCCGTAGGCGGCGAGCTACTATTCCTGGCGCCCCCGGAAGAAGGCTTTCAACTTGTCGGCAACACTCACCGGACGGCGTGACGCGGCGTGCTGGCCTGGGGGTTGGCCCTGGGCCTGCCCGCGCCCCGTCCAATCGAGGCGCGCATCGAGCGCGAGCATGATCTGCGGCACCGGCGTGCGCCACGCGGTTTCAGGCGGCCAGCCAAGCCATCCGGTGGCCACGCCGAACAGGTAGTCGACGTAGCTGCCGTTCTTCACTGCGCTGTGCTGTCCGCCTCGGGCTTTCCCCGGGCGGCAACGCTCGGCGGGACGGGGTTGAGGAGGACGGTGAGGTACTCGATCAGCTCGGTGGATACCTTCGCCACTCCGGTCTGGAACACACCAGTCGCAACTTCAGTGTGCTGGTCAGGCTTGAGCCCGGCACCGGCGATGATGATGTCGGCGGTGGAGCCGATGCTCATCAGGCGCATGGCTTCAAGGGCACCACGCAGGCCGCCGAAACGGGTCTCGATACGCAGCGCCGCTTCCAGGGTGGGCTGCAGGGTGTAGGTTCGCGCTCCGACCACCAGCGTGGTGGTGCCGTACAGGGCTTCGCTCATGAGGTTCTCTCAGCGGGAGACGGGGCCGAAGCCCCATCGATCACGGGGTGACCGGGCTGGCCACGATTTCGAGGATCTCGGTGTTGATACCGAGCGTGATGTTGCGGCGCACGACGTTGTCGGCGGAGCCGGCGGCCACAGTGTTGTTCATGACCTTGACCCCGAAGTAGAACGTGGTCGGCAGAATCGCCGGGGTCGCGCCAGGGTCACCATCATTGAGCGTGACCTTGACGTTGTAGTTGCCCTTGGTGCGGTCCTTGTGCGCGACGGCCACCGCTTTCTGGCCCAGGTCGCCATTGTCCAGGCCCACGGCCAGGGTCATGTTGCCGGCGTCGGCGGTGCCCTTGTACTTGCGCACACGGCCATCGGCCAGGGAGGTGAAGTTCACCGGGTTGAAGGTGTCGCCGAACTCGCCCAGGTCTTCGATCTCGCCCACATCGACGTAGGTGTCGGCCTTGTATTCGGTTTCGGTGTCGGCACCGGTCTTGCCGCCAATGGCCAGGCGGCAGCCGGCGGCTGTGTTGAGGTTGTCTTCGGCCATGGGGGTTCCTCCAAAGGCACATTGGATTGAGCCGCGGCGCGGCCGGTGGGGTTGATCAGTGGGTGGTGATCACGCGGATGGTGATCGATCCCTGGTAGGTGATGCCGTCGGCGTCTCGCTGGGCATCGGACTGCAGCACTCGGACGGAGACAGCGCGGCCATCCGCCAGCGGCAATCGGCGCTCGTCCAGGGCGGCGATCACTTCGCCGTTGATTTTCTTCACCTCGGCCTGGCCGACTGCGTCGGACCAGACGGACAGGTACAGCAGGCGCTCCTCGCGCTTGCGCCCAGCGATGGGCCGGACGTTGGTCGAGATCTCGCGATCGATCGACACATAGGGCTTCGGGGTGTTGATGTCGGCACCATCATGGACTGGGCAGCTGACCTCGGCCTGGAGCCGAGCGAACAGCGCCGCCTGCAGCGCTACGGATGGATCAGCCATTGCCTACCCCCTGGCTCGCCTTGCGCAGCGTTCGCCGCACGGCTGCCTCGATATCTGCCATCACATACTCCCTGTTGACCTCCATGGCGGGCCGCAACCATGGGTGCGCCGGGCGGGCCGGAATGTCCGGATGCTTGCCGAAAAAGTTCTGCCCGTCGCTCTTGTTCTTGGTTTGGCGATTGCGATTACCCGCACGCTTGTCGCCGGTGTAGCCCTTCGTGCCGTACTCGAGGAAACGCAGGTAGAAGAATTTCCGGTTGTCGCGCTTGCCGCGGATCCCGATCTGGGCGTCCAGGCCGCTGGGCGAGACGTAGACCTTCAGCGCGGCAGCAGCTGCCCCGGTGTCCTTCGGGATCAGCTGACGCTGGGACTCAAGGATGCGGTTGGCCGCAATCTCCATCGCCGGCTTCAGCTCGTTGTCCATGGTCTTGTGAATGTTGCGGAGCGTCCGGCGCAGCCGGATATCGCCCCGGATGCTCGAGCGCCTGGCCATTGGTTACTCCTTGGCCTGGTCGGCCTTGCCTGGCTTCGCGGGTTTCTCGTCGGTGCCTTGCTCGGTCACTTCCTCGGCGTAGCCCCGGGCGATAAGGCCGGCGCCATACTCCTTGTCGATCACGAATTCGGCGCCCTTCACGCGCTCACCGGTGGCGCCGGAGAGCCGGCCCAGTGCACGAATTTTCATGGCTCACCTCATGGGTTGGGGACGCTGGAGCACAGCAAGCGCAGCAGGTCCCGTTCGTTATTGGGGAGCGGCGCCTCGACCTTGTAGGTCACGCCGGTGCGTTTGTCGGTCACCCGCCAGCCGGCGGCGATATCGCCCCGGGGGCGAATGCGGATCTCCGCGCTGACGACCGCCTCCAGTTGCTCGGCCACTGGCGTGACGCGGCCGGTGGGCAGGGTGATCTCCGCCCAGACCTCGCCCACCGGCACCCACACCTGGTCGTAGCCGCCCGTGTTGTTCTGCACCCGCTCGTACTTGCTCAGGCGGCAGCGGTGCCGCAGCGGTCCGGCTCTCATCAGAAGCGCTTCCTGTACCAGAGCAGCCTTTCGACTGCGAGGGGCATGGCAGTGGCGATGGCGCCCACGGCCACAGCCTCGCGGTTGGCGTACCAATGCCCGACCAGCAGCAGGACCGCTTGCTCGACATCGCGGGTCAGGCCCATTTCGTCGGGCTCGACCGGGTCGACCTCGACCAGCTTGCGGTCACAGTGCTGCTCGACGTGAGCCTTGGCCGCCTCGATGTAGCCGCTGATCAAGGGGTCTTCTTCGTCACCGTCGACCCGCAGATGCAGCTTGACGTTGGCCAGGTCGAGCATTTACTTGGCCTCGGCGGCTTTGGCGGCAGCGGCCTTTTCAGCTGCGGCTTTCTCGGCGGCTGCTTTGTCTGCCGCCGCTTTCTCGGCTGCCGCCTTTTCCGCTGCCTCCTTCTCGGCCGCGGCTTTCTCGGCTGCCGCCTTTTCAGCAGCCGCTTTTTCAGCGGCAGCCTTGTCCTCTTTCGGAGCCAATGGCTTGGTCTCCTTCGGCTTGGCCAGCCGCGGCTTGCCGTTGGCGTCGAGCTCAACAGCCAGGCCTTTGCCGATCAGGGTGTAGGCGTACTCATCGTCGGCGTCATCGAATGTTTCGCCGGCCTTGACCTTGTTCGAGGTGGCACCCAGCAGCGCACCATTTCCGACAAAGCCCCACAGAATCTTGATTTTCATGCTGCCTCCAGAAAAGAACAGGCCGGCGTTATGCCGGCCTTCGGTGGGGTTAGGCGGTCGGGAAGCGACCTTTCACCAGGGCTTCCTTGCGGCGCACGCCAAGGCCCAAGCGCTCCTCGACCAGCAGCGCACGTTCGTTCTTGATGAACTGATCGTTGATCAGGCCCATCTTGAACAGGAACGACATGCGGTCGAACAGCGTGGTGGAGCGAGCGAAGTTGGCGGTCAGGAACTCGCCACCGTTGGTGCCATCGCCCTCGTCCATGCTGTCGGAGGTGATCACCGGCCGGCCCCAAAGGATCGGGGTAACCAGGCCCTGCAGGTTGGCGAACAGGTAGCGGTTCTCGCCGTCCTTCTGCAGCTCGATGTTCATCCAGTCCAGCTCAGTCATCACCACACCATCGGCGGACATCTGCGACTGTTTGCGCACCTGGTAGATGGCGCGGCGTACCAGGTCGATGGCGGTATCGCCGGCTTTGCTGAGGGCAATGTCGTAGGCCGTCGCTTGGGTCATCAGGCCTGGCAGGTTCTCGCCGGTACCATCGCCTTTGAGGATCTGCGCTTCCTCCTCCAGCTTGAGGTCATAGCGCAGCAGCTGCTGCAGGTAGGCGAGCATCTGCGGAACGTCATCCAGCGCCTCGTCGGTCACCGGCATCCAAACCGCAATTTTCTTCACGCGGTCAGTCACCGTCTCGAAGGTGACGTTGCTGGTCGGCTTCAGGCCGCCCTCCGCCACCGTCGCAGCGCCACGGGTGTGCAGCTTTTCGCGGAAGTAGGTGTAGTTCTGGCCGCCGACTGGAACGGTGGTGAGCAGATCGCGGATACGCAGCTCCTGGCGGATGCCAGGCTGAATCACCGGATCGTAGACGGGCGCAACGATGCCGGCGCTGGTCACCTTCATTTCCGTCATGCTGGCCATGTCGGACTTGGTGACTTCGAGTTGAGCCAGCGCGGCATTTTTCTGGCTGAGCGCTTTGTAGCCTTCGTCGCCCTTGATCAGGTCGATGAAGCTCTTGCCCTCGCTGGACTGGCCGCGCAGCTTCACGCCTTTCTGTTCCAGATCAACAACCTGGTCGATGACCTTTTGCAGCTCGCCCTTGGTGTCTTCGATCTGCTTGCGCAGGTCGCCAGTCACCTGGTTGCCCTTCTGCATTTCGTCCATGGCTGCGTCGTACTTCTTCTGCAGATCGCCGAAGCCGTTCTTCAGTTGCAGTTCGATGGAGTCCTTCAGTTCTTTCACTTCGCTCATGGCGATACTCCGAAATATTTGGTGAACAAGTTGGGAATTTCTTTCAGCTCATCCACGATCGCCGTGGCCTCGCTCCCGCCGTCACGGCGGAGCGCGGTGTAGCCGAGCGAAGCGACTGCCGCCGCTTCCTTCTGCGAGAGGCCCATGCGTTCGCGCAGGGCCTTCTCGAAAAGCCTGATGTCCGACTTGACGCTGAGGACCTGGGCCTCGGGGTTCATGCCGAACGGTACGAAGGAGGCTTCCCAGAGTTCGGCCTCCTTGATGATGCGGACGCGCCGGCCGGCGCGATCTTCGAAATCTGCCTTGATGGTGTTGAAGCCGATCGACATGCTGTCGAGGATGTCGGCCTTCATGAGCTCGTAGGCGTCACGGGCATAGCTGACGTTGAGATTGACCTGCCCTTTCAGCAGCAGGCCGTGATCGTCCTGGGTGTAATCGGCGGCGCCGACCAGGCGAGTCAGGTCGTGGTACAGGGCCAGCTTGAGTTGGCCCTTGCGGGTTGCCTTCACGCGGGTGAACGCGCCGGGCAGGATCACGTCGTCGCCCAGGTCAACGTTGTTGAACACTGCGGCGTAGCCTTCGAAATTGCCGGCTTCGTCCACGGCCTTGAGCTCGAACGGGCATTCAAGGTTCGCCATTTTTCTGTATCTCCCACCGGGTGACCCGGGCGTAGTCGCCGCCCAGCGGCGGGTAGTTTTCCTTTTCGCGGACCTCGTCAATCGACAGCCAGCCCGAGCCACCAGAACCGCCCAAGGCGGCCTGGAAGTACGAAGCGCGACCGGCGCTGTCAGCGCGCAGCAGGCCCTCGACAACGAACTCAACAAAACGCTGGTCGGAGCCAAACAACTTGTCGTTGAGCTCGTCCTCGACGGAATCGATGTAGGGCTTGAGGCCGAAGGTGATGAAGCCGGTGAGCTGCTGTTCCAGGTTCGAACCCATGATCGAGGTCTTGCCTGCCCGGTTGGCCAGCCACAGCGGCACACCGTAGATGCCCGCCAGGGCCTCTTCTTGGAACTGCTGCGACTCGATGAACTGGGCATCCTTCTGGCTGATGCCAGCCGGGACGATCTTGGGGTTGCCCTGCAGGATGGCCATCTTGCCGATGTCGTCGGCATCACCCTTCCGCACATCCGGGAACTTCGACATGATCCGGGCCTGCTGGGCCTCGGTCAGGAACTGCTCGTAGATGACGTAGCCACCGGTAAAACCGCCCTTGCGCATGAACCGCGCCGACCACTGCTGCCCAGCCTTGGCGAGCCCCATGGTCTCGGCCTGGTACTCGATGGGGGACAGACCGACGATGCCGTCCAGGCTGAACAACTTGAAGTGCAGCATGTACTCCGGCGACACCGGGAACGTCTCCCCCTCCTTGGGAGTGACCAGGTAGATCAGCTCCTCCTCGGTGTCGATCTTCACGGACCGACCATCCAGCGGCACCAGGCCGATCGGGGTGCCATGCACGTTGCGCTCGATCAAGGCGAACGCGTTGCCCCGCAGGGCCATGTTCACGACCACGAACTTCAGGAAGTTCAGCCTGGTCATGTACGGGTTGGGCTTGCGCAGCAACTTGAGCATCGGGTCGTTGCCGCCGACCAGCGCCCGCCTGCCCTGCTTGTCCTCGTACAGCTTGAGCGGCAAACCGCTCAGCGACTCCGAAAGGATCTTGACGCAGGACCAGACCATGCTGATCGACAGGGCCGTCTTGACGGTGACTCGCACGCCGGCCTTGGTGCGCTTGCCACCGACCTCAAGGTCAACCTCGACATACTCGCCCGTCGCCGGGTCGGTGTAGCCGAAGAAGCCCCAGGTCATGGGGTTGTACCATTTGAATGCCATGGTCAGCCTATAAGTCCGAAGAACCCGTTATCCAGGTAGTCAGCCATTCCGCCCTGGGCTTCCGGGTTGAGAGCCAGGAGCGTCACGGCGTTGAACAGCGCCATCAGCGGGTCGATCTTTGCCGAGCCGCTGGCCTGCTTGGTGATGAGGATTGCGTTGCCGCGAGGCTCGACACGGGCGTTGCCACAGCACCAGGCCATCATGGGCTGGCCGCCATGCCACAGGCCGCCCTCGGCCAGCTTCCGCTCAGCGGTCTTGATCGCGCCGCCCAGCGTGTAGCCCTGCTTCACGCCGCCGATCTTCTCGCGAGGAATGCCGCGGGCCTCCAAGGCGTCGAGGATGGCGCCGATGCCGACCGGGTCGAGACCTACCTGATCAAGCAGGCCGGCCTCCTCCACCTGGGCAACCAGCTCAGCGATCTGGTCAACGTCATCACCGATACGCTCCACCAGGGTCAGATGCCCGTCGTTGGCGAAGTCGCGGATGCGCGGTGCCTCAGCCTTGCGCCGCTCCAGCACGGACGGGTGTGCCCAGGCGTGGGTCCAGGTCAGCCAGCGCCGGGTGTCCCGCTCACGCCCGACAGCGGCGAAGCCAAGCAAGTCATCCAGGCCGCCGCCGTCGATACCGATGTCGATCACCTCGCAGCGCTCGAGTAGGTCGTTCAAGGTTCGGCAGTCGTCCGAGGCCTGCCGCTCCCAGTAGTCAGCGCCGGCCCAGCGGTCCGACAGCAGGGCCAGGCCGATCTCGACGTTGAGGTGCTTAGCCAGGAAGCCACGGAAAGACTCCTCGCCGTCCATCTGGGCTTGGGCATAGCCCCGCTCGATGAACGGCTCATCCACCGACAGCCCCAGGTTGGGGTTGGTGATGTAGGCGTTGGCGAAGTCCCGGTGGGCGCCGGCATCAAGCATCGCTTTCGGGAACTCGTACAGCACCGGCAGGAACGACTTGTCGATGATCTCGCCGTCCCGCACCTTGCGGGCGTACATCAGCTTCTGCCGGAAGACACCGGCCGGGGGCGCATCGGATTGGGTAGTTGCCCAGATGATGAAACCCTCGGGGCGAGAGGCCAGGCCGCCAGTGGCTTCCCGCAACATCGCCTCGGCGTTGGCACGCTTGCCGAACACCCACAGTTCATCAACGAAAACGCCGATCGCCTTCTTGCCCGACACCGTCTCGCTGTCGGCCGCCACCACCTTGAGCGTGGCGTTGGTCTGCCGGTGGGTGACCGTGCGCAAATGGTCCTGGACCTTGAGCAGGGCGTCCAGCTCCTCGTCCGCCCGTACCATGTCGCGGATCGGGATGTAGGAGTTGTCGGCAATCTCCTTCGTCGGCGCCAGGATGATGAACTCGCCGGATGGTCGCCAGTTGAGGACCAGTGCGGTGAGCATGATGCCCGCCGCGATGGTCGACTTGCCGTTCTTCTTGCTGATCAGCAGCATGAACTCGCTGACCATGCGCCGACCCTCGTCTGGGTCATAGGCGCCAAAGATGGCGGCGACGAACTGGTTCACCCAGTCGCGGACCGTCTCGCACATCAGCGGGCTGCCGGTGGCGTCGACCATCCGCAGGGCGCCGAACACGTCGAGCGCTTCCTCGGCTTCAGCAGGGAACAGCGGCTCGAACGGGATCAAGCTCTGGCGCGCAACGATGCGCTGCTCCCAGTCGGGGCATGCGGTTGACCACTCCATCATTTCACCGATCGCAGTGGGCCGCGGCGGGCGCCGAACTTGCCGGAGGCTGCCTCAGCAGCTTTGTCTTTCGCCTGTTCCTTCTTCCCGCTCTCCCCCTTGCGAGGATGCACGAAGGGCATCAAGGCCTTGGCCGCGTCGACACGCAGCTTCGCCTCGGTGCCCATGTCGTTCATCACCGCCAGTAGGAAGTCCTTCGGGTCCTTGTGGGACAGCGCTCGGGAGAGGTCAAAGCCCGCCGGCTCCCACTCCCCCTCCAGGCTCTGGGGTGCCTCAGTAGCCTCAGCGGGCGGCGTGTTGCCGGCGGCATCCGAACCACTGCCTTTAACACGATCTTTAACATCTGCTTTAACATCGTCGGGCAGCTGACCGAGCGCCCGCAGCTTGGCCAGCTCGGCGACGACGTCGGGATCCTTGGCCAGTCGCGAACCTGCTGCAGACGCTGATTTCTCTGGGCATCCGGCCGCAATGGCTGCGTCTCGATTGGACGCACCTCCCCTGAGCGCGGCGATGAAGGCGCGCTTCTTGGGTGTTAAAGCCATTTAACAAAAATCCTGTGCGGGAAAAAAATCTGTACGTGGGGTCGTAGGCGGTCTAGCTACATGAGAATGGCTATATTTTGACCACCCCCCCCTTTCGCTTCCGCCTGCTACGCTGATGACTCCATCACTCAAGGAAACGAGTTATGAAGTTCAAAGCGAAAGTCTATTTCAACCACCAAAAATTCCGCGCCCTGGCTATACCCGAGGACAAATCCCTGGACGAGCTGCCCTCCACCGCTCAACAGTGGATAGGCCCGAAGGTCACTGAGCAAAGTCGGGAGTTCGATACTTCGGAACAACTGATCGGTTTTGACCCGCAGACGGTCTGGGACGATTTCCAAACCAAGGGCTACTCGGGCTTCGAGGTAACCGCAAAGGTCGAGGTGCTAGGCTGAGCCGATTCAGGCCGAGCGCTCCTCGGCCTGCTTCACCGAGTCGTGGCAGGGCTTGCACAGCGACTGCCAGTTGGCCTGGTCCCAGAACACGTCCTTGTCGCCTCGGTGTGGAACGATGTGGTCAACGATGAACGCCGCAGTGGTCCGGCCTTGCTTCGCGCAGTAGACGCACAGCGGGTTGTCGCGCAGGTACTGCTCTCGCGCCTTCTGCCACCGGTAGTCGTAGCCGCGCTGGGAACTGGTCATGCCGCTACGCCAGCTGCCAGGCGTCACCACCTTGACCCGCGAGCCTGCGCTCTCCTTGATGCGAGCGCCGAGCGTCTTGAGCCTGGCCATCGTTACCGGCTCCTGGGTCGGTTGAGTGCACGGCGGCCACACCTGGCCAGCACCATGTCCTGCACCTGGTGAATAGCCATGCAGAACTCATGCTGCTCAAGCGGGTGCTCGATGGGCAGCTTCAGGTACTCATCCCACGCATCAGCGAGCAGCTGAGCAACCTTGGCTTCCTGTTCGGTAAGTTCGGTCTTCATGCCTCACCCCTGAGCCTTGCGGGACAGGAACAGGTCGGAATAGCCGCGAAGCTTCTCCACACCCATGAAGCCGACAGCGCCGCCGGCAAACGTCGCCATGCCCTGCGGCAATCCCATCCACTCAAGCAGGGGCACCAGGGCCAGCGTGATCATTCCGCACAGTGCGCCTTCCAGCAGCATCTGCCGCGTGCTGCCACCGCCGTACACCACGCGCAGGGCGGCGATGGCGACCGACAGGCCGGCGGCGTAGAGCTGTGGCTGATGTGCAATCAACCACGCGAACACAGCGGCCCACAGGCCTGGGTCCTTTTCTGGCATGTTCGGCATCTCGATTCCTCCCGTTGCGGGGAGCTCAAATGAAAAAGCCCCGGCAATTGCCGAGGCTTGGAATGGGTATGGCACCTGATGCAGGAGTTGAACCTGCGACCTCGCAGCACGTGTAACGCTGTAAAAACAGCAGGCCGCGCGCTCTAACCATCTGAGCTAACCAGGTGACAAAAACGAAAAACCCCGACGTAACGGCCGGGGTTTGTCAGTCACTCCTCAACACGCGCAGGAATGACAGGATGGCGATAATTTCTCTCACTCTATCACTGATGTCAACAGGCAATTACGCAGCATCCTTGATCAGCAGCCCTTCCGCTTCGAGGATGGCGCGCACCTCAACCAACGCGTCGTCAATCATTCCGTCAAGTTTGTCCTTGATGCCGGCACGCCAGCGGTACCGCGTCGGCTCAGGTGTGGCATCGGTATCCCAGGTGTTCATGTCGTAGAAGCTAGCCGGCAGGACGATCAGGTCATCGGCCAGCGCCTCGGCCTTGGCCCGCTCAGCCTGGCCAGCGGCAAGGGCTGCATTGACTAGCCGCTCGCGCTTCCACTCTGGCGCATCCAACGGGATGTCCACCACCACCGACCGCGGGCCTTGGCGGCGAGCGCCCTTGAGCTTCGGCACGGCCCAGGCAGTCACGGCCTTGTAGATGAACAGTTGCGGCGCCGGGCTGGCGATCAATGGCGCGATGGCTGAGATCCCGTTTAGCCGCTTGGCCTTGCTGGTGGCGTACTTCGCGTTCAGCGCGCTCCAGTGGCGCGGGATCAGCAAGTGGTGGAGGCGCGCCGACAACCAGTAATCCACCTGAGCGCGGTCAAAGCCACCGGTGCTGCCACCAAGCGAGGCGAGGCACCCGCCCTCTTCTTCTGCCGATCTGTACAGCTTCTGCCAGGCCTGCCCCTTCGCGGCGCCCTTCTCTCCTGCCGCCAGAGCGGCAACGACTGCACCCGATACGCTGTTGTAGATCATGTCCTTCCCCTCAATCCCCGGTGTAGTTGGTGCCGCCGGCGCCGCGCCGGTTGCTTCCCTGATATCCCGCCTCAGGCCCGCCGGCCTGGGGTCTTTTCAACTGCTCAATCTGCCGCTCTGCGGCCTGGAGACGGAGGCTCAGCTGGGTCACCAGCTCGCCCAACTCCAGCGCCTGCCCGGTGGAAGCCTCGACCCATCCGGAGGCACTGCACTGCACGCAGGCCATTTCGTAGAAGACGCCCTTCACGACCGCTTTGCCGCGGCACGCAGGGCACTTGTCCAGCTCAATCACGACCTTCTTCAAGGCAGGGCCGTGCCTCTTCATCAACCGACCACCTTCAACCCTTGGGCGCGCAGCGACTTTTCAGCCACCTCATGCGCCCACTGCCCATCAGGGTCACCCATGATCAGTTCGAAAGGGTTCCTGATGCGCAGCGATTCGCGAGAGGCCTGCCAGATCAGGAAATAGATCGGATAAGGGTGAATCAGCTGGCTCTCGCACCACGCAGCGAAGTCCGGATAGCCAGGATGGTCGGTGATCGACTGCTTGAGCACCGAAGGAAGGTCATTGCGCATCTTGTCGCCGCTGCTCATTTCGAATCCTCGCCTATGGTTGGTCATTGGATGCGCTAGAGGCCTCGCCTTGGCTGGCCTGCGCGGAAAACTGCGAAACTTCGCGTAATGGCTCGGCAATGGTGTGGATGCCGCTGAAACCACGCTCGTCAAGCCAGGTGTGCCACTTCTCCAGCGCCTCGCGCTTGCCCGTCTCCACCCAGGAGTGGATGTAGGTCTGAACGTTGCGCCCCATCGCATGGTTGAGCAGCAGCTCGCCGATCAGGAAATCGATGCCCAGGTCCACCCAGGCGGTACGTGCCACCTTGCGCAGGTCGTGGCTGGTCCACTCGCCCTGCCCCAGGCGCGCAAAGATGGCGAAGGCCTGGCTGTCACTGATGGCTTTGCCCGACTTGGCAGGGAACAGGTAAAGCCCGTTGTAGCCGGTGGCGGCCTGCTGCTGGTGGTAGCGTTTGAGCAGCGCGCACACCTGGTCCGTCAGCGGCAGGTTCAGCTCGACCCTGGTCTTGGTGTGCAGCGCCGGGATGTGCCACTGGCGATCTTCAAGGGTGAAATCCCGCCACGACGCCAGCCGAGTCTCGGACACCCGGGTGCCGTGGCACAGCATCATCAGGGCAAGCATGGCTTCGGCGGGCACCTGGTCGAAGTGTCCGGCCAGTTGAGCGAGCAGGCCCTCGACCTGACCGTCGCGCAGCCGCGCCGCCTTGGGCTTGATCTTGGCCTTGGAGAAGTCGCTGAAGCGGATGGCGGCCATCGGATTGGTGTCGATCTTGTTGAGTTTGGCCGCCTGCTTGAAGGCCAGAGCCAGCAGCCGGAAGATCAGTCGCAGGTACTCGAGCGACAGCTCGGCCTGCAGGGGCCACATCAGGCGCTGGTCGATCTCCGCCTTGCTGACGGCTGCCAGCGACAACTCGCCGAGGCGCGGAATGAGGTGCTTGACCATGGCCGAATGAGCGGTCGCCTTGCGCTTGGTCGACAAGTTGCGATCCTTGCTCATCCGCTCATCAAACCAGGTCAGCAGCTGCCCCGTGGTCTGCCAGGTACCCACGGCCACCTCAGCACCAGGCGTCGCCGTCAGGCGCGCACGCACTTCTGGCAGCACGGCCAGCACCGCTTTCGTCCCCAGGTCGGGGTAATTGGCGATCTTGTTCCACGCGCTCCCGGTGACCAGGTACCACGACCCTCGGGAGCGGTCCTGCTTGTAGCGAAAACGGAACGCAGGCTGCCGGGCGTCCCTCAGGTCGCGCACCTCGCCAGCGGCGTGCCGGCGGATCTCGGCGTCAGACAGGGTGACGGTCAGTGTCTTGCTCATGCGACCAGCACCCCCTCGCGAACCAGGATGGCCTGAGTGCGCATGACGCCCTCGGCGTGGTACTGCCGGGTGGCGTCGCGATCAATGATGCGGCTCCGCCCATCGCAGGCGTCGTGGCACGCGCTGCAGGCCCAGGCGCCCTGCATGTCGTGTGGCTTGATACCGACGCCGCAGGTTCCGGCCAGCCGATAGTGGGCCAGCACGGTGGTTTCGGGATTGCCGTTGCACACGCCCGGGATGCGCACCTGGCACTCCCGGCCGCGGGCGGCCTTGGTCAGTTTGGATTGCCGCATGGGTTCTCTCCTTGGGCGGTGCTCATGCTGGGATTTCCTTGCGGGCGTAGCGCGACGCCAGCGGTCGGTCATTGGCGGCCGGTGCCTTGGTGGGTGGCTGCCAGTTGGCGGTGAGGTTCTCGAAACGGTTGTACTGACCCAGGAAGGCCGCACGGACGGTGCCTGTCTCGATGTCGCGGCCCTTGCCGATGATGATTTCGGCCACGCCCTTGTACTCGCTGTTCTCGTGGTAGACCTCGTCGCGGTAGACGAACAGGATCACGTCGGCGTCCTGCTCGATGGCCCCCGATTCGCGCAGGTCGGACGGCACCGGGCGCTTGTTGGGGCGCTCCTCACATTTGCGCGAAAGTTGACTCAGCAGCACGACAGGGATACCCAGTTCGCGGGCTATCTGCTTGCAGCCGCGACTGATGCCGCTGATCTCCTCGGTACGGTTGCCGCCCTCGCCTTCCATCAGCTGCAGGTAATCGACCATCAGGAGGTCGAGGCCATAGCGCATCTTGTGGCGGCGAGCCAGCGAGCGGATACGCCCAACGGTGGCGCCCGCTCGGTCAGCGATGAACAAGTTCGCCTGTTGCACCTTCAGCGAGCCAAGCCCGAGTTCAGTCGCATGGGACTGGCAGGCAGAGCCGTTCTTGATCAGGTTGAGCGGGACACGCCCTTCCGACGCCACGGCGCGGTCGATGAGCTGGCTTTTGCTCATCTCCAGGCTGACCACCAGCGATGACTTGTTCTGGCGCACGGAGGCGTCGAGGGCAAACCCCATGGCCAGGGTTGTTTTACCCATGCCTGGGCGCCCGGCGACGATGATCAGTTGCTCGGGCTGCAGGCCGCCCAGCTTCTGGTCCAAGTCAGCCAAGCCGGTAGAAAGACCGATCAGGGTCTCGCCACGTGACAGCCTGTCGTGACGTTCCTGCCAAACCTCGACCTGACTAGCCATCAAGTCGGCGGCCTTCACCACCTCCTCAACCTCACTGCCGGAATCAATCGCCATGGCTGCCGCCTGCACCGACGCGATCTTCGCCTGAATATCGCCCTGGCTCTGGGCGATTTCGAGCGTGCGCTCGCTCAGGTCGTAGAGCGCCCGCTCGATGGCGCGCTCGCGGACAATCCCGGCATACGACGCGGCGTTAGCCACGCTCGGGGTGTTCTTCACGATCTCGGCGCAGTACGCCAGCGCGTTGTCGCCGGAAGGCAGCGTACCGATGCGGTCAGCCACGGTGAGGAAGTCGACAGAGCCGCCCGCTGCCCTCAACGCCATGATCCCGCGATACACGTCGGCGTTGTCGGCGAAGTAGAACGACTCGGGCGATAGATCGTCGGACAGCACGTCGATCAACTCGGGACGTTGGAGCATGGCCCCCAGCAGGCTGTGCTCGGCCTCGGCGCTGTAGGGATCACGCATGGTAATTGCCCTCCACCACCTTCACGAAGTTGGACGGGGCAATCAGCCAATCGAAGGTGGCCCGGAAAGGCGCGCCGCCAAACTTCCCGGCAGCCCGACCCATCAGGAAGTCCGACTTCGCGACGTCAGCGAAGTACTCGGCCCAGAACTCCAGGCTCTGGTGAACATCGCTCTGGTTCCAGCGGGCGCGGAGTTGTTTCTTGCGCGCCTCCGACACGAGAACGACGGCAGGCAGGGTTGGTGTGAGCAGTCGGTTGAACAGATTGACGATGTCCTGAACCGGGCAAGACGGCAAGCGCGGAACGCGGTTGCCATCAGGTGACGGTTCAATTGATGGTTCCTTTACGGTTCTGGGGGCATCTGGTGCCGGGGTGGGGGGCACCTCGTGCCGGGGTGATGGGGCATCTGGTGCCGGGGGGCATTTCGTGCCGGGGGCATATGCTGCCGGGGTAATGGTGTACCAGGTTGAGCGGCCGAAGCGCTGATGGCTCATCAGAAGGCCAACCTCCTCAAGCCACCGCAACGCATTGCGTACGGCCCGCTCCGAAAGGCAGGTACGCGACCCAATGGTGGCGATGGATGGCCAGCAAACGCCGTCGTCGTTGGCGTTGTCGGCCAAAGAGATCAGCACCGCCTTTTGGGCAGGGCTCATCCCCTGCAATGGCCAGCAGGCCGTCATCACAATGGTGCTCATGACTTGGTCTCGCACAGGGAGGCGCGCAAGTGCTCAACACACTCGGCGCGGAAGGCATTCTTCGATTCGATTGCGTACTGGAGGCGGATCATTCGAGCCGCATGGATTGCTGCGGACTGGTGGTAGGCTTTCTGGTGCGAAACGGCCTGTGGCGCGGTGTTGCTTGCGTCCATTGCAGAGTGCATAATCGACCTCGTTGTTGTTTCAGAAGACCGCCCTGCCAGGCGGTTTTTTTTCGCCTGCTGTTCGGGCACTGGATGCATGAACAGCGGGACGGACTCACTACTGGCGCAAGGCCAGGTCACGCATACTTCACGTCACAGCTACCAGTTACCTCTGGCTTGTCGGGGTAGATGTCGGGCCGCAGCTCCGACCGATGAACCCCTGTTAGCCGTTCGATTTCCAGCACCCGCTCGGCAGGCACGCGCCCGGTAGCGCACATTTTCTGCACTGCCTGGGGCGTAACCTTGAGATACCGAGCAAGGGCTGACTGGCCGCCGGCGGCAAAAGCCGCCTTCTGAATTGCAGTCTGGGTCATAGCCCACCTCAAAGTTACAGCTACAACTAAAGGTTACCCCACGCATGCACGAATCTACAACCAATATTCGCAATTACACTTACAACCATTGTTTGTATGATTGCCTCATGGAAAATATTGGTGAGCGCATAGCGCGGAAACGTGAAGCAGCTGGACTCAGCCAGTCAGAGCTTGGCCGCAGGCTGGGCCTAAGCGCGCAGGCCGTGCAGAAGTGGGAGTCGGGGAAGTCAACCCCCAGAAACTCGAAGCTGAGCATGATCGCCAGCATCCTGAGCACAACCGTCCAGTACCTTCTGCAAGGGGACGATGGGGATAAAGCCGCCCCGCCTGGGCTGAGCGACATTGCCGCATGGGACGAAGCGACCCCACTTGAAGACGACGAGGTCGAGATCTCATTTCTCCGGGAGGTCGAGCTATCTGCCGGCTCTGGCCGCTTCGCGATTGAAGAGGATGCAGACGAAAGCCTCAGATTCCCCAAGCGAAAGCTGCGAGAGAACCATGTCCAGGCTCGCCACGCCAGGTGCGTGACAGTGAGAGGCAACAGCATGACGCCTGTCCTGCGCGACGGCGCTACCGTGGGGATCGACCTTGGCAAGACAAGGCTGGCTGACATCATCGACGGCGACCTTTATGCCGTGGACCACAGCGGCCAGCTGCGTGTTAAGCAGGTCTTCCGGCTGCCGACAGGCCTTCGACTCCGAAGCTTCAATCGTGACGACCACCCCGACGAGGACTACACATTCGAGCAGATGCATGACGGCCAGTTGAAGATCATTGGCCATGTGTTCTGGTGGGCCATGTACGCCCGATAGATAAAAATTTTCCCTACCTGAATCCTGCCAATCGGCAGGATTTTTTTTGCCTGATCAACCACCTACAACCACAAACGCATATCCCATGGCAGCCTCATGCATTGATCTACAACTTTTATACTTGCAACATCCAACCATTGGTTGTAGTTTTATCACATCGCCGGATCGACACCGGCCGCAGCAAAGGCAGCGATGGACAGGCCTCAACAGTCCAGAGGGGTGGCAACTGCCCCGGGTGTGCAGGGTAAAGCACCGAGATCAGTTATCCGGCGGGAAGGTCCGCGGTCGGAGTCACCAATTAGAAGATTGCCGAAGGCCGACGCCAGTAGCGGGTCCCGGCAGGTTTCACTGGCTGGCCTTGGAGACAGGGCCAGACGGGAAATCAACCGCCCGAGAGCAAGTCATGGACACCATCACCATTGGCCAATGGAAAGGCCACCTGGGCCGGGGCCTGGCACCCCGTGAGCTGGAATGCGTTCTCGACGTTGCCCAGGGCATGACCTCGAAGGAGATCGCCCGACACTTCGGCATCAGCGAGGGCGGCGTAGAGAAGCGCATCGCAGCAGCAATGTTCAAGCTCGACGTGCCCCGCCGCGCTGCCCTGGTCGCCGAGGCCATGCGCCGCAACATCATCAGCCCCATGTGCTTCGTGCTGGCATCGCTGATCGCCATGCACGCGGTCATCGACGACAGCGACCCCATGCGCCGCGACCGTCGTGTGCCCGAGCGGCGCACCGCCCAGGTTCGAATCGTTCGCAAGGCCGAGGCCTTCGAACTCCACGCCTGAATCCCACCAGAGGATCACACCATGCATCCAGCCATCCGGGATCGCCGCCAGGGCCTCGACGCCCTGCGCGCTCGCTCCGTCATTGCCACTGTTGAGCTGTATGAGTTGATTGGCCGCCCTGCCCCGGCACCTGGTCCGCTGTTCCAGGCTGTAGCAAAGGGTAAGGCATGGCACATCATCGAAGTATCGACCGGCAAGACCAAGGGCTTCTGCTTCAGCCACAAAGCCGCGATGGTGTTTGTGGATGCGATGGAGGCCGGCGCGGCGAGTAAGGCAGGCGGCCTGCAATGAGAAAGCGCAAGCCACACAACATGCGGGCACGCCTCGAGCGTACCTGTCGGGCCCTGGTCTCAGCCAACCATGCAGCCGTGGTCAACATTGATCCCAGCGGGCAGCAGGTGCTGATCAACTGGAAGAACCTCAAGCAGATCCGCGTGCGACAGGTCGTCGACGCCGTCTGCGACATCCCGCACCGGTGGACCATCTACCTCAGCGTGCTGTGCCGGACAGAATTCGGCGAACGCTACAACAAGTCGATAGAGGTCGCGCCGCAGGGCAACTACCGGGCCGATCACCTGACCGATGTGATCGAGGCCACCTACACCGACCTGCGGGCAACGGCAAACCCTAATCACTTGGTGGCATCCGGCTGGATCGCCATCCCTACCGACACAACGCTCGACGAAGCAGAGGCCGCCAAGATCTTTGCCGCCGTCGGCGCCTGGAATCAGCAGAAAGCAGCATGAAGCGCACCACCACACGCGCCCGGCACGGCCGGCGCCAGCAACACATCAATCTGCCGCCCAGCGGCTTGGGAGGTATCGGCCATGGCCGAGGAGAAGACGGGAGCCGCCAAGCACTCTGCGGACTATCGCGACCGGCGGAAGAAAGAGGCTGCGAAGCTGGGTATCGAGAAGGTGTTCTTCAACATGCCCGCAGGGATCAAAGCTGCACTGTCTACCGAGATCGAGCGCCACGGCTACGACCAGGTGCAGGAGCTTTGGCAGGACCTGGCCTTGTCCTGGATTGCCCAGGATCAAGAGGAGCGAGCGCGTCGGCTTGAACGACCTGACGCGCCAGCTTTTTACATATCGCCAAAACTGGCGCGCCAGTTCAAGGAAGCCAGCATGGCTGAGCTGAGGCGTGACCCTGGCGATGAAATTCGCCCACCCGCGATCAGTCTTTCTTCGTAGGCTTCACCGGCGGCATGGGCACCTTGATCTGCATGGGGGGAAGGTTGCGCTCGTTCACTTGAGGGCGTCCATCAGGACGCGTATCACTTGGGCGCTTCTGCTTATCGGACATTTCAAACTCCATAGTGAGAAGTGAAGTACTCGGCAGCTTGAGCAGACGCATTGGTCATGCGCCTTTTACGAACTGGTATGACCATGCTACCGAATTTGTCGGTCATGATCTTGCGCTTTTGCTCCTTCAGGTCATGCCTTGCTTTGTTGATCTGCTTATCAGATAGGGCCCCCTCAGCTACGTCGAACCATCCTCTCTCGGCCTTGTCGGCAAGCTCGCCAATTGCCAAAGCGGCAGCCCCGAGAGGCTTGATTCTGGTCTTGTGGGGCATAAGGTTCGAGAGCACAGAAATGACTTGGGAAACGGCGATGATCGTCGCCCAAACCTTCGGGTACTGTTGCCAGACAGCCCAAGCACTGATGGCTCCGCTCGAAGCCAGCGCAAGGAAAATTCTAAACCCCAGATCCCAGCGCTCAGAGCTCAACTGATAAAGCATCAGGTAATTCTGGTGCGCCCTTATCTCAACCATCTCATTCCAGTACTGCTCCTGGTACATCTCGTCTCCTGACTGGCCCCATGCCGGCCACTCGTAATACCCCATCCAACCCCAAATTGCCACCATGCCGCCACCAGCACGGAGGGCGGCGCATGCATGGAGAAAGCCATGAGCCATATTCCACCGCGCCCAACTGCCACCAGGCAGATGATCCTTGAATGCTGCAAGCCAATCGCCGAGAAGCTTGGGGCAGACGCTGAAACCCTGGCGCACCACTACAACCGCCATATGGATGGCTTCGAGCTTTGCATCGAGCTGGCGAAATGGGCCGGCTGGGATATGCAGCGGGACGACATCGATATCCTCGACGAGCTGGACTACCTGGTTGACGAAGCAGAGCGTAAAGCGGTTCGAGCCTGGTTCGATGAGCACAACCCTCAGCCACCATTCGCCATCGGCGACAGCATCAAGGAAGGCGTGATCACCGGAATCAGCACCTACTCGCCGGCCTGCTTCGAAGTGAAGATTGAGGGCGATCCGGACACCACGCGCAGGATCATCAAGTTCGAAGACGCGATAGCCGCCTGACCCTCCGGCGCTACCCGCCAGCGCCTTCCCCTATTCAACGATAACGATCACGCCGCACCGGCGAGGACCGCCCATGTCTGCATTCCAGAAAAAGAACCCGCTCGACTTCAAAACCCAGTACGGCCTTGGCTTCGATCCGCAAGACGACGAGATCGTGGTGGACTTCTTCTGCGGTGGCGGCGGCGCCGGTACCGGGCTGGAGATGGGCCTTGGCCGACCAGTCACCGTGGCCAAGAACCACAGCCCGGCGGCCATCAGCATGCACACTGCCAACCATCCGGCAGCGCGCCACTTCACAACCGACGTCTTCGACGGTGACCCGGACGAGGAATGCCAGGGCCGGCCGGTGGGCTGGTTCCACATGAGCCCAGATTGCACCCATCACAGCCAGGCCGCCGGCGGCCAGCCCCGCAAGCGCGAGATCCGCAACCTGTCGTGGATCGGCCTGAAGTGGGCCGGCAAGAAAAAGCCTCGGGTCATCAGCCTTGAGAACGTGAAGCAGATCCTCCAGTGGGGTCCACTGATCGCAAAGCGCGACAAGGCCACCGGACGGGTGATGAAGTTGGACGGCACTGTGGCCGCCGTCGGTGAGCGCGTACCAGTACAACAGCAGTTCCTGGTGCCCGACCCGAAACGACGCGGCATCACCTGGCGGCGCTTCGTTCACCTGCTTGAGGGTATGGGTTACCAGGTTGAATGGCGGATCATCAAGGCCTGCGACTTCGGCGCCCCGACCAGCCGCGAGCGCCTGTTCATGATCGCCCGCTGCGACGGCCAGCCAATCGTGTGGCCGGAACCTACCCACGCCAAGAACCCAGCCAAGGGCCAGCAGAAGTGGCGCACGGCCGCCGACTGCATCGACTGGAGCGTGCCGAGCAAGAGCATCTTCGGCCGCAAGAAGGAGCTGGCAGCCGCAACGCTGCGCCGGGTGGCCAAGGGCATGAAGAAGTTCGTACTGGACAATCCGCAACCCTTCATCGTGCCGATTGCGAACTGGTCGGGTGAACTGGCCCAGCCTGCTGACGAGCCGCTGCGCACCGTCACATCCTGGCCACGGGACGGCTCATTCGCCATGGCGAGCCCTACCCTAGTTCAAACTGGCTACGGTGAGCGTACCGGGCAGCAACCGCGCGTGCCGGGCCTTGACCAACCGCTTGGGACCGTAGTGGCCGGCGGCGTGAAACACGCACTCTCCAGCGCCGTCATCTTGCCGGCTACTCACCAGGGCGCCGACCGGGTCAACGCCCCTACCGAGCCATTGCCAACTGTGACCGCCGCCAATCGCGGCGAGCTGATGATTGCCAGCCCGATCATGGTTGGCGCCGGCGGCCCGATCTATGCCGGCCACCCAGTATCCGCAGACCACCCCATGGGAACGCTGATGACTCGAAGCCACCGCGCACTGGCATCGGCGCACCTGGTCAAGTTCCGATTCAACAGCGAGGGCGCGGCAATCAGCACCCCGATGCCGACCATCACCAGTGGTGGAAACTACCAGCGCCCGGCCGGCGCCGCCCATGCCATGGGTATCTGCACTGCATTCATCGAGCAGGCCAACGGCGGCTTCAACACTACCCCGGCCAAGGGTGCCGACGAGCCAATGACCACGGTCACCAACACCGGCAGCCAGCAGCGCCTGGTGACGGCTCACCTGGCAACCCTGCGCAACGGCAGTACCGGGCAACAGGCCGATGATCCACTGAGCACAGTTACGGCCGGCGAGCACCACGCACTGGTGGGAGCGAACCTCCTTCACCTTCGCGGCAACTGCGATGCCCGTGCTGTCGACGAGCCGCTGCATACCGTCAGTGCTGGCGGCACCCACCACGGTCTGGTCGAGTACAAGCTCTCGCCTGAGCATGAGGCCGGCGCCCTGCGCGTCGCCGCCTTCCTGATCAGCTACTACGGCACAGAGAACATCAGCGCCTGTGACGCCCCGGCGCCGACAGTAACCACCAAAGACCGCCTGGGCCTGGTCACCGTCTTCGTGAAGGGCACGCCCTATGTGATCGTCGATATCTGCCTGCGCATGCTGCAACCGCACGAGCTCTACCGCGCCCAAGGCTTCCCGGCCAGCTACATCATCGACAAGGGCGCCGACGGCAAGCCGTTCACCAAGACCGAGCAGGTTCACATGTGCGGCAACAGCGTCAGCCCGCCGCCGATGGCAGCTCTGGCTCGAGCGAATGATCCGTGGAGTAGTACAAAGCGCGATGCTGTCGCTGCATGATGTTCTCCAAACTATTTGGAGACAGTGGAGAAACCCGGGTGCGGCTCTGCAACCCGGGGCAATCATCAGATCAAGATAATGCGCATTTCAGCAGCACGATCAAAAACTTCAGATCTAGCCTGATAGTAATCTCAATTTGCATAAGAACTTCCTCGGTTTAGTCAGAATGGAACGACACAACGGATCACCGCCGTGTAATTCGTGCAACTGCCTGTAGGCAGATGAGATTACGGATATGCCCCGTAAAACTTGATCTTCTGACTCAACTGAGGAAACTCAGGGTTTGCGTACTCTACGCAATATCGGTGATGCCGTAAAGCCACTAACACCCACCCAGCTGTAACCCCTCTCCCCTCTATTCACTGCCGCGATATGGCGGCCAAGGAACCTGCATGCCTGCAAAACAGCATCCGCTCGATGTGCAGAGCGTTGGCGAAGACACCTACATCGTCATGAGCAAAGGGCATCACGACCTCGATAAATTCATGGCCGCAGCCATCAAGCGGTATCCGGGCTGGGCACTTGGCGGTCCTGTCCACGTGTGGATCAAGACAACACCGGGGCATGGCGCCTACGACCGCATGTACAACATGGTGCCCGAAGGCACTCGGGGATGCTGGCCGGCGACCTATTGCCATGAATACGGCGAAGGCTTCGAGCGCTACAGCGGCGAGGTGCAGCAATGACCCGCCTCGCCCTCTGCCTCCTGCTGCTGACCACCAGCGCCAGCGCAACCGAGAACGTCATCGACGTACAGCACGACAGTAAGCGCGGCGTCACCTGCTACCTGCTCAACGGGGTCGGCATCAGCTGCATCCCCGACAGCCAGCTGCAGGCCGGCAACCAGCGCCAGCTCTCCCCGCACGAAACCCAACCCGAACCTACACCTGCTGCCGCGCCGGCGGCATGGAATGATGAGAGGTATCAGCTGTGAGCAATCTCAAGATATCGGCAGCTATCCCACCACACATCGGCGGAGAGCGCTTGCGTGGCGCCTACTACGTAGCTGAATGCCGCCGCTGCGGCTGGCTGGGAAGCTCCTCGGAGCTTACTGATGAGTGCGAATGCACCCGGGTTGAAGGTGACCGTCTATGCCTGGGCGAAACCGTGGAGGCCAACGACGAACGCCTGCTCAACATTATCCAGGCTATGAACAAGCCAGCACTGCAGATCGCCGGTTACGAAGGTGGCGGCGGCCTGTACAGGACCAAACTGGATGCAGCGCGCAACGGGGAGCAGATGATCGAACCTGTCTATCGGGTGCAGCCATGATCGCCCTCGCCTACATGGCCTACCTGATCTATCGGGCGCCGCGATGAGCGCTGTAGCAAAAGTGCTCGACCCATGCAGCGCCAGCCGGATGATGTGGTTCGACAAGCAGGACCAGCGCGCGCTGTTCGGCGATATCCGCGACGAGGAGCACCTGCTCTGCGACGGCCGGGTGCTGAAGGTTGAGCCCGATGTGCTGATGGATTTTCGCCAATTGCCCTTCGAGGCCTCAACCTTCCGACTCGTCGTGTTCGATCCGCCTCACCTCACCCGGGCCGGCGTGGACAGCTGGATGCGAGCCAAGTACGGCGTTCTCACCAGCGACTGGCGGGATGACATCCGCCAGGGCTTCGCCGAGTGCTTCCGCGTGCTGGAGCCCGAGGGCATCCTGATTTTCAAGTGGAATGAGACCCAGGTGCTGGTGAGCGAGCTGCTGACCCTGACCGATGAGAAACCACTGTTTGGCCACAAGTCCGGCAAGCGTGAGAAGACGCACTGGATCACCTTCATGAAGCGTCCAGCTTCAGCCTAACCCCTCCCCCAACTACTCAAGCCCGCCGACATGCGCGGGCATGGAGAGCTATTGCCATGATCATCGACGACGTGATGACGGACAAAATCACGCTACACGGCCTGGGCTTCGTTCAGGTCCAGCTGCAGGGCGACCAGCGCCTGCACGTGTGGCATCCCGAACTGCCCCGCCGCTCATGCTTCGAGCACTCGGCCATCCACGACCATCGCTTCAACTTCGTATCGCGGATCCTGGTCGGAAAGCAGATCAACCACTGTTATGACATGCGCCGGCTGGATGAAGGCGAATTCGTTCTCTACCTGCATGAGGGCGCACGTCAAGCTGGCGGGGGAAGACCATGGACACCAGACGGCAGAGCTAACATGGTGCACCACTCGACCTGCACCATTGCTGCTGGCGATGTGTACACCACCAGGGCCTACGAGTACCACCGGACCGAGCCGGGCGGTGACGGCCGCGTAGCCACCATCATGCAGAAGCGCGGCGAGTACCCGGCCGGCGCCCACTCAACCTGCCGCTACGGCATCCAACCAGACACCGACTTCGACCGTTTTCAATGGCCAGCTTCCCGGCTCTGGGAAATCGTGCGCGACACGCTTCTGGCCTGACCACCAACCTGCCGCCACCGGCGGCGTGGAGACCATCCATGAACCTGATCGACTGCTACGTCACGAAGATCCTCGGCGAGCCGTACCGCAAGTTCGGCGCCTGGTGGGTCGATGCCGAATACGAGGCCTATGGCCGCATCAGCAAAACCCAGCTCATGTTCCGCACCGAGGAAGCCGCCAGGGCGGCGAAGGTCGGGCACCACTTCTTGGCCTGAGCGGCGTGGAGACCAACATGCAAGACGAAGAACGCCAGCCGGTGGCCTATGTATCCGACAAGGTCCCGGAGGAAAAAATGGCCGAGCTGATCGGGACGACCAAGCGCGCCTTGGAAGGAAAGCGCAGCCGCGGCGTGATTCCTGAGGGGGTTTGGAAGAAGATCGACGGCCGGATTTTTTACAGCATCAGGAGATACGAAGCGTGGCTGGAAGGAAGCTGGGGCTACCCACTGGAGTCGAGTTCATCGGCAAGTCAATCCGGATCCGTTTTACTTGGAACGGTGAGCGTCGATCCGAAACGCTCGCTTATCCCCAAACCGCCAAGGGGATCAAGGCGGCAGCCGATCTACGCGCTCAAGTAGTCAGCCTGGCCAGGCACGGCGTGCTTGACGAAAAAAGGTACGCCGAGCTGTTTCCGGCCTCCAGCTACACGGCGCCAGCCAACGAACTGATGTTTGGCGAGTACGCCCAGAGCTGGCTGGACAGCCTGGAGGTGGTGCATGACACACGGGTCAACTACAAAGGATTGATGAACAACTACTGGATGCCCCATCTGGCGACTCTGCCGATCAAGGCGGTAACGCCAATGGTGCTGAGGGAGGTGGTCGCAAGGACCGAGTGGAAGAGCTCGACAGTCAAACGCGCTGCCATCGCCCGGGTCAAGGCAATGTTCCGCGCAGCGGTGTATGACGAGGTGGTAGACAGGAACCCTGCGGCATCGATCCAGCTTCCGCAGAAGATCAAGAAGCAGGTCGATCCATTCACCGTGGAAGAAGCGGAGGACTTGATCAAGTGGATGTACAAGAACTTTTCGCGGTGTAACCAGGTGTTCGCAGCCTTCTATGAGTTCGCCTTCTACACCGGGATGCGCACCGGTGAGATCATGGCACTGCGCTGGGACGAGATCGATTTCGATAAGAAGACGGCCCACGTATGCCGGATCGTCGTAGAGAACCAAGTGGTGGAGCGGACGAAGACCAAGTACACCAGAACGATCATGCTCAACAGCCGGGCCCTGGGAGCCCTCGAACGAGCAAGGCAGATCGCCGACGCCAGGAAGCGCAACGGCAGACGGGTCTCGGCAGAATCTCCATTCGTCTTCCAGCCGGCCGGAAGGTCGCCCCACATGAAAGGATCAAGCACGCCTGGCGGGCACTTCAACGAAGCGATCGAGGCAACGTCGATCAGAGCGAGGCCACAGTACAACTGCAGGCACACATATGCCACGATGTGCCTCATGTCAGGGATGAACCCAGCGTTCATTGCCGGGCAGCTTGGCCACTCCGTTCAGGTGCTGCTCACCACCTACGCCAAGTGGTTGAATTCAGCCAACGACTGGTCAGAACTTGCCAAGCTGGAATTGGCAGTAATTGGTACGGAATTGGTACAGGATTAAATTTCGTTCACGTTACGCCCTTTGGATATAAGGCATTCGACAGCCGCTGGGCCATACTCCAAAATGCAACGGTTTTTTGGGGGAAACCCTTGCACAGCCAACGACATACCAACATTTAGTGAGCCTCAACGTGAAAACTTCCCTGTCCATCCTCAGCCT
>Ga0209370_1000432_pt1 | contig 58574 bp, 49 predicted proteins | sample AgamicAtPrz_FD_187164 | JGI IMG/M metagenome (GOLD analysis project Ga0209370, IMG submission 187164) | Agave microbial communities from Guanajuato, Mexico - At.P.rz (SPAdes) (version 2) | ecosystem: Host-associated > Plants > Phyllosphere > Phylloplane/Leaf | place: Guanajuato, Mexico...
CTCGCGACATCGCTGACGCTGTAACTGCAGCTGGCGTTGACGTGGCTAAGAGCGAAGTTCGTCTGCCGAACGGCGTTCTGCGTACCACCGGTGAGCACGAAGTGGACTTCCAGGTTCACAGCGAAGTATTCGCGAAACTGGTTGTTAACGTTGTTGCTGAGTAAGTAATTACTCATCACCACGTCGAGACGCCGGCCTAGTGCCGGCGTTTTGCTTTTCTGCGCGACCCCCGCCCCACATTTCCCCTTTCAGGTTCGCTATTCCCCGTGCCTTCTCCGATAATAAATTGAAACGCAATTTTAACTTTGAGATTTGCCATGGACTCCGCCCTGCCTGTTCCTGTTTTTGCCCGTAAAAATGTGGCTTACGCCTGCGCTACCCTCTGCTGCCTGCTGTGGGGAAGCTCCTATCCGGCGATAAAAAGCGGCTATGAACTGTTCCATATTGCCACCGACGATATTGCTTCAAAGGTGGTGTTCGCCGGCTGGCGTTTTCTGTTTGCCGGCCTGCTGCTGTTGCTCTTCGCGCTGGCGCAGCGTAAACCGATCGCAAGGCTCAGCCCGCGCCAGTTCGGCCAGCTTACGGTGCTCGGCCTGACGCAAACGGCAGTTCAGTACACCTTCTTCTATATCGGCCTGGCTTACACTACCGGGGCGAAAGGCTCGATCATGAACGCCACCGCCACCTTCTTCAGCGTGCTGCTGGCGCACTTCATCTATCAGAACGACAGGATCAGCTTTAACAAAGCCCTCGGCTGTATTCTGGGATTTGCCGGCGTGATGTTGGTGAACTTCAACAGCGGGCTGGAGGATTTTCATTTCATCTGGAACGGCGATGGTTTCGTGGTGCTGGCGGCGTTTATCCTCTCTGCGGCGGTGTTGTATGGGAAACGACTCTCACAGACGATGGACCCGACGGTAATGACGGGCTGGCAGCTGGCCATTGGCGGCGTAATGCTGATGGTGGGCGGCTATCTGGCGGGCGGCACGCTGGAAATCTCCAGCATTAGCGCGGCGGCGGTGCTGGGCTACCTGACGCTGCTCTCTTCGGTGGCGTTTGCCCTCTGGAGCCTGCTGCTGAAATTTAACCGCGTCAGCACGATCGCCCCCTTTAACTTCCTGGTACCGGTTGCCGGTACGGTGCTGTCTGCGGTGTTTCTCGGGGAGAATATTCTGGAGATAAAATACGCCGTGGCGCTGGTGCTGGTCTGTTCGGGCATCTGGTGGGTGAATAAAAGAAAGGCATAGCCGGGCGGCGTAATGCGCCCGGCCTGTGGAATTATCTCACGCGCAGAAATGAGCCGTCAGGCTGGCGGGTAAAGAGTACCTGCTGGCCGTTTCCGCCGTCGATGGTCAGCCCGGTCACCACGCCGCTGGCGTTCTGGCGGATCTGTACCATCTGGCCGTTTTGCAGGTTGCTTAACGGCTTGCCGGCGCCTTCTACCTGAGCCATTGCATAGACGTCGGTAGGGGGCAGATTATGGTCACGGAACAGCTGCGCCATGGTTTTGCCTGAATCCACGCGGTAGCTACGCCACTGCTGATCGATGCCGGTGGCCTCCTGCGGCCGGGTCGTCTCCGGCACGGCGGCCTGCTCCTGTCCCTGCTCTTCCTGAATCGGCTCCGGCTCGGACGGGGCAACCAGCCCCGGGTCGTTCGACGGCGTCACCAGCTGGGTCTGCATCGGCTGTCCGCCGGTTTGCGGCTGCGACTGTGACTGAAGATCCAGCTGCGCCTCCCGGCTAACCTGCGTGGTAACCTCGTCGCCGCCGGCAGGAAGCAGAAAGCCGATAATCATCAGCAGCGCGCCGATGATAATGCCCCGGCGGTGCATCGGCGGCAGCGGATCCATGATGCGAATATCATCCGGCGCATGCCAGATTTTCGCCAGGGTAGGTTTCAGTTCAAATCGCCCGGGCATGGCTCTCCTCCTGCTCCGCGTCTTTTATCCTGTCCCGGCAAGTATAGTTCGCTAACTGCCTGAAGGGCGTAGCAAAGTCGGCTTCCGTGACACATATTGGGGAATAACCCTGATTCACACTATTGTTTCTGTTTCGGCGCAATTTGTCATCTTAACTTCAGACAAAGTTTTACCCGTCGGGGCGTGGCTGCTATGCTGCCCGCTACTTTAAATGTGATGGAAGGAAATCCCATGACCACCCCGACTTTTGACACAATCGAAGCGCAGGCGAGCTACGGTATCGGTTTGCAGGTAGGCCAGCAGCTGAGCGAATCTGGACTGGAAGGCCTGTTACCTGAAGCGCTGGTGGCGGGTATTGCAGACGCGCTGGCGGGCAAGCAGCCTGCCGTACCGGTAGACGTGGTTCACCGCGCGCTGCGTGAAATTCATGAGCGTGCCGATTCCGTGCGTCGCGCGCGTTTCGAAGAGATGGCGGCAGAAGGCGAGAAGTACCTGCAGGACAACAGCCAGCGTGAAGGTGTGAACATCACCGAATCCGGCCTGCAGTTCCGCGTTATCACCCAGGGCGAAGGCCCTATCCCGGCGCGTACCAACCACGTTCGCGTGCACTACACCGGTAAACTGATCGACGGCACCGTCTTCGACAGCTCCGTTGCCCGCGGCGAACCGGCTGAATTCCCGGTTAACGGCGTGATCCCGGGCTGGATCGAAGCCCTGACCCTGATGCCGGTTGGCTCCAAATGGGAACTGACTATCCCGCAGAACCTGGCCTACGGCGAGCGCGGCGCTGGCGCCTCCATCCCGCCGTTCAGCACCCTGGTCTTCGAAGTGGAATTACTGGAAATCCTGTAATCCCCTTCGCGTTTCCTCTCCCCCAGCGGGAGAGGAAAATAGTGCAAAAACCTGTAGTTAGATCCAAATCAATATTTAATCTTGCAAATGCGCAAAGTGAGTGTATTTTTGTGAGCTGTTTCGCGCTGCATGAGTGATATGACACTCAATTTAAACATATTATTAACATAATATCTAAATCATAGTATTCATCCCGCCGAATCTTACCTAATATCGATGAACCCTTAACCGGGCGCGTCGCTTTTTGACGTTATAAAAGGCCAGAAGAGCCTCTACAACACAGACAGGCATAACAGGAAAATCACATGGTAGATCAGGTAAAAGTTGCTGCCGCAGAAGAGGCACCGACCGAACAGTCGCTACGGCGAAATCTCACAAACCGTCATATTCAGCTTATCGCCATCGGCGGTGCCATCGGTACCGGGCTGTTTATGGGCTCCGGCAAAACCATCAGTCTCGCCGGACCGTCGATCATATTCGTTTATATGATCATCGGTTTTATGCTCTTTTTCGTGATGCGGGCAATGGGTGAATTGCTGCTCTCGAACCTCGAATACAAATCTTTCAGCGACTTCGCCTCCGATCTGTTAGGGCCCTGGGCGGGCTATTTCACCGGCTGGACCTACTGGTTCTGCTGGGTCGTCACCGGCATGGCGGACGTTGTCGCCATTACCGCCTACGCCCAGTTCTGGTTCCCCGGCCTGTCGGACTGGGTCGCCTCGCTGGCGGTGATCGTGCTGCTGCTGGTGCTCAACCTTGCTACCGTGAAGATGTTTGGCGAGATGGAGTTCTGGTTTGCGATGATCAAAATCGTCGCCATCGTCGGGCTGATCGTGGTCGGGCTGGTCATGGTGCTGATGCACTTCCAGTCGCCAACCGGCGTCGAGGCCTCGTTTGCCCATCTGTGGAATGACGGCGGCTGGTTCCCGAAAGGGATTAGCGGCTTCTTTGCCGGTTTCCAGATAGCGGTCTTCGCCTTTGTGGGCATCGAGCTGGTGGGCACCACCGCCGCCGAAACCAAAGACCCTGAAAAATCGCTGCCGCGCGCGATCAACTCCATTCCGATTCGTATCATCATGTTTTACGTCTTCGCGCTGATCGTCATTATGTCGGTCACCCCGTGGAGCTCGGTCGTGCCAACCAAGAGCCCGTTCGTGGAGCTGTTTGTGCTGGTGGGTCTGCCGGCGGCGGCCAGCCTGATTAACTTCGTGGTGCTGACCTCGGCGGCCTCTTCCGCCAACAGCGGCGTCTTCTCCACCAGCCGCATGCTGTTCGGCCTGGCGCAGGAGGGCGTTGCCCCGAGCGCCTTCGCCAAGCTCTCTAAGCGCGCGGTACCGGCAAAAGGGCTGACCTTCTCCTGTATCTGCCTGCTGGGCGGGGTGGTGATGCTGTACGTCAACCCGAGCGTAATTGGCGCCTTCACCATGATTACGACCGTGTCGGCGATCCTCTTTATGTTCGTCTGGACCATCATCCTCTGCTCGTACCTGGTGTACCGCAAGAAGCGCCCGCAGCTGCACGCCGCGTCTAAATATAAGATGCCGCTCGGCAAGCTGATGTGCTGGGTCTGTATGGCCTTCTTCGTCTTCGTGCTGGTACTGCTGACGCTGGAAGATGACACCCGTCAGGCGCTGGTGGTCACGCCGCTGTGGTTTGTACTGCTGGGGCTGGGCTGGCTGTTTGTCGGCAAAAAACGGATGGCAGGGGTTCGATAAAAAAAAGGCCACATCAGGTGGCCTTAATCAGGACTTCCACAGGCGCTCTCGGGCGCCTTTTTTTATTCGCCTGCGAGGGCACGCGGGAACAGAACGTTGTTTTCCAGACTGATGTGCTCCATCAGGTCGTCGATCATTTCGTTGATGCCGTTATACATGGCGCGCCAGGTGGTGCAGGCATCCGCCGGCGGGGTCACGTTGTTGGTGGTGTGTTTGATAACTTCCAGCAGCTCACCGGCGTCGTCGTGCTCGCTCTCCATCACGCTAATCGGCCCCATGGCCTGGCTGCCCATTCCCTGTTTGATCATCGGGAAGAGGATCTGCTCCTCTTTCATCATGTGGCTGGAGAGCTCTTCATGCAGCATGGTGAGGTATTTCGCCAGCCCGCGCGGTACCGAGGCTTTTTCGGCATGGACGCGCTCAACCTTGGTGGCCTGCAGGATCAGCTCCGGCAGTTGCTCGCGATGACGGTCGTGGAAACGCACGATGATGTGGTCGATGATTTCCGGCAGCGGCGCGCTGCGCCAGTCTTTCTCAATCGGCTGCTCCGCCAGCTTCGCCAGCTCGTTTTCGATGGCTTCGACGTCCAGCTCCTTACGGGAGGCGGCGCGCGCCAGCGTTTGCTTACCGCCGCAGCAGTAATCCATATCGTACTTACGGAACAGCGCGGAAGCGCGCGGGATAGAGAGCGCAAGCTCGCCTAAAGGTTGGTCGCGAAAGGCCATGAAAGTTACCTCGTGGTCGGGAATATAAGATGTATTTTAAATGCATCTTTAAGGGGACGCTATAACCCTTTAGAGGCAGGGGTGAAAAAGTGAGGTAGATCACAAAATAATAGTGGAGTTAACTCCATGAATGGCTTTGAAAAACGAGTTTCGAAACTTTTTAAAGGTGGAGAAACGGTAAACAACCCGCCGCCGCTGCCGATAGATACAGGTCAGACAATACCTGCATACATAAAGGCGACGCATGTTTAAACGTATAAAAGTCATTACTCTGCTGATTTCGGTGCTGCTGGCACTCGGCGTCATGCAGCTGATCTCCGCCGGCATTTTTATAAATGCGCTCAATAACGACAAAGAGAACTTTACCGTTTCTCAGGTTTCCAGCCAGAACGTGGCCGAATTTACCGACGCCTGGATCAGCCTGAACCAGGCGCGCGTGACCCTGAACCGCGGCATGCTGCGCCTGCAAAGCAGCGTAGCCACGCAGATTAACGGCGGGCAGCTCAATGAGCTGGTGACCACGGCGAAAAATCTGCTGGCCGATGCTCAGGCCCATTACGACAAATACTACGCGCTGCCGGAAACGCCGGGCATGGATGAGAAACTGTCCAGCCAGCTGGAGGAGCAGTACCGCATCTATTCCGCCACCCTGACCCAGATGAACCTCCTGCTCTCCCAGGGCAACCTGGAAGATATGTTCAAGCAGAACGCGGAACAGAAGCAGACCGCGATGCAGAAAGTCTATCGCGAGTGGCGCCAGGCGCAGGCAACCCTTACCGAAAAAGGCATTAAAGACAACGAAAGCGACTATAAGCGCATCCTGTGGATCCTCTCCGGCATGATGCTGCTGGTGATCGCCGTGATTGTCTCCAGCTGGATAGCGATGCGCCGCGTGCTGCTGCTGCCGCTGCAGGATGTTATCGACCATATCCGCGCCATCGCGGCGGGTGATTTGACGCAGCCCGTGGATGCGGCGGGCAAAAATGAGATGGCGGTGCTGGCGCGTAACGTCCATGAAATGCAGAAAGCGCTGGCGAATACCGTCGGCGTGGTGCGTGAAGGTGCCGACACCATTTACACCGGCGCGGGCGAAATCTCAGCCGGCAGCAACGATCTCTCTTCCCGTACCGAGCAGCAGGCGGCCTCGCTGGAAGAGACCGCGGCCAGCATGGAGCAGCTGACGGCGACGGTGAAGCAGAACGCCGATAACGCCCGCCAAGCCTCACGTCTGGCGCTGGATGCCTCGTCCACCGCCAAAAAAGGCGGCAACGTGGTTGAAGGGGTGGTGCGCACCATGGACGAGATCGCCACCAGCTCCAGCAAAATCGCCCAGATCACCAACGTGATCGACGGCATCGCCTTCCAGACCAACATCCTGGCGCTGAACGCCGCGGTAGAAGCCGCGCGCGCCGGCGAACAGGGCCGCGGCTTTGCGGTGGTGGCCGGGGAAGTTCGTACCCTGGCCCAGCGCAGCGCCCAGGCGGCGAAAGAGATCAAAGCCCTGATTGATGATTCGGGCGAGCGCGTCAGCGCAGGCTCCGCGCTGGTGAACGAGGCGGGCACTACCATGGCGGAGATCGTCAGCGCGGTCACCCGCGTCACCGATATCATGGGTGAGATCGCCTCCGCCTCCGATGAGCAAAGCCGCGGTATTGACCAGGTAGGCCAGGCGGTAGCCGAGATGGATCGCGTTACCCAGCAGAACGCCTCGCTGGTAGAGGAGTCTGCCGCCGCCGCCGCCGCGCTGGAAGAGCAGGCCGCGCGCCTGAACGAAGCCGTTGCGGTGTTTAAAATCACCCGCGGCCAGCAGGCGAAGGCGGCTCCGGTGAAAACCTACGTCGCCAAAGCGAAGCCCGTAGCGGCGGCGTCAGAAGGCAACTGGGAAACCTTCTAATCCCCGATTAGCCCTGCGAAACCGGAACGACGGAGGGTTTTTCCGGTTTCGCCCTTACCGCAATAATCACCCCCACCACCAGCAGCGCAATTCCGCTCATCGTCAGTACCGGCGGCAGGCTCTGGCGCAGCAGGAAGGTATAGAGCAGCCCCGCCAGGGTTTCAAAGACGATTAACGGCCCGAGGATCACCGTGGGCAACTTCTGGCTGGCGACGTTCCAGCACAGCGCCCCCACCCAGGAACAGAGCACCGCAATCGCCACCATCAGCCCGATAAAGACCAAAGGTCGCGGCCCGAACGGCAGGTCGAACGCCGGCAGCTGCCCGTTTAGCCAGATACAGGCGGCAATATAGCCCACCAGCGACACCGGCAGCGTCACCAGCGCCTGCGCGGTGGCCCACATCATCGGGTTCTTGTCCGGGTTTTCCCGCAGCCAGCGGGCATTGCGCAGGGCATACCACGCCCAGCAGACCACCGAGATAAAGGCCAGCGCGATGCCGGAGAGATAACGCCAGCCGCTGGCGCCCGCCATGCCGTGGGTGAGCTCGGCGATATTGACGCACGCCAGCCCCAGGGCAATACAGATCAGGGCTGGCACCATTTTTGACCACGCCAGCTTGCCGTCGCGCTGGCTGTAGAGCAGGTTGGCAAAGACCGGGATCACCACCGGCAGGGTACCGATAATCATGGTCGATACCGGCGCGCCGGTGCGCTGAATGGCGCTTGCCAGGCAAAGGTAGTAAATAAGGTTGCCCATCATGGTCAGCGCCAGGGCGGTGAGCCAGTCCCGGCGATGGAGCTGGCGCAGCCGGCTGCGGCCCAGCCAGGCCAGCGGCAGGGCGATTAATCCCAGCGCCAGATAGCGCCCCATTGATTGCAGTACCGCCGGGTACTCCGGCACCAGCACCGGGCCGACAAAAATCAAACCCCACATCATGCCTGCAAGCAGGGCATACAACACGCCGCTAATCATTTTGCTGTCCATATCATTCAAACCTGCCGCGAGTGTAGCGGGGGAGGGCGGGCCGGTATTGTATGAGATTGCGCATTAGCGCCCGGCAACCTGCTTCTGATAGCGAACCGGCGTGATGCCATAGCGGCGGGTAAAAGCGCGGGTGAGGTGCGACTGATCGGTGAGACCGGTGGCGGCGGCCACCTCGGCGGCGGGCATGCCGTGGGTCAGAAAGGCCTTGGCGCGCCACAGGCGGATCGCCATCAGCATCTGGTGCGGGGTGACGTGAAAATGGGCTTTAAACTGGCGCTGAAAATGGTACGGGCTCAGCGATACCACCTGCGCCAGCTCGTCCAGCGTCAGGGAGCGCATATAGTTGTCGTGCAGATAGTCGCGCACCCGCTCGAAGCGGTGCGCCCCTTCCGCTTTTACCGGCGCATGGCGCGCCAGCGGCCGGAAGCTGTCCACCAGATCCAGCAGCAGCCCTTTCTGCGCCAGCGGATCTTCCGTGTGCCACAGGCCGTAAATCAGCCGGCCGATCTGGCGCGAGCGCAGCGGGTCGAATCGCGTCACGTCGCTAAACCACCAGTGGCGAATGCCGGTTATCTCTTCCAGCAGGTCGGGCTCGAGATAGACCATGCGGTAGCGCCAGCCGCCTTCGGTGGCGGACTCGCCGGTATGGATCTCGTCCGGATTCATGGTGACCACCGATTTTTCTGGGGCCAGATGCTGCGTGCCGCGATAGCGAAAACGCTCGGCGCCGGTTTCGATGGTGCCGATGCCGAAGGCTTCGTGGGTGTGGGGTTCAAAGGCGTAGCGGGAGATATGGGCATGATAAAGCTCAATGCCGGGCACCTGCGCCAGATGGCGAAAGCGGGCGCTGTCTCTCTCATCGGTAAACTGATCGGGTACGCCTTGCACAGCATCTCTCCTCACGGGCCATCGCCTTATTATCAGAGATGGCCCGCGGGGATGCCACAAAAATTAACCAGCTTTTAACAATTACAGGATGGCTTTCACGCTTTCGGCCAGCGGCGTGGTGGGGCGGCCGATAAGCCTGCTCAGGGTGCGGCTGTCGTCAAACAACCCGCCTTTAGAGGCGCCGGTATCGGAGTCGGCAAGCATCTCCGCCAGCCCGGCGGGCAGGCCCGCGCCCTTCAGCGCCGCCGCAAAATCGGCCTCGCTCAGATTCTGGTAGCTGACGGCTTTGCCGCTCTGTTTGCTCAGCTCGGCGGCCAGCTCGCTCAGGGTCCAGGCGCTGTCGCCCGCCAGTTCGTAAACCTTACCGGCATGTCCCTCTTCGGCCATCACTTTGGCCGCCGCCGCCGCGTAATCTTCCCGGGTGGCGGAGGCGATTTTACCTTCACCCGCCGCGCCGATAAACACGCCGTGCTCCAGCGCAGGCGGGGCGCTGGCGAGGTAGTTTTCGGTGTACCAGCCGTTGCGTAGCAGCGCGAAGGGGATGCCCGACTCCGCCAGCGCCTTCTCGGTTTCGACGTGTTCAGCGTGCAGGCCCAGCGGTGAGTTATCCGCATGCAGCAGGCTGGTGTAGGCGATAAATTTCACCCCGGCGTCCCTGGCGGCATTAATCACGTTCAGGTGCTGGGGCGTGCGCTGGCCCACTTCGCTGGAGGAGATAAGCAGCAGTTTTTCCACGCCGGCTAGCGCGGTGGTAAAGGCGGCCCGATCGGTGTAATCCGCCTGGCGCACGTCGATGCCCCGCTGGCTCAGCGCCCCGGCTTTTGCCGGATTACGCACGATGGCCACAATCTGGCTAGCGGGAACGGTTTTTGAAAGCGCGTCGATAACGTGTTGGCCAAGCTGGCCGGTGGCGCCAGTGATCGCAATCATGATAAATCTCCTTCGTCTCGGGTGGGTGTTGTGGCACACTATCACCATAACTAACTTTTAGTAAGTACGTACAAAAAGGTAAGTATCCAATGACTCAGCAGACCCTCAGCGAGCAAATGCGCGATGGCAATCTCTTTGCCGAACAGTGCCCGTCCCGGGATGTGCTCAAGCACGTCACCAGCCGCTGGGGCGTATTGATTCTGGTGGCGCTGCGCCAGGGTACGCACCGCTTCAGCGATCTGCGGCGCAAGATGGGCGGCGTGAGCGAGAAGATGCTGGCCCAGTCGCTGCAGGCGCTGGAGCAGGATGGCTTTGTGAACCGGGTATCGCTGCCGGTAGTGCCGCCCCACGTAGAGTACAGCCTCACCCCGCTGGGGCTGGAGGTAAGCGAAAAGGTCGCCGCCCTCGCCGACTGGATCGAGCTGCATACCCCCCAGGTACTAAGCAACCGGGAAGGGCGCGCGGCGTAAGCAGCGGGAATGGTAGTTCTTTAAAGCGATATAACTGTTTCAATAAAAATAAATAGGCTATCGCGACGCTCTGGTCCGGCTGAAAATCGCCGAAGCGTTTCCCGCAGGCAGGGGCGAGGCGCAGGGATGCGCCGAGAGGGCGTGACCTACATGGATGTAGGATCACGCCCGACCCGATAGCCGGAGGGAATAAGCTGAGGACAAAATTGCCGGGAGCAATTTTGGACAGCGCCTGCGCTGGCCCCGAAGGGGTGAGCCCCAGGGATGGGGCGAACAATCCGCGTAGCGGCGATTTTCTTGCCGGTAGCCCGGGTCGCCAGGGTGGTGGCGATTGAGCCACCCTGGCATGTTCACCGGCACTGTATCTACAGAGTAGCAATATACGTAAAGTGAACGGAATCACCGCCACAGCCGTATATTCCTCCTCCCCACAGTCAGAAAAGTAACCCCACTATTACTTACTCAAATCAACCCTATACAACGCAAACCCAATCTCATCACTCCCCACCTTCTCCATCGGATACTCCGCCTTCTCCTTAATAAACGCCGCCGCTTTATCGGAAGGAGAGGTCTCAAAGCGAATATCCAGCTTCACATCGCTGTGGATCGGCGCCAGCCGCCAGTTGTTATCGGCTGCCGGATGGATCTCACCCGCCTTTTTCGACTGCTCGCCAATCCAGGAGGCCAGCACCGAGCGGTTCTCGTCCGGCGAGGCAAAGGCGATATGGCTATCGCCGGTGCCGGCAAACTTCCCGCCGTAGGCGCGGTAATTATTGGTGGCCACCAGGAAAGTGGCGTTCGGATCGATGGGTTTGCCCTGCCAGGTCAGATTTTTGATGCGTTCCACCTGCGGGTTCACCGTCTGGCACTCGCCGTCATATTTTGCCGGCTGGGTGACGTCAATCTGGTAATCCACGCCGTCGATCACGTCGAAGTTATAGGTGCGGAACCCGTCCCAGTTGATCAGCGACTGCGGTTTAGCGCTGGTGGGATCGATCTGGTTAAACTGCCCGGCCGAGCACTCCAGCCACTCCTTCACCTCTTTGCCCGTGGCCTTCACCACTACCAGAGTGTTCGGGTAGAGATAGAGATCCGCGGCGTTGCGGAAGGTGAGCTGGCCTTTTTCCACCTCGACGTAGCTGGCCGGGTCGTTTTTACGTCCGCCCACCTTAAAGGGAGCGGCGGCGGAGAGCACCGGCAGCTTCGCCAGGTCCGGATCGCCCTGAATAAAGCGCTCGGTATAGGCTTTCTGCGCCATGTTCACCACCTGCACCGTGGGGTCGTCCTGCACCAGCGCCAGGAAGCTGTACATATTGTCGGAGGATTTTCCTACCGGCTTGCTGACAAATTCCCGGGTGGCGTCGTGATCGTGCTTCAGTACCGCCGCCAGATTTTTATCTTCAGCCACCAGTGCTTTTTTCGCCGCCGCGTCGTAGATCGGGCGCGCTTCTGCTTTTGACTGCGTAACCTGCCATTTGCCGCCGTCGTTGTTCAGCTCCAGGTCAACCACCCCCAGGTGATCGCCCCACATCCCCGGCATCACCGCCGGCACGCCGTTAAGGGTGCCTTTAGCGATATCCGCCCCTTTGATGGCGGCAAAATCTTTACCCGGGAAGACGGCGTGGGCATGACCAAACAGAATGGCATCAACGCCCGGCACCTGGCTCAGGTAGTAAACGGAGTTTTCCGCCATCGCCTGATAAGGGTCGGCAGAAAGGCCGGAGTGGGCCACCACTACCACCAGATCGGCGCCTTTCTCGCGCATCTCGGGCACATATTTGCGCGCGGTTTCGGTGATGTCGTTTACCGTCACTTTGCCGCTGAGGTTGGCTTTATCCCAGGTCATGATCTGCGGCGGCACAAAGCCGATATAGCCGATCTTCAGGGTTTGCTTATTACCGGCCCGATCCACTACCTCCGTCTCTTTAATCAGATAGGGGGTAAAAAGCGGCTTTTGGGTCTTAACATCGATAATATTGGCGTTAACGTACGGGAACTTAGCGCCCGAAAGCGCCATATGCAGATAATCCAGCCCGTAGTTAAATTCGTGATTGCCGAGGTTGCCGACGGCGTAATCAAGGGTGTTTAATGCCTTGTAGACCGGGTGGATATCCCCCTTTTTCAGCCCTTTTGCCGCCATGTAATCCCCAAGCGGGCTGCCCTGAATTAAGTCGCCGTTATCCACCAGCACGCTGTTTTTTACTTCCCCGCGGGCGGCATTGATCAGGCTTGCGGTACGTACCAGGCCAAACTTTTCCGTCGGGGCATCTTTGTAGTAGTCGAAGTCCATCATATTGCTGTGCAGGTCGGTGGTTTCCAGGATACGCAGATCTATCGTTGCCGCCTGGACGCTCGCGGCAATCAGCGTCGCCAGTAGCGTTGCACTAAACTTAATCATCAGGGTGTCCTTTTTGTCGGGCCGGGTCACAAAAGAATATGTATCTATATCGTTTTGCTTACAAAAGTGTGAATCCTGCCAGAAAAGGACGCCGCGAAACCGGAATCGCTTCACAGATAGCGGAATTATTCACAATACGATATAAATAAAACAACGAGTTATACCCACTGTATTAACGAAGAGGTGGAGAATGTTAGATAAAATTTGTCAGCTCGCACGGGATGCGGGCGAGGCCATTATGCAGGTCTACGATGGCAAGGTGCCGATGGATGTCATCAGCAAAATCGACGATTCGCCGGTCACGGCGGCCGATATTGCAGCGCATGGCGTGATCCTGCACGGGCTGCAGGCCCTGACGCCGGAGATCCCGGTCTTATCTGAAGAAGATCCCCAGCCATGGGACGTTCGCCAGCACTGGCAGCGCTACTGGCTGGTCGATCCGCTGGACGGCACTAAAGAGTTCATCAAACGCAATGGTGAATTCACCGTGAATATTGCCCTTATTGAAAAGGGCAAAGCGGTGCTGGGCGTGGTGTATGCCCCGGTGCTGAAGGTGATGTACAGCGCCGCCGAGGGCAAGGCGTGGAAAGAGGAGTGCGGCGTGCGCAAGCAGATTCAGGTGCGCGATGCCCGGCCGCCGCTGGTGGTGATCAGCCGTTCCCACTCCGACAATGAGCTGGAGGAGTATCTGCAGCAGCTCGGCGAGCACCAGACCACCTCTATAGGTTCGTCACTGAAGTTCTGCCTGGTGGCAGAAGGCCAGGCGCAGCTCTATCCGCGCTTCGGGCCAACCAACGTCTGGGATACGGCCGCCGGCCACGCGGTAGCCGCCGCCGCCGGGGCGCACGTTCACGACTGGCAGGGCAAGCCGCTCGACTATACCCCACGTGAATCTTTCCTTAACCCCGGCTTCCGGGTGTCGCTCTACTGACCGATCAGCTTGTGCAGCAGGGCAACCACCTGCTGCACCTCATCCTGGGTTAAGGCCCCGTCTTTCGCCCACTGGATGCGCCCCTCTTTATCCAGCACCACCACCGCCGAACTCTCTTCCTCCAGCTGCCAGGTGGCGCGCACTACGCCGTTGCTGTCCACAATAAACTGCGACCAGGGGTAGAGCTTTTTATTGTCTTCGAGGCTGCTGCGCACAAACATGCTGGAGCCGGGAATGGCGTCATCGGTGTTAACAATGGTAGTAGTCTGGTAGCGGTCATGTGGCAAATTTGCCGCCTTGATCGCTTCCACCAGGCTTGCGTTTTTTGTTTTTGCCGAGACACGGCCGGCAATGTGTTGCACCAGTCGCACTTTGCCCGGGAGCTGCGCGCTATTCCACTTTTTATAGCTAAACTTATCATTGTCGAGAATCAGTTCTCCCCGGTCGGCAACGCCCACCGGCGGCACGCGTTGCCCCTTTTCAAAATTATGCGCTGAGGCCATCAGCGGCAGCAGCAGGCAGGTCGCTGCCAGGAGGTTACGTAGGCTCATGGTGTTTCCTTCTTATGTTTGCAGGTGATCCGACCACTTGGTCATAGGCATTTAATCATAAGTGCGATCAATGGGCTTTACCCGCAATCCCGGTGCCAGTTTGCGGCAGAACGCACATATCTGGACAAAAACGACGGCTTATACTGCTGACAAAAGGGCTTTGCAAAGATAATTCTGAATAACTGTAATCAAAAGGTAAAAAAAGTTATGCAGACTGTGTATCCCTGGTTTTCTGGTCTATAGTCATTGGGCAACAAAATTTGCGCTTCGGAGGGTCGGCCCGATTGTGGTGCCGCAGGAGCGTATGATTCGCAGGAGATAAAAAATGAAAATTTTCCAACGCTACAATCCGCTTCAGGTAGCGAAATACGTAAAAATCCTGTTCCGTGGACGGTTGTATATCAAGGACGTTGGCGCTTTTGAGTTCGATAAAGGTAAAATCCTTGTCCCAAAAGTGAAAGACAAACAGCACTACTCTGTGATGTCTGAAGTCAACCGTCAGGTTATGCGTCTGCAAACAGAGATGGCTTAACCAACGTGCTATGCAGTAAACATGCTGTAAAAAAAACGGCTCCCGATGGGAGCCGTTGATGTTTTTAGCCTCTTACTCAGGCTGCGGTTCTTTTGCATCCGGCAGCTTCGGCGTCAGCACCGTAGGCTTGCTGTCGATGCGGGTGACCAGCAGCTGGTCGATGCGGTAGTTATCAATGTCCACCACCTCGAACTTGTAGCCGGAGAACTTCACCGAGTCGGTGCGTTTCGGGATTTTACGCAGCATAAACATCATAAAGCCGCCGATGGTCTCGTAGTTGCCCGACTGCGGGAACTCGTCGATATCCAGCACGCGCATCACGTCGTCAATCGGCGTGCCGCCATCCACCAGCCATGAGTTTTCATCGCGCGCCACAATCTGCTCTTCCAGACCCTGGCCGACCAGATCGCCCATCAGGGTGGTCATCACGTCGTTCAGGGTGATGATACCTACCACCAGCGCATATTCGTTCATGATCACCGCGAAGTCTTCCCCGGCGGTTTTGAAACTTTCCAGCGCCTCAGAGAGGGTGAGGGTGTCGGGAACGATCAGCGTGTTGCGGATCTGCACGCCGCTGTTCAGCGCCAGGCTCTGGTTCGCCAGCACGCGATTCAGCAGATCTTTTGAATCCACGTAGCCGATGATGTGGTCGATATCTTCATTACAGACCAGGAACTTAGAGTGCGGATGCTCCGCCACCTTGGTCTTCAGGCTCTGCTCGTCTTCGTGCAGATCGAACCAGATGACGTTCTCGCGGGAGGTCATCGACGACGGCACGGTACGGGATTCGAGCTCAAAGACGTTCTCAATCAGCTCATGTTCCTGCTTGCGCAGTACCCCGGCCAGCGCGCCCGCCTCAAACACCGCATAGATATCATCGGAGGTGATGTCATCTTTACGCACCATCGGCAGCTTAAAGATGCGGAAGATGGTGTTTGCCAGCCCGTTAAAGAACCACACCAGCGGGCGGAACAGATACAGACAGAAGCGCATCGGGTTGATGATACGCAAAGCCACGGCTTCAGGCGCAATCATACCGATGCGTTTCGGGGTCAGGTCGGCAAAGAGGATAAACATCCCGGTCACCAGCGAGAAGGAGAGAATAAAGCTCAGCTGATCGGAGAGTTCCGGCGAAAAGTAGCGGGAGAAAAGACTGTAGAAGGCCGGAGAAAATGCCGCATCGCCCACGATACCGCCGAGAATGGCGACCGCGTTAAGGCCAATTTGCACCACGGTAAAGAACATTCCCGGGTTTTCCTGCATTTTCAGGATGCGTTGCGCATTGATGTTGCCATCATCGGCAAGCAGCTTAAGTTTGATCTTGCGGGACGCGGCCAGTGAAATCTCTGATATTGAGAAAAATGCGCTGACGGCTATCAGACAAAGTATTACTAAAATACTGTTTAACATATCTTATCCGGCTTCTCGCCAGATCCTCGGAAGGGAAGTTAGTCACGTTTTTGAAGAGATATTGAAAACCGGTCCGAAGCGGTAGGCCGGTTGTTTCAGCGGCTAGTATAGCGTAAAGCACTGTAAAGCCGCCAGAGTTCGCTTTTTGACCCGGCCCCGGCGACGCGCAGGGCCGGATTTCGTTGCGTTACGCCAGCTGTGGCGGCAGACAAACCCCGATGCCCCCGATGCCGCAGTAGCCATACGGATTTTTATGCAGGTACTGCTGATGATCGTCTTCGGCATAATAGAACGGCGTGGCGTTGGCGATTTCGGTGGTTACATGACGGTTGTCATGGGCATCGGTCATCGCCTGCTGGAAGCGCGCCAGGCTGTCGCGGGCGGCGGCGTCCTGCTCCGGAGTGAGCGGGTAGATCGCCGAGCGGTACTGGGTGCCGTGGTCGTTGCCCTGGCGCATGCCCTGGGCCGGATCGTGGTTTTCCCAGAATACCTGCAGCAGCTGTTCGTAGCTGATGACGGCCGGATCGTAGACCACCCGTACCGCTTCCGCGTGGCCGGTCTGGCCAGAGCAGACTTCGCGGTAGGTCGGATTTGGAGTATAACCGCCGGTGTAGCCCGCTGCGGTGCTGTAAACGCCCGGCAGCTGCCAGAATAGGCGCTCCACGCCCCAGAAACAGCCCATGGCGAAGTAGGCGATCTCCATGCCGTCGGGAACGTTGGTCATGGAGTGGCCGTTAACGGCGTGAAGGGTAGCGACGGGCATAGGGGTATTACGTCCCGGTAATGCATCCGCCTGAGCAACAAGGTGCTTTTTATCAAATAAACTCACGGTGTGGCCTCCGGGGTAGGGGGTGTTTGGGTTAAGGTTGTCACGGCGCGTTTAATTGAACACAATAAATGCGCTGAATGAGTCTAGATTTAACTAGATTTAAACATAAGAAATATTAGGGTGCTTAACCATTTTTCAACCCGTTGACCGGGTTTTGGGCTTAATGCCGTGACGGGCCGCGGAGCGGCCCTTCATATGCTTCCAGGGTGGAAACAAGGATATTCAGGAGAAAACGTGCCAAAGATCCGCCAGTTATGTGTGGTCAGTTTATTACTGGCAAGCGGAGTTGCCAGCGCGGCGAACGTTCGTCTGCAGGTTGAGGGGTTAACCGGCGCGCTGCAAAAAAACGTGCGAGCACAGTTGTCGACCATTGAGAGCGACGAAGTTACACCCGACCGGCGTTTTCGCGCCCGCGTGGATGATGCCATCCGCGAGGGGTTAAAAGCGCTGGGCTATTACGAACCTACCATCGATTTCGATCTCCGCCCGCCGCCGGCAAAGGGGCGCCAGGTGCTTATTGCCCGCGTCTCGCCGGGGGAGCCGGTCAAGATCGGCGGCACTAACGTGGTGCTGCGCGGCGGCGCGCGCGAAGATCGCGACTATCTCGACCTGCTGCAGGATCGCCCGGCCGTCGGCACGGTGCTGAACCACTCCGACTACGACGGCTTTAAAAAAGATCTCACCCGGGTGGCGCTGCGCAAAGGCTACTTTGACAGCCAGTTCAACAAGAACCAGCTGGGCGTCTCCCTCGATCGCCATCAGGCCTTCTGGGATATCGACTACGACAGCGGCCAGCGCTATCGCTTCGGCGATGTCACCTTTGAAGGCTCGCAAATCCGCGACGAGTACCTGCAAAACCTGGTGCCGTTCAAAAAGGGCGATTTTTACGAATCAAAAGATCTGGCCGAGCTCAACCGCCGCCTGTCGGCCACCGGCTGGTTTAACTCGGTGGTGGTGGCGCCGGAGTTTGAAAAGTCACGCCAGACCAGGGTGTTGCCGCTGCATGGCGTAGTGTCGCCGCGCACCGAGAACACCGTTGAAACCGGGGTCGGCTACTCAACCGACGTGGGGCCGCGGGTAAAAGCCACCTGGAAAAAGCCGTGGATGAACTCCTACGGCCACAGCCTGACCACCAGCGCCAGCATCTCCTCCCCGGAGCAGCAGCTCGATTTCAGCTACAAAATACCGCTGCTGAAAAACCCGCTTGAGCAGTATTACCTGGTGCAGGGCGGCTTTAAACGCACCGATCTGAACGACACCGAGGCGGACTCAACCACCCTGGCCCTGTCGCGCTACTGGGATCTCTCCAGCGGCTGGCAGCGGGCCATTAACCTGCGCTGGAGCCTCGACCACTTTACCCAGGCCAACGTCACCAATACCACCATGCTGCTTTATCCTGGGGTGATGATCAGCCGTACCCGCTCGCGGGGCGGGCTGATGCCGACCTGGGGCGACTCCCAGCGCTACTCGGTGGATTACTCCAACAGCGCCTGGGGCTCCGACGTGGACTTCGTGGTGTTACAGGCGCAGAACGCCTGGATCCGCACCCTCTACGATCGCCACCGCTTTGTGGTGCGCGGCAATCTCGGCTGGATCGAGACCGGAGATTTCGACAAAGTCCCACCGGATCTGCGCTTCTTCGCCGGCGGCGACCGCAGTATTCGCGGCTATAAGTACAAATCCATCGCCCCGGAAGACAAAGATGGCAAGCTGATCGGTGCCTCCAAGCTGGCCACCGGCTCGCTGGAGTACCAGTACAACGTTACCGGCAAATGGTGGGGTGCCGCCTTCGTCGACAGCGGCGAAGCGGTGAGCGATATCCGCCGCAGCGATTTCAAAACCGGCGCGGGCGTGGGCGTACGTTGGGAATCCCCGGTCGGGCCGATCAAGCTCGATTTCGCCGTTCCGCTTGGTGATAAAGACGAACACGGTTTACAGTTTTACATCGGTCTGGGGCCTGAATTATGAGTTTATGGAAAAAAATAAGCCTCGGCGTACTGATTGTTATCCTGCTGCTGCTGGGGGCGGTGGCCTACCTGGTGGGCACCACCAGCGGCCTGCATCTGCTGTTTAACGCCGCTAACCGCTGGGTGCCGGGGCTGGAGATCGGCCAGGTCACCGGCGGCTGGCGCGATCTGCACCTGAAAAACGTGCGTTACGAACAGCCGGGCGTGGCGGTGAACGCCGGAGATTTTCATCTGGCGGTTAATCTGCGCTGCCTGCGCGACAGCCAGCTCTGCGTGAACGATCTGTCGTTAAAAGATGTGAACGTGACGATAGATTCCAGCAAAATGCCGAAAAGCGAGCAGGTTGAAGAGGAGGATAGCGGGCCGCTCGATCTCTCGACCCCTTATCCCATCACCCTGAGCCGGGTGGCGCTGGACAATGTTAACGTCAAAATCGACGACACCACCGTCTCGGTGATGGATTTCACCTCCGGCCTGCGCTGGCAGGAGAAGAACCTGACGCTGACGCCGACCTCCCTGCAGGGGCTGCTGATCGCCCTGCCTAAGGTGGCGGACGTGGCGCAGGAGGAGATCGTCGAGCCCAAAATTCAGAACCCGCAGCCGGATGAAAAACCCCTCGGCGAGACCTTAAAAGAGCTCTTCTCAAAACCGGTATTACCGGAGATGACCGACGTCCACCTGCCGCTTAACCTCAATATCGAGGAGTTCAAGGGCGAGCAGCTGCGCCTGACCGGCGACACCGATCTGACGGTCTTTAACATGCTGCTGAAGGTGAGCAGCATCGACGGCAATATGAAGCTCGACGCCCTGGATATCGACACCAACCAGGGGAGCGTGAACGCCACCGGCAGCGCCCAGCTGCGCGATAACTGGCCGGTAGATATCACCCTTAACAGCGCCCTGAACATCGACCCTCTCAAGGGCGAGAAGGTGAAGCTGAAGGTGGGCGGCGCGCTGCGCGAGCAGCTGGAGTTTGGCGTTAATCTTTCCGGCCCGGTGGATATGGTGCTGCGCGGCCAGACCCGGCTGGCGGAAGCGGGCCTGCCGCTGAACCTGGAGCTGGTCAGCGAGCAGCTGTACTGGCCCTTTACCGGCGAGAAGCAGTACCAGGCCGACGATCTGAAGCTGAAGCTCAGCGGCAAAATGACCGACTACACCCTGTCGTTCCGCACGGCGGTGAAGGGGGAGAGCCTGCCGCCGGCCACTATTACCCTGGACGCGAAGGGCAACGAGCAGCAGGTCAATCTTGATAAGCTTACGGTGGCGGCGCTGGAGGGCAAAACCGAGCTGACGGCGCTGCTCGACTGGCAGCAGGCGATAAGCTGGCGCGGCGAGGTCAAGCTGACGGGCATTAACACCGCCAAAGAGGTGCCGGACTGGCCCTCGAAGCTTGATGGCCTGATCAAAACCCGCGGCAGCCTGTACGGCGGGACCTGGCAGATGGACGTGCCGGAGATCAAGCTCAACGGCAACGTGAAGCAGAACAAGGTCAAGGTAGAGGGCTCGCTGAAGGGCAACAGCTATCTGCAGTGGACCATTCCGGGCCTGCACGTGGCGCTCGGGCAAAACAGCGCCGATATCAAAGGCGAGCTGGGGGTAAAAGATCTTAATCTTGATGCCACTATTAACGCGCCCAATCTCGATAACGCCCTGCCGGGGCTGGGCGGCACCGCCAAAGGGCTGGTGAAGGTGCGCGGCACTGTGGATGCGCCGCAGCTGCTGGCGGACATCACCGCCAGCGGCCTGCGCTGGCAGGAGCTCTCCGTGGCCCGGGTGCGCGTTGAAGGCGACATTAAATCTACCGACCAGGTTGCCGGCAATCTGAACCTGCGGGTAGAGCGCATTGCCCAGCCGAATCTCAACCTCAGCCTGGTGACCCTCGACGCCAAAGGCAGCGAGAAGCAGCACGATCTGCAGCTGAAGGTGCAGGGCGAGCCGGTCTCCGGCCAGCTGCATCTTACCGGCAGCTTCGATCGCCAGGCGCAGCGCTGGAAAGGGACGCTGGATAACACCCGCTTTACCACGCCGGTGGGGCCGGTGGCGCTCTCGCGCGCTATCGCGCTGGATTACCGCAACGCGGAGCAGAAGATCAGCATCGGGCCACACTGCTGGACCAACCCGAACGCCGAGCTCTGCGTCCCGCAAACTATCGATGCGGGGGCAGAAGGGCGCGCGGTGGTGGATCTCAACCGCTTCGATCTGGCGATGCTCAAGCCCTATATGCCGGAGAGCACCCAGGCGAGCGGCATCTTCACCGGTAAGGCGGACGTGGCCTGGGATGCCACCAAACCGGGGCTGCCGCAGGGGAGCGTGACGCTTGCCGGGCGCAACGTGAAGGTCACCCAGCAGGTGAACGACGCGCCGCTGCCGCTGGCTTTCGACACTCTTAATCTGCGCGCCGATCTGCACAACAACCGCGCCGAGCTGGAGTGGCTGATCCGGCTGGTTAACAACGGCCAGTTCGACGGTCAGGTGCAGATTAGCGATCCGCAGGGGCAGCGCAATCTCGGCGGCAACGTCAATATCCGCAACCTTAACCTGGCGATGGTCAACAGCATCTTCTCGCGCGGCGAAAAGGCAGCGGGCATACTCAGCGCCAACCTGCGGCTGGCGGGCAACGCCCAGAGCCCGCAGCTGTTCGGCCAGATGCAGCTAAACGGCGTGGATATCGACGGCAACTTTATGCCGTTCGACATGCAGCCGAGCCAGCTCTCCATGAATTTCAACGGTATGAGCTCGACCCTGGCAGGGGTGGTGCGCACCCAGCAGGGGCAGATTAACCTCAGCGGCGACGCCGACTGGAGCCAGCTTGATAACTGGCGCGCGCGCGTGGCGGCGAAGGGCAGCCGGGTGCGGATCACCGTCCCGCCGATGGTGCGGCTGGACGTTTCGCCGGACGTGGTATTTGAAGCCACGCCGAGTCTCTTTACCCTGGACGGCCGGGTGGACGTGCCCTGGGCGCGCATCGTGGTGCACGACCTGCCGGAGAGCGCGGTAGGGGTCTCCAGCGATGAGGTGATGCTCGATAAAAATCTCCAGCCGGTCGAGGCGAAGAGCGTGGGCATTCCGATCAACAGCAACCTGATCGTGCATGTAGGCAACAACGTGCGTCTGGACGCGTTCGGCCTGAAGGCGCGCCTTACCGGCGATCTGAAGGTGGCCCAGGATAAACAGGGGCTGGGGCTCAACGGACAGATTAATATCCCCGAAGGGCGCTTCCACGCCTACGGCCAGGATCTGATCGTGCGTAAAGGCGAGCTGCTCTTCTCCGGCCCGCCGGATCAGCCGCTGCTAAACATCGAAGCGATCCGTAATCCGGAGTCCACGGAAAACGACGTCATCGCCGGGGTACGGGTGACCGGTACCGCCGACGAGCCGAAGGCCGAGATCTTCTCCGACCCGGCCATGTCCCAGCAGGAGGCGCTCTCTTACCTGCTGCGCGGCCAGGGGCTGGACAGCAATCAGAGCGACAGCGCCGCCATGACCTCAATGTTAGTTGGTCTGGGGGTTGCACAAAGTGGTCAGGTTGTGGGTAAAATCGGCGAGACGTTTGGCGTAAGCAATCTGGCGCTGGACACCCAGGGGGTCGGCGACTCCTCGCAGGTGGTGGTCAGCGGCTATGTTCTGCCGGGTCTGCAGGTGAAATACGGTGTAGGGATCTTTGACTCATTAGCAACACTCACGTTACGCTATCGCCTGATGCCTAAGCTATATCTGGAAGCGGTGTCTGGCGTAGATCAGGCACTGGATTTGCTCTATCAGTTTGAGTTTTAGCAATGCGAATATTTGTCTACGGCAGTTTACGAACCAAACAAGGCAACAGCCACTGGATGACCAACGCCCAGTTGCTGGGCAATTACAATATCGAGAACTACCAGTTGTACAGCCTGGGCCACTATCCAGGCGCGGTTCCGGGAAAGGGAACGGTACAGGGTGAGGTTTATCGTATTGATAATGCCACGCTGGCCGAACTTGATGCCTTGCGCACCAGGGGCGGTGAATACGCGCGCCAGTTGATCCAGACGCCGTACGGAAGTGCATGGATGTACGTGTACCAACGTCCGGTCGACGGGTTAAAACTGATTGAAAACGGTAACTGGTTAGACAGAGACCAGTACTGAGCAGTTTAAAAATGAACAACGCCACCTTCGGGTGGCGTTGTTTTTTGCGAGCGCCTATGCATTTTCGGCGCAATGTCCACCTGCCTTTTCATTTTCCTGCGTCACCTCTTCCTGAATCTTCATTTAGCCTGTTTTTTGCTGGCCCGCACAAATGCGCAGGCGTAAAAAGGTAATTACCGCTTCGTCAGTTATACTTTGTATAACAGGAGGCGCTATGCGTATCACGATCAAGAAGTGGGGCAACAGCGCCGGGGTGATTATTCCCGGCGCCCTAATGAAAGAACTCAATATGCGGGTGGGACAGAGTATGGAGGCTCAGGTGACAGATAATCAGTTAGTACTTAGGCCGGTAAGCAAAGGCTACACCCTTGAAGAGCTGCTGGCGCAGTGCGATCCCGAGGCGCCCAAACCGAGCGAAGAGGCGCTGTGGGGCAAGCCGGGGCCGGTAGGCGATGAAGTATGGTGAAAGACCGGAGCTTTGAGCGGGGCGATATCGTGCTGGTTAATTTTTCTCCCGCCAGCGGGCATGAACAGCAGGGCAGTGGCCGTCCGGCGCTGGTGCTGTCACCGGGGGCGTTCAATCAGACCGGCATGGCGCTCGTCGCGCCCATTACACAGGGGGGCAATTTTGCCCGCTACGCCGGGTTTAGCGTTCCCGTCAGCTGTGAAGAGGGCGACGTGCAGGGAGTGGTGCTGGTGAATCAGGTTCGCATGCTGGATCTGCACGCCCGGCAGGCGAAAAAGATCGCCCTGGCGACGGATGAGGTGGTGGAAGATGCCCTGCTGCGCCTGCAGGCCATCATCGATTAACGCATAACAAACGCCACCCGAGGGTGGCGCTGATATTATGCCTCTTCCTTGCGCAGCTTGAAGATCTGCACCGTGTCCAGCAGCCGTTCCGCCTGGCGATGCATGGCGTTGGCCGCCGCGGAAGACTCCTGCGAAAGCGTGGCGTTCTGCTGGGTTGCGGCATCCATATGGGTGACCGCCACGTTCACCTGATCGATACCGGTGCTCTGCTCGTGGCTGGCCAACGAGATGGCCTCAACGAGCTCGCTCACCTTGCTGACGCTGTGCAGAATGTCGGCCATCGCCGCTCCGGCCTCTTTCACCTGGTCGTTGCCCTCATCGATGCGGTTCACCGAGCGATCGATCAGCACCCGGATCTCTTTCGCCGCCGAGGCGGAACGCTGCGCCAGGGCGCGCACTTCCGCGGCCACCACCGCAAAGCTTCGCCCTTCGCTGCCCGCGCGGGCGGCTTCGACCGCGGCGTTCAGCGCCAGGATATTGGTCCGGAAGGCAATGCTGTCGATCATACCGATAATGGTGTTGATTTCGCTGGAGAAGGTGTGGATCTCGTTCATGGTCTGGACCGCGCGCTCCACCGCCTGTCCGCCCTGGCGCGCCACCTGATGGGCGCTGCGGGCAAGCTCGCTGGCGTTGCGCGAGTTCTCGGCGTTGCTTTTCACCACCGAGGTAAGCTCCTCCATCGAGGCGGCGGTCTGCTCCAGCGCGCTCGCCTGGGCTTCGTTGCGTGACGAGAGCTCATGGCTGCCGCTGGCAATCTGCGCCGAGGCGGTGGCGATGGTCTGGGTGCCGCTGCGCACGCCGGAGACGATACGGGTCAGGTTGGTGTTCATCTCCTGCAGCGCGCGCATTAACTCCGCGGTTTCGTCACGGCCGACGACCGTAAATCGGGACTGCAAATCCCCGGCCGCCACGGTGCGGGCAATGCTCACCGCCTGCGCCAGCGGGCGGGTAATGCTGCGGATCAGCCACCAGGTGACCAGCAGCCCCGCCGCCAGCGTGAGCGTCATCGCCAGCAGCAGTAGCCATCGGGTCTGCCGGTAGCGCGCCTCGTTTTCGGCAATGGTCTGCTGGTGCAGCGCTTTGGCGTGCTGCAGCGTGCGGGCCACCACCTCGTCGATCATCTTTGTCGGCTCGCGGTCGATGCCGGTTACCTGTTTATCCACCCGCCCGGCGCTGGTGACGTCCCCGACCTGATAATCCGCCAGCGCCGCCAGGTATTTCTGCTCCAGCCCGGCGTGGATTTCACGGGTCGCCAGTACCTGTCGGTTATCCATGCCGATTTTCGGCAGCAGCCCGCTGAGGTGGGTTAATAGCGCCTGAGTACTCTGGCTTTCACGGGTAAAGGCGGTGCGGTATTTGTCGAACGCCTCCTGCCCCTGGGCGCCGCGCAGCAGGGTGTTCTTCCACTCCTGCACCTGGATTTTGAACTGCACCTGCGCGTTGCGCGCGGTATCTATGCTCTCGGTAATGGTCTGCTCCATGGCCATAATCCGTTCATTCTGGGTCAGGCTGCTGCTGTTAATCGCCAGCCCGCGCAGGCCGATAAACAGCGTGGCAAGCAGCAGTAGCGAGGCCAGCAGCCCCAGGCGTTGACCGATGGTAAGGGCGTTGAGTTTCATCTGTAGCGGGTATTCCCGGTGTCTGTTAAAGCAGGGGTATCGACCCGGGGCGGGCAGACTTTAAGGGGGATAAAAGGCGTCGGGGCAGGGGAAAAGCGCTATCTAATTAATACAAATGGATAAAATCGCTTTGTGACATTTTCGTGACATTTACCACCCGGACAACTTGAGGGCAAAAAAAAGCCCCGACGAATCGGGGCTTAGCGGGTAAGAAGTATTACTTCTTCGCCGCGCGCTCGAAGGAGGCAATGATTTCCGCTTTAGCGGCTTCGGCGTTATCCCAGCCGTCAACTTTAACCCATTTGCCTTTCTCGAGATCTTTGTAGTGCTCGAAGAAGTGGGAGATCTGCGCTTTCAGCAGTTCCGGCAGGTCGTTCACATCTTTAATGTGATCGTACTCTTTGCTCAGCTTGGTGTGCGGAACGGCAACCAGTTTCGCATCTTCACCGGCTTCGTCGGTCATCTTCAGCACGCCAACCGGACGGCAGCGGATCACAGAACCCGGCTGCAGCGGATACGGCGTCGGGACCAGTACGTCAACCGGGTCACCGTCCAGGGAGAGGGTGTTGTTGATGTAACCGTAGTTGCACGGATAGAACATCGCGGTAGACATGAAACGGTCCACGAACAGGGCGCCGGTCTCTTTGTCGATTTCGTATTTGATCGGGTCAGCGTTAGCCGGGATTTCGATAACTACATAGATGTCTTCCGGCAGTTCTTTACCCGCAGGGACGTTGAGTAAGCTCATGTCTGTGTCCTTTAAAATGATTGGCAAACAAGTGGCGAGTATTATAGCCAACTCACGCTGAATGTCTTCGCCTCTTTTCTCCCGCTCGCCCGTCCACAGGCTATTTTCAGCCTCTTCCCATGACAGAATCGTCCATAAACTCAGCCGCTTTTTTAATGGCTGAATGAAAGCGATTACAAAGTTGTGATTAACATTTTATTCACTTTTCTGAAGTGTGATGTAACGCAATTTGTAACATCTTCCATTGTCTATAGTTTGCTCGCAGAACACCTTTTAACCAACAAAAACCTACCCTACGAGGACGTTCTTATGTGGAAGCGCTTACTTCTTGTCACAGCAGTTTCGGCAGCCATGTCGTCTATGGCGATGGCCGCCCCCTTAACCGTAGGATTTTCGCAGGTCGGCTCTGAGTCGGGCTGGCGTGCCGCAGAGACCAGCGTAGCCAAAAGCGAAGCCGAGAAACGCGGCGTTACGCTGAAGATCGCCGATGGTCAGCAGAAGCAGGAAAACCAGATCAAAGCCGTGCGTTCCTTCATCGCTCAGGGCGTTGACGCGATCTTTATCGCACCGGTGGTAGCTACCGGCTGGGAGCCGGTGCTGAAAGAGGCCAAAGACGCCGAAATTCCGGTCTTTCTGCTCGATCGCTCAGTAGATGTAAAAGACAAATCTCTCTATATGACTACCGTCACCGCCAACAACGTGCTGGAAGGTCAATTAATCGGCGAATGGCTGATCAAAGAGGTCAACGGCAAGCCGTGTAACGTGGTGGAGCTGCAGGGCACCGTGGGCGCCAGCGTGGCTATCGATCGTAAGAAAGGCTTCGCCGAGGCGATCGCCAAAGCGCCTAACATCAAGATCATCCGCTCCCAGTCCGGCGACTTTACCCGCAGCAAAGGTAAAGAGGTGATGGAGAGCTTTATCAAGGCCGAAAACAACGGCAAGAACATCTGCATGGTTTACGCCCATAACGACGACATGGTTATCGGCGCTATTCAGGCCATCAAAGAGGCGGGCCTGAAGCCGGGCAAAGATATCCTCACCGGCTCCATCGACGGCGTGCCGGATATCTATAAAGCGATGATCGACGGCGAAGCGAACGCCAGCGTCGAACTGACGCCGAACATGGCCGGTCCGGCCTTCGACGCGCTGGAGAAATTCAAGAAAGATGGCACTCTGCCGGAAAAAGTCACCATCACTAAATCCACCCTCTACCTGCCTGATACCGCCAAAGAAGAGTTAGAGAAGAAGAAAAACATGGGCTACTAAGGCCTTTTCCCCTCACCCCGGCCCTCTCCCCACAGGGGAGAGGGAGAAAAACAGTGTGGGGCAGACAAGTTTATAACGCGCACAAACCGTCCCCTCTCCCCCTCGGGGAGAGGGTTAGGGTGAGGGGGAAACAGCATGACCATTGACCAACACCAGGAAATCCTTCGCACCGAGGGGCTGAGCAAATACTTTCCCGGCGTAAAAGCGCTGGACGGCGTCGATTTCAGCCTGCGCCGCGGGGAGATCATGGCCCTGCTGGGGGAGAACGGCGCCGGGAAATCGACGCTGATTAAAGCCCTGACCGGGGTTTATCACGCCGATCGGGGCACCATCTGGCTGGAAGGCCACGTTATTTCGCCAAAAAATACCGCCCACGCCCAGCAGCTGGGGATCGGCACCGTCTATCAGGAGGTCAACCTGCTGCCGAACATGTCGGTGGCCGACAACTTGTTTATCGGCCGCGAACCCCGGCGATTTGGCCTGCTGCGCCGCAAAGAGATGGAAGCGCGCGCCACCCGGCTGATGGCGTCTTACGGCTTCTCGCTTGACGTACGCGAACCCCTTAACCGCTTTTCGGTGGCTATGCAGCAGATCGTCGCCATTTGCCGGGCCGTCGATCTCTCCGCCAAAGTGCTAATCCTCGACGAGCCTACCGCCAGCCTGGATACCCAGGAGGTGGAGATGCTCTTTACCCTGATGCGCCAGCTGCGCGACCAGGGGGTAAGCCTGATTTTCGTGACCCACTTCCTCGACCAGGTTTATGAGGTCAGCGACCGCATCACCGTGCTGCGCAACGGCGGCTTTGTCGGCTGTCGCGAAACCCGCGAGCTGCCGCAGATCGAGCTGGTGAAGATGATGCTGGGCCGCGAGCTTGAGACCAACGCCCTGCAGCGCGCGGGCCGCACCTTGCTCAGCGAAAAACCGGTGGCGGCGTTCCGGGATTACGGCAAAAAAGGGACCATCGCCCCCTTTAACCTGGAGGTTCGTCCAGGCGAGATCGTCGGGCTGGCGGGGCTGCTGGGCTCCGGGCGCACCGAAACCGCAGAGGTGATCTTCGGCATTAAGCCCGCCGACAGCGGCAGCGCGCTGATTAAGGGCAAGCCCCAGACGCTGCGCTCCCCGCATCAGGCCTCCAGCCTCGGGATTGGCTTCTGCCCGGAGGATCGTAAAACCGACGGCATTATCGCCGCGGCCTCGGTGCGGGAAAATATCATTCTGGCGCTGCAGGCCCAGCGCGGCTGGCTGCGGCCGATCCCGCGTAAAGAGCAAAACGCCATTGCCGAACGCTTTATCCGCCAGCTGGGGATCCGCACCCCCAGCGCCGAGCAGCCGATTGAGTTTCTCTCCGGCGGGAATCAGCAAAAAGTGCTGCTCTCCCGCTGGCTGCTGACCAAACCCCAGTTCCTGATCCTCGACGAGCCCACCCGCGGCATCGACGTGGGGGCCCACGCGGAGATTATTCGCCTGATCGAAACCCTGTGCGCCGACGGGCTGGCGCTGCTGGTTATCTCCTCGGAGCTTGAGGAGCTGGTGGGCTATGCGGACCGCGTCATCATCATGCGCGACCGCAGGCAGGTGGCAGAGATCCCGCTGGATGAACTCTCGGTTCCGGCCATTATGAATGCCATCGCGGCATAAGGAGACCGGCGTGATGCCTCGTTCAATACCCCAGACCGCGCGCCCGAAGCGCCGCTTCAGCTGGCCCACCGGCATGCCGCAGATCGCTGCCCTGCTGCTGGTGCTGCTGGTGGATAGCCTCGTTGCCCCGCACTTCTTCCAGATAGTGGTGCAGGACGGCCGCCTGTTCGGCAGCCCGATCGACATCTTAAACCGCGCCGCCCCGGTGGCGCTGCTGGCGATCGGCATGACGCTGGTGATAGCCACCGGCGGCATTGACCTGTCGGTAGGGGCGGTGATGGCCATCGCCGGCGCTACCGCGGCCTCGATGACCGTCGCCGGCTACAGCCTGCCGGTGGTGCTGCTGGCCACCCTGGGCACCGGGATACTGGCCGGGCTGTGGAACGGCGTGCTGGTGGCGATCCTCAAAATTCAGCCCTTCGTCGCCACCCTGATCCTGATGGTGGCCGGGCGCGGGGTAGCCCAGCTGATTACCTCCGGGCAGATCGTCACCTTTAACGCCCCGAACCTGGCGTGGATCGGTAGCGGATCGCTGTTTTTCCTGCCGACGCCGGTGGTGATTGTGGTGGTGACGCTGATTGCCTTCTGGCTTTTTACCCGCAAAACCGCGCTGGGGATGTTTATCGAAGCGGTGGGGATCAATATTCGCGCCGCGAAAAACGCCGGGGTCAGCACCCGCCTGATGGTGATGCTCACCTACGTGCTGAGCGGCGTCTGCGCCGCCATTGCCGGGGTGATTGTCGCGGCGGATATTCGCGGCGCCGATGCCAACAACGCCGGGCTGTGGCTGGAGCTGGACGCCATTCTGGCGGTGGTGATCGGCGGCGGCTCGCTGATGGGCGGGCGCTTTAACCTGCTGCTGTCGGTGATTGGCGCGCTGATTATCCAGGGGATGAATACCGGGATCCTGCTCTCGGGCTTCTCGCCGGAACTTAATCAGGTAGTGAAAGCGGTGGTGGTGCTCTGCGTGCTCATCGTGCAGTCGCCGCGCTTTATCAGTCTTATCAAGGGGATCCGTGGTCATGATAAAACGTAACTTACCGCTGATGATCACCCTCGGGGTGTTCGTGCTGGGGTATCTCTACTGCCTGACGCAGTTCCCCGGCTTTGCCTCCACGCGGGTTATCTGCAATATCCTCACCGATAACGCCTTCCTTGGGATCATTGCCGTCGGCATGACCTTTGTGATCCTCTCCGGCGGCATCGATCTGTCGGTGGGCTCGGTCATCGCCTTTACCGGCGTCTTTCTCGCCAAGGCGATCGGCTTCTGGGGGCTGTCGCCGCTGGTGGCCTTCCCGCTGGTGCTGGTGATGGGCTGCGCCTTTGGAGCTTTTATGGGGCTTCTGATCGACGCCCTGAAAATCCCGGCCTTTATCATCACCCTGGCGGGGATGTTCTTCCTTCGCGGGGTCAGCTATCTGGTGTCGGAAGAGTCGATCCCCATTAACCACCCGATCTACGACACCCTCTCCAGCCTGGCGTGGAAAATCCCCGGCGGTGGCCGTCTCAGCATTCTGGGGCTGGTGATGCTGGGGGTGGTGGTGATTGGCATCTTCCTTGCCCACCGCACCCGCTTTGGCAACGAGGTGTACGCCATCGGCGGCAGCGCCACCTCCGCCAACCTGATGGGCATCTCTACCCGCAGCACCACCATTCGCATCTATATGCTCTCCACCGGGCTGGCGACCCTTGCCGGCATCGTCTTCTCCATCTATACCCAGGCGGGCTACGCGCTGGCGGGCGTCGGGGTTGAGCTGGACGCCATCGCCTCGGTGGTGATCGGCGGGACGCTGCTCAGCGGCGGGGTGGGGACGGTACTCGGCACGCTGTTTGGGGTGGCGATTCAGGGGCTTATCCAGACCTATATCAACTTTGACGGCACCCTCAGCTCCTGGTGGACCAAGATAGCCATCGGCATTCTGCTGTTCATCTTTATCGCCCTGCAGCGCGGCCTGACGGTGCTGTGGGAGAACCGCCAGAGTTCGCCGGTCACCCGGGTGGGTACCTCGGCAACGAAGCTTTAACATGCTGAATTTGCACAAACTCTAAACTAATTCCGGTAGCGGCCGATAACCTTTCTTTCTGTCCAGATATATCTCGCTACCGGAAATAACATCATGCTTAAAACGCTATCGATTCGTACCGGCTTGCTTTCGTTACTGGCCGTTATGACCCTTCTGCTGCTGCTCGTCAGCGGTATTGGCATTTATGCCCTCACGCAAAGTTCCTCCTCTTTGCAGCGCATTAATCATCTTCAGGGCGAACAGCTGGTGCAGCTGAACACCGGCTATACGCTGATCCTGCGCGCGCGCAATGAGGCGGGCCAGGCGGTGCGCATGATGGAGGTGGGGCTGCTGGACGACGCCGCCAAATCGGTAAAAAACATCAATAACGAAATCGCGCTGGCGCAAAAGACGCTGAAAAACGTCATCGATGGCGGGGTAAAAGATCCCGAGGGCGAAACCCTACTTAAGCGGGTGGCGGTAAGCCTGGCCGACTATAACGCGAAGGGGATCGGCCCGATGCAGAAGGCGCTGAACGAACAGAGCGCCGATGCCTATTACGATCTGCTGGAGAACAGCCTGGTGCCGGTGGCGCGCCGGTTTGATAACGACATGCAGGCCTTCCAGAGCTGGAGCGAAGCCCGCGGCAAGGCCGAGGTGGCGGCGGTGCAGGCCAGTAAAAAGCAGGTGATGATCCTGATCATCGTCGCCGCCCTGCTGACGGCGGGCATTATCGTGCTGGCCTGGCTGGCGCTGCGCCATATGCTGCTAAAACCGCTTAGCGCCTCTATTGCCCAGCTGGAGCACGTCGCCGCCGGCGACCTGACCCACGCGCTGAACGCCCCGGCCAGCCAGGAGCTGAATCGCCTGAATGCCGCCATCGAGGGGATGCGCCATGCGCTGATGGAGTCGGTCCTGCGGGTGCGGGACGCCAGCGCGCAGATCGACACCGGCAGCCGGGAGCTTACCGCAGGCAACATGCACCTGGCCCAGCGCACGGAATCCACCGCCACCTCGCTTGAGCAGACGGCGGCCAGCATGGAGGAGATCACCGCCACCGTGCGCCAGAACGCCGACAACGCCGACCAGGCGCATAAGCTGGCGAAGACCGTCTCCGACACCGCCGATCGCGGCAGCGAAATGGTCTGCTACGTGATCGAGAAGATGCGCGACATTGCCGGCAGTTCCGATCGTATCGCCGATATTCTTAGCGTGATCGACGGCATTGCCTTCCAGACCAACATCCTGGCGCTGAACGCCTCGGTTGAGGCGGCGCGGGCCGGGGAGCAGGGACGCGGGTTTGCGGTGGTGGCCGGCGAGGTACGTAACCTGGCGAGCCGCAGCGCCGATGCGGCAAAAGAGATCCGCACCCTGATCAGCGACTCTCAGTCCCATGTCAGCGAAGGCAGCGAGCTGGCGCAGCAGGCGGGGGAGACCATGGATGATATCGCCACCGAGGTGATGCGCATGACCACCCTGATGCGGGAGATCGCCAGCGCTTCCCAGGAGCAGAGCCGCGGCATTGAGCAGGTGAACATTGCCGTCAGCCAGATGGACGAAACCGCCCAGCAAAACGCCGCGCTGGTGCAGCAATCCTCCGCCGCCACGCGCTCGATGGAAGAGCAGTCCCGGGCGCTGATCGACGCCATGGCCTCCTTTAAGCTCTCGCTTCAGCAGGCGTAAAAAAAGGGGCCGAAGCCCCTTTTTCTTTACTGTGGATCAGGCGTCCGGGTACTCGCGGATCAGACGCTCCACGTCTTCAACCATATGGTCGTTGCCGACGAAGAACGAGCGGCGCTGGTGCAGGCTTTCCGGCACGATGTCCAGAATGCGCTCTTTGCCATCGCTGGCTTTGCCGCCCGCCTGTTCGGCGAGGAAGGCCATCGGGTTGCACTCATACAGCAGGCGCAGCTTGCCTTCCGGGTGGCTGGCGGTGCTCGGGTAGAGATAGATGCCGCCCTTCAGCAGGTTGCGGTGGAAATCCGCCACCAGCGAGCCGATATAGCGGGAGGTATAAGGACGCTGGGTCGCTTTATCCTCTTCCTGGCAGTATTTGATGTACTTCTTCACGCCGTTCGGGAATTTAATGTAGTTCCCTTCGTTGATGGAGTAGGTGCTGCCCTTCTGCGGGAAGCGCATCCGCTCCTGGCAGAGACAGAACACGCCCAGCGACGGGTCGTAGGTAAAGGCGTGCACGCCGCAGCCGGTGGTGTACACCAGCATGGTGGAGGAGCCGTAAACCACATAGCCCGCCGCCACCTGGCGGTTGCCCGGCTGCAGGAAGTCCTCTTCGGTTACCGGGGTGCCGACCGGGGTCACGCGGCGGTAAATAGAGAAGATAGTGCCGACGGAGACGTTAACGTCGATGTTAGAGGAGCCGTCCAGGGGATCCATCAGTACGACATATTTTGCGTGTTCACACCCTTCAAAGACCACGATCTCGTCTTCTTCCTCGGAGGCGATACCCGCTACGATGTCGCGCGCGCGCAGTGCAGCTTTCAGTTTTTCGTTCGCGAACAGATCAAGCTTCTGTTGAACCTCGCCCTGAACGTTTTCAGCACCGCTGGCACCCAGGATATCGACCAGACCGGCCTTGTTGATATCGCGGTGGATGATCTTGGCGCCCAGCTTTATTGCCGACAGCAAAGCAGTGAGTTCACCGGTAGCATGAGAGAACTCGTGCTGCTTTTCGACAATAAATTCACCTAACGTTTTCATAACACTTTCCCTGCATCGTATGTTGAGTAAAGCGGTTGATGTCCAACAATCTTAACAAACATTCAAATATTCGCGCACAGGTGAATCGCGCCAGCTCTATACAGATTTTCCTGAAATGCATTTCTCAGCCGCCGGACATGTGGGTAAAATGTGCGCCACATTGAAAAAGGATAGTGAAGTATGCGCATTCATATATTGGGGATTTGTGGCACGTTCATGGGCGGTCTGGCTATGCTGGCGCGTTCGCTGGGACATGAAGTGACAGGTTCGGACGCCAATGTGTATCCGCCGATGAGCACGCTGCTGGAGAATCAGGGCATTGATCTGATCCAGGGCTACGACGCCGGCCAGCTCGATCCCCAGCCGGATCTGGTGATTATCGGTAACGCCATGACCCGCGGTAACCCCTGCGTTGAAGCGGTGCTGGAACGCAATATTCCCTACATGTCAGGCCCGCAGTGGCTGCACGACTTCGTGCTGCGCGACCGCTGGGTGCTGGCGGTTGCCGGTACCCACGGCAAAACCACCACCGCCGGTATGGCGACCTGGATCCTCGAGGCCTGCGGCTATAAGCCGGGCTTTGTGATCGGCGGCGTGCCGGGCAACTTTGACGTCTCGGCCCGCCTCGGCGACAGCCCGTTCTTCGTGATCGAGGCGGACGAGTACGACTGCGCCTTCTTTGATAAGCGCTCCAAGTTTGTCCATTACTGCCCGCGCACCCTGATCCTCAATAACCTTGAGTTCGACCACGCGGATATCTTCGATGACCTGAAGGCCATCCAGAAGCAGTTCCACCATCTGGTGCGCATCGTGCCGGGCCAGGGGCGCATCATCTCGCCGGAAAGCGATATCAACCTCAAGCAGACCCTGGCGATGGGCTGCTGGAGCGAGCAGGAGCTGGTGGGCGAGCAGGGCAAATGGCAGGCGAAAAAGCTGACCACCGACGCCTCCGAATGGGAAGTGCTGCTCGACGGCGAAAAAGTGGGCGAGGTGAAGTGGGGCCTGGTGGGCGAGCACAACATGCATAACGGCCTGATGGCGATCGCCGCGGCGCGCCACGTGGGCGTGATGCCCGCCGATGCGGCCAGCGCGCTGGGCTCGTTCGTCAACGCCCGTCGTCGCCTTGAGCTGCGCGGCGAAGCCAACGGCGTCACCGTGTATGACGACTTTGCCCACCACCCGACCGCGATCCTGGCGACCCTTGCCGCGCTGCGCGGTAAAGTGGGCGGCACCGCGCGCATTCTGGCGGTGCTGGAACCACGCTCAAACACCATGAAGATGGGGATCTGCAAAGACGATTTAGCCCCTTCTCTGGGCCGTGCGGATGAAGTCTTCCTGCTGCAGCCGCAGCATATTCCGTGGCAGGTAGCGGAAGTGGCGGAGGCCTGCATTCAGCCTGCCCACTGGAGCGCGGACGTGGATACCCTGGCAGAAATGGTGGTGAAAACCGCGCAGCCGGGCGATCACATTCTGGTGATGAGCAACGGCGGGTTCGGTGGCATTCATCAGAAGCTGCTGGACGGGCTGGCGAAAAAAGCGGAAACGGTGCAGTAATCCTCACCCTCACCCTGACCCTCTCCCTGGAAGGGAGAGGGGACGGTCTGGCACCGTATATCAGAGAGGGGCTGGTTCTGTATTTGTTCCTTCTGAACGGTCTGGCACCGTATGTCAGAGAAGGGCTGGTGCTGTCTTTACTCCCTCTCCCCTATGGGGAGAGGGCAGGGGTGAGGGGAACAGGCGATACCGAACTTAACCCTCGTTCTCCGCCAGCTCGCGCAGATACTGGAAAATCAGACGCGCGGACTTCGGCGGCTTATTCCCCTCTTTCTCTTTCTTCGCGTTGCGGATCAGAGAACGCAGCTGCTGGCGGTCGGCGTCAGGCCACAGGTTCAGCACCTCAGGTACGGCGTCATCGCCCTCTTCAATCAGACGATCGCGGATCTGCTCCAGCTTGTGGAAAAGGGCAACCTGCTGGTTGTGGCGGTTTTTCAGCTTATCGAGCGCCTGGCGAATCGGATCCACGTCGCGCTGGCGCAACATTTTGCCAATCAGCTGCATCTGACGGCGACGGCCCTCTTTCTTAATACGCTGCGCCAGTTCAATGGCGGCACGCAGATCCGGGTCCAGCGGGATCTTATCCAGCGCGTTCTTACCCAGCTCTACGATCTCCGCGCCTAGCTGTTTTAACTCTTCGGCGTCGCGTTTAATTTCACTTTTACTGACCCAGATGATCTCATCATCTTCGTCTTCGATGTCATCACCGGGAACGTCGTCGAGCCAGTCGTCGGGCTGCTTAGTCATGTCAGGCTCCTTAAAAAAAGAGGCTAATGTTACCAGTTAAGACGCGTACTGAGAAACGGTTCTCTGTTAGACTTCAGATAACTACACCTTACATTATGGCATTTACGATGAAAGTGATCTCACAAGTTGCAGCGCAGCGTAAAGCACTGGAAGAAGCGGTATCCACGGCGCTGGAGCTGGCTTCCGGTAAATCCGACGGGGCTGAAGTAGCCGTCAGCAAAACCACCGGCATCAGCGTGAGCACGCGCTATGGGGAAGTGGAAAACGTTGAATTTAATAGCGATGGTGCGCTGGGCATCACCGTTTATCATCAGAATCGTAAAGGCAGCGCCTCGTCCACCGATTTAAGCCCGGAGGCGATTGCCCGCACCGTGCAGGCGGCGCTGGATATCGCCCGCTATACCTCGCCGGACCCCTATGCCGGTGTAGCCGACAAAGAATTACTGGCCTTTGACGCGCCGGATCTTGATCTGTTCCACCCGGCGGAAATCTCCCCGGACGAGGCGATTGAGCTCGCCGCCCGCGCCGAACAGGCCTCGCTGAAGGCGGATAAACGCATCACCAACACCGAAGGCGGCAGCTTTAACAGCCACTACGGCATCAAGGTGTTCGGCAACAGCCACGGCATGCTGCAGGGCTACAGCTCCACCCGCCACTCCCTTTCCAGCTGCGTGATCGCCGAAGAGAACGGCGACATGGAGCGCGACTACGCCTACACCATCGGCCGCGCCTTTGGCGATTTACAGTCGCCGGAGTGGGTGGGCGAAGAGTGCGCCCGCCGCACCCTCTCGCGCCTGGCGCCGCGTAAACTCTCCACCATGAAAGCGCCGGTTATTTTTGCCAACGAAGTGGCGACCGGGCTGTTTGGCCACCTGGTGGGGGCGATCGCCGGCGGCGCGGTATACCGTAAATCGACCTTCCTGCTGGACTCGCTGGGCAAGCAGATCCTGCCGGAGTGGCTCACTATCGAAGAGCATCCGCACCTGCTGAAGGGGCTGGCCTCCACGCCGTTCGATAGCGAAGGGGTGCGTACCGAACGCCGGGATATTATCAAAGACGGTATTCTGACCCAGTGGCTGCTGACCAGCTACTCGGCGCGCAAGCTGGGGCTGCAAAGCACCGGCCACGCGGGCGGGATCCACAACTGGCGCATTCCGGGGCAGGGGCTGAGCTTTGAGCAGATGCTGAAAGAGATGGGCACCGGTCTGGTGGTTACCGAGCTGATGGGCCAGGGGGTGAGCGGCATCACCGGGGATTACTCCCGCGGCGCGGCCGGTTTCTGGGTCGAAAACGGCGAAATTCAGTATCCGGTGAGCGAAATTACCATCGCCGGTAACTTAAAGGATATGTGGCGCAATATGGTTACGGTCGGTAACGATATTGAAACACGTAGCAATATACAGTGTGGTTCAGTGCTGTTGCCGGAGATGAAAATCGCCGGCCAATAAATACCCATTATTTTTCAGGCAGTAGGGCCCCTGCTGCCTGAATGATTCAGGGTATTACGCTTATGGTTAATAATAAAAAAAGGACGTGAGCAATGCGTAAAAACCTGTTAGCTATCCTGGCGGCCTCATCGCTGGTATTAAGTTCGTCCGTCTTCGCAGCCGATCTTGAAGATGATATGGACACCCTCGCACAAAACCTGAAAGTGGTGCAGAAAACCGATAACGCGGGTGAGATGAAGGACGCGTTAAGCAAAATGCGCACCGCCGCGCTGGATGCGCAAAAAGCCACCCCGCCGAAGCTGGAAGATAAAGCTCCCGACAGCCCCGAGATGAAAGACTATCGCCACGGCTTTGACGTGCTGGTCAGCCAGATCGACGGCGCTATCAAGCTGGCTAACGAAGGCAAAGTGAAAGAGGCGCAGGCCGCGGCAGACGGCTTTATCGCCACGCGCAACGAGAACCACAAAAAGTTTCGTTAAAATGGGTGCCTGAGCTGTACGCCCGATCCCCGTGTGCGCAGGCGCTTTTCGGCGCCTGCGCAGACTTGCTCCTTACTTACCGGAGCGACAATCCAATTGCGCAATTACCTCTACCGAACCGTGTCGAAAACCGATCTGGCAGAGCGTTTTCCGCGTCACCAGCGTTAAGATGATTATCGTCAAAGAAATAATCATCAAAACCCCGATACTGGGATTTCTGCGTTTCATGGATGCCTCCTTGCTTTAAAAGCGGGCGAGGTAGCAAATTCCACGTGGTCTGACGTGTCGTTTCGAGCCCCCGCCCTGATTTTTTGTCAGGCGGGGCTTTCCACTCTCCGTCTCGTGCCTGAGACGGACAGTCTCAAGCACCCGCAGCCACTCTATCCCATCCCCATAAGAAAACCTTATCTACGTCACATTTCTACGAGTCTGCTCGTAAACTTTTCCACTTCACTTGCCCGGTACCGGCAATCAAATAGCGTGATATTCCTCACGTAAAACCGCCGTTTTGAACATATTCACCATGTTTATGTGGCACAGATCACTGCCGCCGCTCGCCTTTCCACTTCGAAGTGGAAAACAACTGGCTACAAACTCCCGGGGGCCAGGGTTAGTTTTAACCCAGAGCCATTAACGGGGTAAGACGAGTGATAAACGGAGCGGTAATGAACGACGTTGAGGACCAGGCAGCGCAAACTGAACAGCTCGCTGTCACCATGCTGGAGCAGGTCTATGCCCTGCTAGGCCGCCATAACATCATCCCCAACGACGTACAAAAGCAGATGTTGACCTCCCACGTTCGCGCCATGGCGCACCGGTCGGTAACCGGCGAGCCGTTGCCGGAGGTTGAAGCTGACCTGTTTGACGAAATTTCACCAGAATCCATGCGGCTTGCCCGTGAAATCGTGGCGCAGTTTGGCAACCTTCCCGATGAAGAAGCCTGGCTGCTCTCCGTTCACTTCGAAGTCGCAAAAGACAACCTTTAAGGAGCAACACTATGGAACAAATTACTGTCGTGATTGGCGATCGTCTGGGCAAAGGCCAGAAAGTGGCGGCCGGGGTAGAGAAAGCGGGCGGCCGTGCGGTAGTGGTGCCGGGCATGGCGGCGGATATGAAGCTGGGCGACGTGATGAAGGCGGAAAACGCCACCTTCGGCATCTCCTTCTGCGGCAGCGGCGGCGCGGGCGCTATCACCGCGCAGACCAAATATGGCTACAAGGCTAAGTACGGCATGCGTTCCGTTGACGAGGGCGTTACCGCCATCAACGAAGGCTGCAATGTGCTGGGCTTTGGCTTTATGGATAAAGAAGAGCTGGGCGAGCGTCTGGTACAGGCGTGGCAGAAGAAGCACGGCGCATAAGCATGAAAGAGCAATTCACCACCACGGTGAGAGTTAAAGGCAAGGGTGACGCCAAAGCGCGCGCCTTTGCCGACGCCCTGAACCAGGTTCAGGCCGCGGTGATGAAAGCATCGCCGCATATCTTACTGCGTATTGAGCCACAGGATGTGCAGGTTGTTCAGGCGCAAGAAGCGGTGCGTAAAGAGGCTTTTCTGTTCTTCTTTCTGCGCCGGGAAAGACGCTCGTACAGCGTGGAGCTGGACGTGACCGTCAACGTGACCGCCATCAATCTGGACCAGGTGGACTTTGTCACGCAACGCTGATTCTTACTAATAGGGCAGAACAATGTTCCTGATAATTTTAATAAAATCGCTCATCATCGGCGGCCTGGTTGGCGTCGGCGTAGGCGCCGGGGCTGCACGCATGTTTCATGCGCCTACCACACAGGGTATGGGCGCGTTTCGCACGTTGGGGGAGCTGAACTCCTGCGAAGGGGATCCCGCGTCCCACTTCTCCTTTGGGTTAGGCTTCTTCTTTAACGCCTGGGCCTCCTCCGTGGCCGCTGGCTCCTTCACACAGGACGTTGACCACCGCATCATCCCTAACTGGGGCGCTGCGGCATTGATGATCAAGAACCGCAACGTCGGCGAGACCCTGCACGATCCCCGCAAAATGGCGATCGCCTGCGGCCTGATCGGCATGCTTGTCGTCACCTTCCTTAACCTTACCGCCTCCTCCGTACCGGCCGCGCTGCAGGTTACCGCCGTTAAGGTACTGGTACCGGCGGCGAACCTGCTGGTCAACACCGTGATGCCGGTGATCTTCTGGCTGGCGGCCATCGACGCGGGTAAAAAATCGGGCTTCTGGGCCACCATCTTCGGCGGCGCGGCGCAGCTGATCATGGGCAACGCCGTACCGGGCCTGGTGCTGGGTATCCTGATCGGTAAAGGGGTGGAAGAGAGCGGCTGGAACCACGTCACCAAAGTGATGATGGTTGCCATCGTACTGCTGTTCGTGCTGAGCGGCTTCTTCCGCGGCTTCGACATGAAGATGATCGAATCCTTCCATCTGACCGTACCGAACTGGCTTGAGCTGATCCACGGCTCGCTCAGCGGCAAATAACAGGAGCCTGTAAATGGAACAGAATAAAGGTTTTTGGTATGCCGACTGGTCGTTCCCGATCTTCGTTGGCCTGCTCTCCTCCGGCGTGTTCGCCGGGACGCACATGTACTACCTCTACGGCATCGGCGCCTTTAACGAAGTGGCCTTTGTGGCGATGCTGAAGGCGGGTATCGATACCGGCGTATACGGCGCGGTAGCGGCCTTCGGCGCCAGCTTCCTCTTCGCCCGCATTATCGAAGGCTCGCTGGTTGGCATCCTCGATATCGGCGGCGCCATCCAGACCGGCGTGGGCTTAGGCGTTCCGGCGCTGCTGCTGGGCGCGGGCATCATGTTCCCGGTGACCAACTTTATTGCCTCGCTGATTACCGGCCTGGTGATTGGACTGGCGATTGGTTACATCATCATTCTGGCGCGTAAGTTCACCATCAACCAGAGCAACTCCACCTACGGGGCGGACGTGATGATGGGCGCGGGCAACGCCTCCGGCCGCTTCCTCGGCCCGCTGATTATCCTCAGCGCCATGACCGCCTCTATTCCTATCGGCGTGGGCTCGCTGATTGGCGCGCTGCTGTTCTACATCTGGCAAAAGCCGATCACCGGCGGCGCGATCCTCGGCGCAATGATTCTGGGCTGGCTGTTCCCGATCGCCCTTTAACACCCGCGGGCGCTCTGGCGCCCGCTCCTTCAGGAGATACGCATGTTTGATTTACTCCTGCGCCGCGCGCGCCTTACCGACGATACCCTGACCGATATCGCCATTCAGGACGGGAAGATTGCCGCGACCGGCGACCTTGATTTACCCGCCCGTAAAACGGTAGAGCTGAAGGGTGAAGTGTTCGTCAGCGCGGGCTGGATCGACTCCCACGTTCACTGCTACCCGAACTCCCCGATCTATCACGACGAGCCGGACAGCGTGGGCATCGCCACCGGGGTCACCACGGTAGTGGACGCCGGCAGCACCGGCGCGGACGACGTGGACGACTTCTATAACATTACCCGCAAGGCGACCACCGAGGTCTATGCCCTGCTGAACATCTCCCGCGTCGGGCTGATCGCCCAGAACGAGCTGGCCAATATGGCCAACATCGACGCCAGCGCGGTGCAGCAGGCGGTGAAGCGCCACCCTGATTTTATCGTTGGCCTGAAGGCGCGCATGAGCAGCAGCGTGGTGGGCGAAAACGGTATTACCCCGCTGGAGCGGGCCAAAGCCATCCAGAAAGAGAACGGCGATTTGCCGCTGATGGTGCATATTGGCAACAACCCGCCGAACCTCGACGAGATCGCCGAGCTGCTGACCTCCGGCGACATTATTACCCACTGCTATAACGGCAAGCCGAACCGCATTCTTACCCCCGGCGGCCAGCTGCGCGCCTCCATAACCAACGCCCTGAAGCGCGGCGTGCGCCTGGACGTCGGCCACGGCACGGCCAGCTTCAGCTTTGAGGTGGCCAGACGGGCCATCGCCATGGGCATTCTGCCGCACACCATCAGCTCGGATATTTACTGCCGCAACCGTATTAACGGCCCGGTGGGCAGCCTGGCGAGCGTGATGTCGAAATTCCTCGCCATCGGCATGTCGCTACCGCAGGTGATTGAGTGCGTCACCGCCAACGCCGCCGACGGCCTGCGCCTGGCGCGCAAAGGGCGCATACAGCCGGGGCTGGATGCCGACCTGACGCTCTTCACCCTGAAGCGCCAGCCGACGCTGCTGGTGGATGCCGAAAACGACAGCCTGCAGGCTGAACAGATTCTGGTGCCGCTTGCCGCGATCCGCGCGGGCAAGGGCTACATGACCGAACAAGGGAGCACGGAACATGCCTTCGATCTTTGAGAAATACAATTTAAAACAGGTGATTAATACCTCCGGGCGCATGACCGCGCTCGGCGTCTCCACCCCGCGCCCGGAAGTGGTGCAGGCGGCGATGGACGGCATGAACCAGTACTTCGAGATGAAGGATCTGGTCAACAAAACCGGCGAGTACATCGCGAAGCTGCTGGACGTGGAAGGGGCGACCGTGGTCTCCTGCGCCTCGGCGGGCATCGCCCAGTCGGTGGCGGCGGTGCTGGTCAAAGACAGCGACTGGCTGCTGGAGAACCTGCACGTCACCCCGATTGCCAACAACGAAATCGTCCTGCCGAAGGGCCACAACGTGAACTTCGGCGCGCCGGTTGGCACCATGGTGGCGCTGGGCGGCGGCAGGGTGGTGGAGGCGGGCTACGCCAATGAATGCTCCGCCGATCAGCTGGCGGCGGCGATCACCCCGCGCACCGCGGCGATCCTCTACATCAAATCTCACCACTGCGTGCAGAAGAGCATGCTCAGCGTGGAGCAGGCGGCGGTGGTTGCCCGTAAACATGACCTGCCGCTGATCGTCGACGCCGCGGCGGAGGAGGATCTGCACGCGTATTACCGCGCCGGCGCGGATCTGGTGATCTACAGCGGCGCCAAGGCCATCGAGGGGCCCACCAGCGGCCTGGTGATCGGCAAAACCCTGCACGTGGAGTGGGTCAAGCGCCAGACGGCGGGCATTGGCCGCGCCATGAAGGTGGGTAAAGAGGGCATTCTCGGCCTGACCTGCGCCATCGAACACTACCTGACCGCCACCAAAGAGAGCGGGGCGGAAATGGTGGCCAAAATGACGCCCTTTATCGACGCGCTCAACACCCTGAACGGCGTCACCGCCCGCGTGGTATGGGACAGCGCCGGGCGCGACATCGCCCGCGCCGAGATCAAGTTTGACGAAGCCACCACCGGCGTCGGCACCGGCGATCTGGTAGCGAAGCTGAAGCAGGGTGAATATGCCATTTACTTCCGCGGCTACAAGGCTAACGAAGGGATTATCGAGGCGGACGTGCGCAGCGTCACCGCCGAACAGCTGAATATCGTCTATCGCCGCATTAGCGAAGTGTTAGCAGAGGAGAAAAACGCATGAAACTGACCCCCAACTTTTACCGTGACCGCGTCTGCCTGAACGTGCTGGCGGGCTCTAAAGCCAACGCCAGCGCTATCTATGAGGCCGCAGAGGGTCATGTGCTGGTGGGCGTGCTCTCCAAAAACTATCCGGACGTCGACAGCGCGGTGGCCGATATGCGCGAGTATGCTCAGCTTATCGATAACGCCCTTTCCGTGGGGCTGGGAGCGGGCGACCCGAACCAGTCGGCGATGGTGAGCGAAATCTCCCGTCAGGTGCAGCCGCAGCACGTTAACCAGGTCTTTACCGGCGTGGCCACCAGCCGCGCGCTGCTCGGGCAGAAAGAGACCGTGGTCAACGGCCTTGTGTCGCCTACCGGCACCGTCGGGATGGTCAAAATCTCCACCGGCCCGCTGAGCAGCGCGGCACCGGACGGCATCGTTCCGGTTGAAACCGCCATTGCCCTGCTGAAGGATTTCGGCGGCAGCTCGATCAAATACTTCCCGATGGGCGGCCTGAAGTGCCGGGACGAGTTCCAGGCGGTGGCCGAAGCCTGCGCCCGCCACGACTTCTGGCTGGAGCCGACCGGCGGTATCGATCTGGAAAACTTTGAGGCGATCCTGCAGATCGCACTCGACGCCGGGGTGAGCAAAATCATTCCGCACATTTATAGTTCTATTATCGACAAGGCCAGCGGCGACACGCGTCCGGAGGATGTGCGCACCCTGCTGGCGATGACGAAGAAGCTGGTTAAGTAGTAGCTTATCCCCTCACCCCGGCCCTCTCCCCACAGGGGAGAGGGGGAAAAGCGCGCCTCAGGGCAACAACCTGCACTGGACGATCCCCTCTCCCCTTTGGGGAGAGGGTTAGGGTGAGGGGACCAAACCGCACACTCCCAAAGGAGCCACCATGCACACCCGTAACCTGCTTGTCGCTTCACTCTCATTACTCGCCACCGCCGCCGTCGCCCAGGCGCAGTACGCCTGGGTCGGCACCTACAATCCCAACGGCGAGGGGGTCTACCGCTTCACCGTCGATGCGCAGACCGGCGCCCTCGGCAATAAAACCCTGGTCAGCAAACTGCCCAACGCCGCGCAGCTGACGGCGTCGCAGGATGGCAAAACCCTGTATCTGGCCAGCGAAGTGGAGCAGGGCGTGGTGCAGGCGCTGCGGGTGGAAGAGGACGGCAGCCTGAGGGCGTTAAACCAGGTGGCCTCCGGCGGCGCGGGCCCGGTCTACCTGGCGCTGACGCCGAACGGCAAACATCTGCTGGTGGCGAACTACGTCAGCGGGTCGGTTGCGGTGCTGCCGGTGAAGGCCGACGGCAGCCTGGGCGAGGCGACCGATATCCAGCAGCACCAGGGGGAACCGGGGGCGGCAAAACCGCAGGCCGCGGTGGAGGGCAGCTTTGCCATCAGCGATCATAACGGCCCGCACGCGCACATGATCGCCGCCGATCCCAGCGGCAAGTATGTATTTGCCACCGATCTGGGGCTGGATCGCATCTACCAGTACCGGCTGGACGAACAGCAAGGCAAGCTGACGCCAAACGATCCGCCGTTTATCAGCGCCTCGTCGAAAGGGGCCGGGCCGCGCCATTTCGTCTTTACCCCGCAGGGGGATGCCCTGTGGCTGATTAACGAAGAGGCCTCCACGCTCACCCATTATGCGCTGGACGCCGACGGCCGGCTGAAGGAGGGCAGCACGATTTCGGCCCTGCCGGAGGGGTACAAAGGCACCAGCTTTGCCGCCGGGCTGGCCTTAAGCGCCGACGGTAAACAGCTGTACGTGGCGAACCGTTTGCATAACAGCATCGGGCACTTTACCGTAACGGCAGAGGGCACGCTGACCCATCAGGACGATGTCTGGACGCGCGGCGATTATCCCCGCAGCCTGACGCTGGATAAACAGGGGCGCTGGCTGTACGTCTTAAACCAGCGCAGCGATAACATCACCCGTTTTAGCGTGGGGCAGGACGGCAAACTTCGCTTCGAGCCGGACTATACGCCGGTCGGCAGCCCATCCCAGATGGTTATTTCACCCTGAGCAGTAAGAGGACAACGACGTGCGATTTCCGAACCAACGTTTAGCGCAGCTGTTTGATATGTTGCAAAACGAAACGCTGCCGCAGGATGAGCTGGCGCAGCGGCTCTCGGTCTCCACGCGTACCGTGCGGGCGGATATCACCGCCCTTAACGCGCTGCTGGCAAACCACGGCGCGCAGTTTATTTTAAGCCGCGGTAGCGGCTATCAGCTCAAAATTGAGGATGCGGCGCGCTATCAGCAGCTTCAGCAATCCCACCCGCGGGCGCTGCGCATTCCGCGCACCGGCCAGGAGCGGGTGCACTATCTGGTGGTGCGTTTTCTCACCTCGGCCTTCTCCCTGAAGCTTGAGGATCTGGCGGACGAGTGGTTTATCAGCCGCGCCACCCTGCAAAGCGATATGGCCGAGGTGCGCGAGATCTTCAGCCGCTATAACCTGACGCTGGAGACCCGCCCGCGCCACGGCATGAAGCTGTTTGGCAGCGAGATGTCGATTCGCGCCTGCCTTACCGACCTGCTCTGGGAGCTGGCGCAGCAGGACGGCCTCAACCCGCTGGTGACCGAGGTGGCGCTCAACGCCGGCGTGCCGGAACGGCTGATTGCGGTACTGCAGGACACCCTGACCCGCCACCACATCCGCCTGACCGACGAGGGCGAACTCTTCGTGCGCCTCTACTGCGCGGTATCGGTGCGCCGCATCGGCGAAGGCTATCCGCTGCCGGAATTCCACGCGGAGGACGTGGAGGAGAACGTGCGCGAGGCCGCCAAAGATATCGCGGCGGCCATCCAGCAGCTGGCGGGTAAAGCGCTCTCGCCTTCGGAAGAGAACTGGCTGTGCGTTCATATTGCCGCCCGCCAGCTGCAGGAGATGGCCCCGAGCACCATCAACGCCGACGACGAAGAGGCGCTGGTCAATTACATCCTGCGCTATATCAACACCCACTATAACTACAACCTGCTGCGCGACGAGCAGCTGCACGCCGATCTGCTGACGCATATAAAAACCATGATCACCCGCGTGCGCTATCAGATCATGATCCCCAATCCGCTGCTGGATAACATCAAGCAGCACTACCCGATGGCGTGGGATATGACCCTGGCGGCGGTCTCCAGCTGGGGGAAATACACCCCTTATGCGATCAGCGAAAACGAGATCGGTTTTCTGGTGCTGCATATCGGCGTGGGACTGGAGCGTCACTACAACATTGGCTACCAGCGCCAGCCGCACGTGCTGCTGGTGTGCGACGCCGGTAACGCCATGGCGCGGATGATCGAGGCGGTGTTACAGCGCAAATACCCGCAGATTGAGGTGACCCGCACCCTGACCCAGCGCGAATACGAGCAGGCGGAAACCATCGGCGAAGACTTCGTGATCTCCACCGCCCGCCTGAGCGAGAAGGCTAAGCCGGTGGTGCAGATCGCCCCCTTCCCGACGGATTACCAGCTGGAGCAGATCGGCAAGCTGGTGCTGGTGGATCGCACCCGCCCCTGGATGCTGGAAAAGTTCTTCGACGCCGCCCATTTTCGCATTATCGACAGCGCCATCGACCAGCAGACCCTGTTCCGGCAGCTTTGTGCCCAGCTGGAAGCGGAGGGCTTTGTCGGCGCGGAGTTTCTCGACTCGGTTATCGAGCGTGAGGCTATCGTCAGCACCATGCTCGGGGACGGCATCGCCCTCCCGCACTCGCTGGGGCTACTGGCGCACAAGACGGTGGTCTATACGGTGCTGGCCCCGCAGGGCATCGCCTGGGGCGAGGGGACCGCGCACGTCATCTTCCTGCTCGCCATCAGCAAAAGCGAGTATGAAGAGGCGATGGCGATTTACGATATTTTCGTCACCTTCCTGCGCGAGCGGGCAATGACCCGGCTCTGCGGCTGCGGTGATTTTGCCGAATTTAAGGCGGTGGCGATGGAGAGTCTGAGCCGGTTTTAAGTTAGGCGGCCAGGGGATATCCGCGCTTCAGCGCAGATGATGTACCACCTGGTTGCTGCTGCCGCGCCAGATAAGCGCCGGGTCTTTGAGATCCTGCACAAACTTGCCGTCCACCAGCACGTTGATGAGATCCACCACCTCCATCTGAGCGGCGTTCAGCTCATCCAGCTTATAGCCGGTCCAGACCCAGATATCTTTTCCCGGGCACTCGTTGCGAATACGTTTCACCAGCCTGAGGATCTCCGGCACGTTCTGCGGATGGAGCGGATCGCCGCCGGAGAGCGAAATGCCCTGGCGGCTGATGCGCGTGTCGTTGAGATCGTCGATGATGCGCTGTTCTATCTCTGCGGTGAATGGCATACCGGAGTTGAGTCGCCAGGTGCTTTTGTTGTAGCAGCCGGGGCATTCGTGGACGCAGCCTGAAACAAACAGGGTGCAGCGGGTGCCGGGGCCGTTGACGATGTCGACGGGGTAGTACTGGTGATAGTTCATTTTCGCTTTCTGGTATAAGTGCGCGCTGGGACCCTCACCCCGGCCCTCTCCCTGAAGGGAGAGGGGGAAAAGCCAGTCCGCGCTCATTTTCTGCTACGCGCTCGATCGGTCCCCTCTCCCTTGAGGGAGAGGGTTAGGGTGAGGGGGCGGCAACGCGCAGTGCCGTTAACCGATCTGCCCATTCCCCAGGTGCTTCACGCGGCGTTTCACCTCTTCCTGCTTGCCGGCGTTGAACGGGCGGGCGTCCGGGCTGCCGAGATAACCGCACACCCGGCGGGTTACCGAGACGCGGGCGGCGTCGTGGTTACCGCATTTCGGGCAGGTAAAGCCTTTGCTGGTGCACTCGAACTCGCCGGTAAAGCCGCACTCGTAGCACTCGTCGATAGGGGTGTTGGTGCCGTAATAGGGCACGTGCTGATAGCTGTAATCCCACACGTCCTCCAGCGCCTTCAGGTTGTGCTGAATGTTGGGATACTCGCCGTAGCAGATAAAGCCGCCGCTGGCGATGGGCGGATAGGCCGCCTCAAAGTCGATCTTGTCGTAAGGGTTAACCTTTTTCTCCACGTCGAGGTGGAAGCTGTTGGTGTAGTAGCCTTTATCGGTTACCCCTTCCACAATACCGAACTCGGCGGTATCCAGGCGGCAGAAGCGGTCGCACAGGTTCTCGCTCGGGGTGCTGTAGAGGCTAAAGCCGTAGCCGGTTTCGTCTTTCCACTGGTCAACCGCGTCGCGCAGGCGCTGCACGATGGCGATACCTTTAGCACGCAGCGCTTCGCTGTCGTACATATGCCGATCGCCGAACAGGGCGTTGATGGTTTCGTGGATACCGATATAGCCCAGCGATATAGAGGCGCGGCCGTTTTTGAAGATCTCAGAGACGTCGTCGTCCGCCTTCAGGCGCACGCCGCAGGCTCCTTCCATATAGAGGATGGGCGCCACGCGGGCTTTCACCCCTTCCAGACGCGCGATGCGGGTCATCAGGGCTTTACGCGCCAGGCTCAGGCGCTCGTCCAGCAGTGTCCAGAAGGAGGCCTCGTCGCCTTTGGCCTCCAGCGCGATGCGCGGCAGGTTCAGGCTGATCACGCCCAGGTTGTTACGCCCGTCGTGGACCTGTTCGCCGTTCTCATCTTCATAGACGCCGAGGAAGCTGCGGCAGCCCATCGGGGTCTTGAACGAGCCGGTGACTTTTACCACCTGGTCGTAGTTCAGAATATCCGGATACATGCGCTTGCTCGCACACTCCAGCGCCAGCTGCTTGATGTCATAGTTGGGATCGCCCACCTTGTGGTTCAGGCCGTCGCGGATGGCGAACACCAGTTTCGGGAACACCGCCGTTTTGCGGTTTTTGCCGAGGCCGGAGATGCGGTTACGCAGGATCGACTGCTGGATCAGCCGCGACTCCCAGCTGGTGCCGAGACCAAAACCGAAGGTAACAAAGGGCGTCTGGCCGTTGGCGGTGTGCAGGGTGTTCACCTCGTACTCCAGCGACTGGAAGGCGTCGTAACACTCTTTTTCGGTGCGGGAACGGGCGTAGCCGTCCGCGTCCGGGATCTTCCACTCTTCGGCGGTCTTACGGTGCTTGTTAAAGCTCGCCGTCACGAACGGGGCCAGCACCTCGTCGATGCGGTTGATGGTGGTGCCGCCATAAATATGGCTGGCGACCTGGGCGATGATCTGCGCGGTGACCGCCGTGGCGGTCGAGATGGATTTTGGTGGTTCAATCTCGGCGTTACCCATCTTAAATCCCTGGGTCAGCATGCCTTTCAGATCGATCAGCATGCAGTTGAACATCGGGAAGAACGGGGAATAGTCGAGATCGTGATAGTGGATCTCGCCGCGCTCGTGCGCCTGCACCACGTCGCGCGGCAGCAGGTGCTGGCGGGCATAGTGTTTCGCCACGATACCGGCCAGCAGATCGCGCTGGGTGGGGATCACTTTACTGTCTTTGTTGGCGTTTTCGTTCAGCAGGGCCGGGTTGGTCTGCTCTACCAGGCCGCGGATCTCCTGGTTCAGGCGGCCGCGCTTTTCGCGCTGGATGTCACGATCGTGACGATACTCAATATAGGCGCGCGCCAGCTGCTTATAAGGGCCGGACATCAGCTGGTTTTCTACCGCGGTCTGGATCTCATTAATATCGACCTGGCTACGCCCGCTCATCTGGTTACTGACGACTTCTGCGACGGTGGCGCAGTAATCTGCGTCATCGACTCCCGCTGCTTTAGCCGCACGCAGGATTGCTTCCTGAATGCGCTCTGATTTGAACGGCACTTTACAGCCATCGCGTTTCATCACATGCGGTGTCATGATCACTCCATATTAAAAACAGGTTATCCACAGAGGTGGAGAAGTATTCACCGGGCTTATTGCCAGACGGGCCAGAGACTTCCCCGATTCCCGACAGTTGTTATCCACAATTCCGGCATACTGAGCTGCGGTTTTGTTGTTGGAATAGTAGACGAAAAATACAAGATGTTGGGGCGGCAGGCATTTTAAGTGCTATATGTAGTGATTTGCATCAAACAAGTTTGCGATTTATTTGATTCAGGACAAGGTAAAAAATTGAGTGTACAGCAGACGGGCTACCGCGAAGTGTAAAGGTGTAAATTTGTGACGGCTGCTTAATTATTCACCGTTATGAATGAGATAGCCGGGCTGATGCCCGGCATATTGCCGTTAGGCCTGTAGCCACCAAACCGCTTCAAAGGGACGTAACGCCATTGCCGACGGGCGGCTGGCGGTTTCGGCATAGTTGCTTACCACCACCTGCCACTCTCCCTCCGGCTCTTGCGGCTGCCACTGCTGACACTCGTGGCTAAGGTTCGCGGCAACAACCAGCGTCTGCCCCTGCCAGCGGCGGCGGTAGCACCACAGGGAGGGGTGGTCGGGCAGCAGGTCTTCGTAATCGCCCCAGGTCAGCACCGGCAGGGTTTTACGCAGACGAATCAGCGACTGATAGGTGTAAAACACCGAATCCGCATCCTCCAGCGCCGCGCGGGCGTTGACGGTCTCATAGTTATCGCAGAGCCCAATCCACGGCTCGCCGGTGGTAAAGCCCGCGCTGTGGGAGGCATCCCACTGCATCGGCGTGCGGCCGTTGTCGCGGGATTTGCTCGCCAGGATCGCCAGCAGCTCGTCGGCCTCGTGCCCGGCGGCGCGCAGCCCGGCGAACATATTGTGGCTCTCCACGTCGCGGTAATCGGTGATGCGTGTGAAGTGCGGGTTGGTCATGCCGAGCTCTTCGCCCTGATAGATATAGGGCGTGCCCTGCATGCCGTGCAGCGCCATCGCCAGCATTTTTGCCGCCGGGACGCGGTACTCTCCCTCATCGCCAAAGCGCGAAACAATGCGCGGCTGGTCGTGGTTACACCAGAACAGCGCGTTCCAGGCTTTGTTGTGCATCCCCTGCTGCCAGTGGCGGAACAGGGCTTTCAGCGCCACGTAATCCGGTTTCGCCAGCGTCCACTTCTGCCCGCCGGGGTAGTCCACCTTCAGGTGGTGGAAGTTAAAGGTCATCGACAGCTCGCGCCCGTCCAGCGCGGCATACTGCTGGCAGTTTTCTAACGAGGTGGAGGACATCTCGCCCACCGTCATCAGGTTACGTGGGATAAAGACGTCCCGGCTCATCTCCTGCAGATATTCATGGATGCGCGGCCCGTCGGTATAGAAGCGGCGGCCATCGCCCAGCTCGTCGTCCGGGAAGGCCTGATCTTTAGAGACCAGGTTGATGACGTCCAGACGCAGGCCATCCACGCCGCGATCGGCCCAGAATTCGCAGACCTTTTTCAGCTCGGCGCGCACCTGCGGGTTTTCCCAGTTGAGATCCGCCTGCTCGGGGGCGAAGAGGTGCAGATAGTACTGCCCGCTTTCCGCATGCCAGCGCCAGGCGTTGCCGCCAAACTTGGAGCGCCAGTTGGTCGGCGGCCGCTCCGGCGTGCCGTCGCGCCAGATATAGAACTCACGGTACGGGCTCTCTTTATTTAGCGATTCGCGAAACCACGCGTGCTGGGTGGAGGTGTGGTTAAACACCATGTCCAGCACGATGCGGATACCACGCTGATGGGCCTCGGCCACCAGCTCGTCGAAATCGTCCAGCGTGCCGTAGGCCGGGTCGATGGCGGTGTAGTTCGCCACGTCGTAGCCGTTATCCACCTGCGGGGAGATATAGAACGGCGTCAGCCAGATGGCGTCAACGCCGAGGGTTTTCAGGTAGTCGAGGCGCTGCGTTACGCCGCGCAGATCGCCGGTGCCGGAGCCGGTGGTGTCCTGAAAGGACTTGGGGTAGATCTGGTAGATAACGCCGTTTTGCCACCAGTGGGGAAGGGTAGTCATAATCTGTTCCTGCAAATGCGAAGGGGCGCAACCGCGCCCCGAAAAGCGTTAAACAATCTGCAACGTGCCCTGACGGAATTTGCGGCGATAGACCACGGTGGTCAGCGCCATCGGGACGATAATCACCACCGCCATCGCCAGCGCAAACACCTGCCAGAAGTCCGGCTGGATGGAGAGGATGCCCGGCAGGCCGCCCACGCCAATTCCGTTAGCCATCACCCCGGAGAGGCCGCACAGCAGCCCCGCCAGGCCTGAGCCAATCATGGCGCAGAGCATCGGGAAGCGGTATTTCAGGTTAATGCCGTACATGGCCGGTTCGGTCACGCCGAGATAGGCAGAGATGGCCGCTGGCACCGAGATTTCACGCTCGTTGTGCTTGCGGCTGACGATGATAATGCCGGTCACCGCCGAGGCCTGGGCAATGTTCGACAGGGCAATCAGCGGCCACACCGGGGTGCCACCCAGGCTCTGGATCATCTGCATATCGATCGCCAGGGTGGTCTGGTGGACGCCGGTAATCACCAGCGGGGCATAGAGGAAGCCAAAGAGCGCGGCGCCCACCGGCGCGAAGCTGCCGGTTAACAGGTGGCGCACCGCGAAGGCGACGCCGTCGCCGATCAGGCGGCCAAACGGGCCGATAAAGGCATGGGCGAGGAACACCGCGAGGATCAGCGAGCACACCGGCACCACTACCAGGTAGAGGTAGTCGGGCACGATGCGTTTCAGGCGGGTCTCAATAAAGCCCAGCGCCAGGCCGGCCAGCAGGGCCGGGATTACCTGCGCCTGGTAGCCTACTTTAGCGATGGTAAACAGGCCGAAGTTCCACACCTCCGGCACCTGCTGGCCCAGTAAGTAAGCGTTCATTAACTGCGGCGAGACAAGGGTGATGCCCAGCACGATGCCGAGGATCGGCGTGCCGCCCATCTTGCGCACCGCCGACCAGCAGATCCCCACCGGCAGATAGAAGAAGATCGCTTCGCCAATCAGCCACAGGAAGTCGTAGATGCTTTGCAGGGCCGGGTACATCTGCGCCAGGGTCTTGCCGTCGCTCATGGGCACGTCGCCAATCACGTTGCGGAAGCCCAGAATCAGACCGCCGCTAATCAGCGCCGGCAGCAGCGGGAAGAAGATCTCCGCGAAGTGTGAAATGAGCTGTTCATGCCACTTCATATTCTGGCGCGCCGCTCTTTTAGCCTGCTCTTTATCCGCCGACGAGTGGCCGGTGGTGGCCAGCAGCGCTTTGTAGTAATCGCCCACTTCGGTGCCGATCACTACCTGGAACTGCCCGGCGTTGGTGAAGCAGCCTTTCACCATCGACAGCTCTTCAATGGCTTTGGGGTTGGCTTTGGCCGGATCGTTCAGCACGAAGCGCAGGCGGGTAATACAGTGGCTGACGGTGGCGATGTTGTCGCGCCCGCCCACCAGCACGATCAGCTGGTCGATATCGTTTTGTTTCACTTTGCTCATCATGAATCCTCATGACACGGGTGTAGGGAAGGAACTGCACGCAAGGCTACTCCCGGCGCGCTAAAACGAAAACGGGAACGTTCCCGAAATCCGGCAAAGATCACAATAAACCGTAACGGGAGGCTCAGGCGAGGGTGGCGGGAATGACGATTTTGCGCGGTTCGCTGCGGCCGTTAATCTGCTCGATAAGCTGCAGGGCGGCCCGGCGACCGGAGTCGGCGTAGCCGGGATCGACGGTGATGATCTCCGGGTGCAGGAACTTCATCAGCGGGGTGTTGCCCACGCTCGCCAGCTGGAGGTTGTCGATACGCTGCTCCTGTAAGTACTTACTCGCGCCCAGGGCCAGGGTATCGGTGGCGCAGACCAGCGCGGTGGTCTGCGGGGTGAGCACCGCGGCCACCTTCTCATAGCCCTGCTTCATACCCAGCCCCGGCAGCGAGGCCACGGCGGGCAGCGCATGCTGTTTGCAAAAAGCGAGATAGGCCTCGTGGCGGCGCTGGCCGGTGGTGACATCGCTGTGCGGCACGCCGAGGTAGCTGATGTGGCGATGCCCGCTCTCGTACAGGCGCTGCATCAGGGTGAGGATCGCCCCTTCGTCGTCGTAGCAGACCGAGGCAAAGCCGTCGGCATCGCGCGCCAGCAGCACCAGCGAGGATTGCCACGGGGCAAGCATCTTCTCATCCAGCCCGGTAAAGCTGAACAGCACCACGCCGTCGACGTTACGACGCTTAAGCATGCCGAGGTGCTCTTCCACCATCTGCGCCGAGAACTTGCTCTCCATCATGATCGGGTCATACCCCTGCTCATACAGCACCGGCAGCATGGTCTGCACCGCCAGGTTTTCTGACAGGGAGTCGAGGCGGGTGACGATAATCGCCACCACCTTGTCGCTCTGTCCGCGCATGGCGCGCGCGGAGCGGGAAGGGGAGAAACCGTGCTTTTCCATCACCTCTTCCACGCGCTCGCGGGTACGCTGGCTGACACCGCTTTCGTTATTCAGCACCCGTGAAACGGTGGATTTGCCGACGCCGCTTAAGCGCGCAATGTCTTTGATGGTAAGGCGGTTCTGCATGCGTTAGTCCCTGTAATACGACGAAGAAGTGATCAATTAGCCTAATTCGGGCGTGTGGATCCGCAATGGGCAAAGTCTGGTTTACGTTTGGTTTAGCGCCCGGGGGCTATCATACCGCCCGACTTATCCTGCGCGGTATGGTTAAAACACGATACTGCGCGCCAATGACCCTTTTTTCATTACCGGAGGCTACATGGATCCCGATCCCGCCCCTCTCCCCCGACGGAGAGCCCCTTAACTCCGGTAAGCCAGCTCGCTGCCTTACCGGATGCGTAAGGCAGTGACGTCCCGGCACGTCCCTGCGTAAATCACATCGCTTTTCAGGCGCGGCGTTGCCGCGCCTGAAGAAAAAACTGCGCCCGTTTTTACGGGTGCGGGGGACTGACTATGTTTAAAAATCTGACCCATCTGCTCGGCCGCCTGAGCCGCCACCTGCCGCGCCGTCTGGTACAGCGCGACCCGATGGCCACCGGCAAAAACCTCACCGACGCCGCTATCCCGGCCTCCCTCTCCGCCCACTGCCTGCGGGTCGCCGCCATGGATGAACCGGCATTGTGGCGCGCCTTCGACAGCCATCCGGAAGGGCTGAATGCCGCCGAAGCCGACGCCGCCCGCGAAAAGCACGGCGCCAACCTGATCCCGGCGCAAAAGCCTGCCCCCTGGTGGCAGCATCTGTGGCACTGTTACCGCAACCCGTTCAACCTGCTGCTGACCGTGCTGGGGATTATCTCCTACGCCACCGAAGATCTGTTCGCCGCCGGGGTGATTGCCCTGATGGTGGGCATCGCCACGCTGCTGAACTTTATCCAGGAGGCGCGCTCCACTAAAGCCGCCGACGCCCTGAAGGCGATGGTCAGCAACACCGCCACCGTGCTGCGGGTGGTGAACGACAAAGGGGAAAGCGACTGGCAGGAGCTGCCGGTCGACCGACTGGTGCCCGGCGACATCGTCAGGCTGGCGGCGGGGGATATGATCCCGGCCGATCTGCGCGTCCTGCAGGCGCGGGATCTGTTCGTCGCCCAGGCTTCCCTCACCGGGGAATCGCTGCCGGTGGAGAAGGTGGCCCACAGCCGCCATCCGCAGCAAAGCAACCCGCTGGAGTGCGATACCCTCTGCTTTATGGGCACCACGGTGGTGAGTGGCACCGCCCAGGCGATGGTGACCGCCACCGGCGGCAATACCTGGTTCGGCCAGCTTGCCGGCCGGGTGAGCGAGCAGGAGAGCGAGCCGAACGCCTTCCAGCAGGGAATTAGCCGCGTCAGCATGCTGCTGATCCGCTTTATGCTGGTGATGACCCCCATCGTGTTGCTGATTAACGGCTTCACCAAGGGCGACTGGTGGGAGGCGGCGCTGTTTGCCCTCTCCGTCGCCGTAGGCCTGACGCCTGAAATGCTGCCGATGATTGTTACCTCCACCCTGGCGCGCGGGGCGGTGAAGCTCTCGAAGCAGAAGGTCATCGTGAAGCACCTCGACGCCATTCAGAACTTTGGCGCCATGGATATTCTCTGCACCGATAAAACCGGCACCCTGACCCAGGATAAAATCGTGCTGGAGAACCACACCGACGTGGCCGGCAAAAGCAGCGAGCGCGTGCTGTACAGCGCCTGGCTGAACAGCCACTACCAGACCGGGCTGAAAAACCTGCTCGACGTGGCGGTGCTGGAAGGGGTGGACGAAACCGCGGCCCGCACCCTCTCGGCACGCTGGCAGAAGGTGGATGAGATCCCCTTTGATTTTGAGCGCCGCCGCATGTCGGTGGTGGTAAGCGAGCGGGACGATGTCCATACGCTGATCTGCAAAGGCGCCCTGCAGGAGATCCTCACCGTTTCTACCCACGTGCGCCACAACGGCGAGGTAGTGCCGCTGGATGCCACCATGCTGCGCCGTATCGCCCGGGTGACGGATAACCTCAACCGTCAGGGGCTGCGGGTGGTGGCGGTCGCCACTAAGCTGCTCCCGGCCCGGGAGGGGGATTACCAGCGTATCGACGAGTCCGATCTGATCCTCGAAGGCTACATCGCCTTCCTCGATCCGCCGAAAGAGACCACCGCCCCGGCGCTGAAGGCGCTGAAGGCGAGCGGCATCACGGTGAAAATCCTTACCGGCGACAGCGAGCTGGTGGCGGCGAAAGTGTGCCACGACGTGGGGCTGGACGCGGGCGAGGTGGTAACGGGGAGCGATATCGAACAGATGAGCGACGACGCGCTGGCCGAGCTTGCGAAGCGCACCACGCTCTTTGCCCGCCTGACGCCGATGCATAAAGAGCGCATCGTCTCCCTGCTGAAGCGCGAGGGGCATGTGGTGGGCTTTATGGGCGACGGCATTAACGACGCCCCGGCCCTGCGGGCGGCGGATATCGGCATCTCCGTGGACGGCGCGGTGGATATCGCCCGCGAGGCGGCCGATATCATCCTGCTGGAAAAGAGCCTGATGGTGCTGGAAGAGGGGGTAATCGAAGGCCGCCGCACCTTTGCCAATATGCTCAAGTACATCAAGATGACCGCCAGCTCCAACTTCGGTAACGTCTTCAGCGTGCTGGTGGCGAGCGCTTTCCTGCCGTTCCTGCCGATGCTGCCCCTGCACCTGCTGATGCAGAACCTGATGTATGACCTCTCTCAGGTGGCGATCCCCTTTGATAACGTGGACGACGAGCAGATCCAGAAGCCGCAGCGCTGGAACCCGGCGGATCTGGGGCGTTTTATGCTCTTCTTCGGCCCGATCAGCTCGATCTTCGACATTCTGACCTTTTGCGTGATGTGGTTTGTCTTTAAGGCCAACGTGCCGGAGGCGCAGACCCTGTTCCAGTCCGGCTGGTTCGTGGTGGGGCTGCTGTCGCAGACGCTGATTGTGCATATGATCCGCACCCGCCGGATCCCCTTTATCCAGAGCCGTGCCGCCTGGCCGCTGATTATGATGACGCTGGTGGTGATGGTATCGGGCATTGCGCTGCCCTTCTCGCCGCTGGCGGGCTATTTGCAGCTGCAGGCGCTGCCGCTGAGCTACTTCCCGTGGCTGGTGGGGATCCTTGGGGGGTATATGGTGCTGACGCAGATGGTGAAGGGGTTTTATAGCCGGAGATATGGGTGGCAGTGAGAGCAAGGTAAAAGTAAAAAGGCAACGGTAGTTGCCTTTTTTAGTGTTTTCTCCCTCTCCCTGTGGGAGAGGGTTGGGGTGAGAGCAACAGGCCGCACCGTAGAGGGTCAGGGTGAGGGGAACATGCGGCTCCGCTGGTGGTTCCGTTCACCTCACGTCCACTGCTTCTCTGGTACCCCGCACCGGTGAACGTGCCAGGGGGCTCCCGTGAATGAACCGGGCACATGGGTGACACTTTTTAAGTTAATCAGCCCGGAATATACGATGATTTCGTCTGTCGTACCGGGCCAGTATCAGCCCACCAAAACTGAATTCCCTCAAGGTCTTCTTCCACCTGCTTTATCCATACCCACTCTCCCCTCAGCGCCTGTGATAAAAATAGTCGTTTATTGTTAAAATTCAGGTCCCCTTTCAGAGATACAGCAGGACGCGGGCAAGGCCGATGCCTTTTCGCCGCTGACGCGCGTTATGTTTAATCGACTATTTTTCATTCGCCTCTCTGATTGCGGTATCATTCCCTGCAAATAACCCTTACGGAAGAGGTGGTCTTATGTGGCGGGAAGAACTGGATGATACTGGCCTCGGGCATCATGGTGACAAAACGACAACCGGGGCAGTCTGTTA
>Ga0209370_1000434_pt1 | contig 58171 bp, 82 predicted proteins | sample AgamicAtPrz_FD_187164 | JGI IMG/M metagenome (GOLD analysis project Ga0209370, IMG submission 187164) | Agave microbial communities from Guanajuato, Mexico - At.P.rz (SPAdes) (version 2) | ecosystem: Host-associated > Plants > Phyllosphere > Phylloplane/Leaf | place: Guanajuato, Mexico...
CAAGCACGGCCTGCGCTCGTACCGCGACCTGCCGCTGCGTTACGCGGAATTCGGCTCGTGCCACCGCAACGAGGCGTCGGGCGCGCTGCACGGCCTGATGCGCGTGCGCGGCTTCGTGCAGGACGATGCGCACATCTTCTGTACGGAAGACCAGATCATTGCCGAGTCGATCGCGTTCAACAAACTCGCGATGAGCGTGTACGGCGATTTCGGCTTCGAACACATCGACATCAAGCTGTCGCTGCGCCCGGAGCAGCGCATGGGTTCGGACGAAACCTGGGATCGTGCCGAGCAAGGGTTGCGCGAAGCGCTGACGGCCTGCGGGCTCACGTGGGAAGAGTTGCCGGGTGAAGGCGCGTTCTACGGCCCGAAGATCGAGTACCACATCAAGGATGCGCTCGGCCGTTCGTGGCAGTGCGGCACGCTGCAGCTCGACATGATGCTGCCGGAGCGCCTGGGCGCCGAGTACGTGGCGGAAGACAACAGCCGCCGCCGGCCGGTGATGCTGCACCGCGCGATCGTCGGTTCGATGGAGCGATTCCTCGGCATTTTGATCGAGCACCATGCTGGTGCAATGCCGGTTTGGCTCGCGCCGTACCAGGCAATTGTGCTCAATATCGCCGAAAGTCAGGCCGAATATGCGCAGTCTGTGGCCCAAACGTTGCAAAAACAAGGGGTTAGAGTGGCGGCCGATTTGCGCAACGAGAAGATTAGCTATAAAATACGCGAGCACACGCTGGAAAAGGTACCTTATCTCCTCGTCGTGGGCGATAAGGAGCGTGATGCGCAAACGGTAGCCGTGCGTGCCCGTGGCGGCGTCGACCTTGGCGTTATGCCGGTCGAAGCCTTCGTTGAGCGTCTGCAGGAAGACCTGCGCTCGTTCAAGTAACCGCCCTGGCAGCGCGGCTCGTTTTTTTAATTTTTAGAGGAAACGTAACATCGCTACTGATAAGTCGTCGCACCGCATCAACGGTGAAATCACTGCGCCGGAAGTGCGCCTGGTCGGGATCGAGAACGAACCGCTCGGTATCGTAAAACTCGCTGACGCTTTCCGTAAATCGGAAGAACTGGATGTTGACCTGGTGGAGATCGCGCCGCAAGCGGTGCCGCCGGTTTGCCGTCTGATGGATTACGGCAAGTTCAAGTACCAGGAATCGAAGAAGCAGCACGAAGCGAAGCTGAAGCAGAAGGTCATCCAGGTCAAGGAAGTCAAGTTCCGCCCGGGTACCGATGACGGGGATTACAACGTCAAGCTCCGCAATCTCGTGCGCTTCCTCGAAGAAGGCGACAAGACGAAGATCACGTTGCGTTTCCGCGGCCGCGAAATGGCTCACCAGGAAATCGGTATGCGGATGCTGGAGCGTCTGCGCACGGATCTCGAGGAAGTCGGCCAGGTCGAGCAGATGCCGAAGATGGAAGGGCGCCAGATGATCATGGTGCTCTCGCCGAAGAAAAAGAAGTAACGGGCCCGCGCGCGTCGCGCGCAGGTTCGATAGTGGTTCGGCGCGTTGCCCGGTCAGGGCGGCGCGCCAACGATGACGGCGGCTGCGCAAGCGGTCGCCGTACACAAGTGGACTGGGTTTCGAAGGGCGGGTCAAGGGCGCAAGCCAACCGCACACCCATCGCCATCTAATAAACTGGAGTTGTTCGTCATGCCTAAGATGAAGACCAAGAAGAGCGCTGCAAAGCGCTTCGTGGTGCGTCCGGGCGGTACCGTCAAGCGCGGTCAAGCCTTCAAGCGTCACATCCTGACCAAGAAAACCACGAAGAACAAGCGCCATCTGCGCGGCGCAACGGCAGTTCATGATTCCGATCTGAACTCCGTCCGCGCGATGCTCCCGTTCGCGTAACCCCTCAACTGATACTCCAAGGAGAGAAACATGCCTCGAGTCAAACGTGGGGTAACCGCACGGGCCCGCCACAAGAAGATCATCAACCTGGCCAAGGGTTATCGCGGCCGCCGCAATAACGTCTACCGCATCGCCAAGCAGGCGGTGATGCGCGCTGGTCAGTACGCGTACCGCGATCGCCGCAACAAGAAGCGTGTGTTCCGCGCACTGTGGATCACGCGTATCAACGCGGCAGTTCGCCAGCACGACATGACCTACAGCGTGTTCATCAACGGCCTGAAGAAGGCGTCGATCGAACTCGACCGTAAGGTCCTGGCCGACATGGCGGTGTTCGACAAGGCTGCTTTTGCTGCGATCGTCAAGCAGGTGAAAGCCGCCGTTGCAGCCTAATTGCGAAATTAGCACTGCGTGGTTAGTTGCAGCGAGGTTCCGGTAGTCTCGGCCGCTGCAGCGAAAACGGGGCTCTTCCGAGCCCCTTTTTTGTTTGGCGAGGCCATTTCGCTCGCCAAGACCGAATGACGTTGGAAATGATGGGATCTATGGATCTGGACCAGATTGTCGCCGACGCGCAGCAGTCCTTCGAACAGGCTGCCGACATCACCACGCTCGAAAACGAGAAAGCCCGATTTCTCGGCAAATCGGGTGCGCTGACCGAGTTGCTGAAGGGCCTCGGCAAGCTCGATCCCGAAGCACGCAAGACCGAAGGCGCACGCATCAACGTCGTGAAGCAGCAGGTCGAAGCCGCGCTCACCGCCCGTCGCCAGGCACTGGCCGACGCGCTGCTGAATCAGCGCCTCACGGCCGAAGCGATCGACGTGACGTTGCCGGGCCGCGGCGCCGGTGCAGGCAGCCTGCATCCGGTGATGCGCACGTGGGAGCGTGTCGAACAGATTTTCGGCTCGATCGGATTCGACGTGGCCGACGGCCCCGAAATCGAGACCGACTGGTACAACTTCACGTCGCTGAACAGCCCGGAGAACCATCCGGCGCGTTCGATGCAGGACACCTTCTACGTCGAAGGCAAGGATGCCGACGGCCGCCAGCTGCTGCTGCGCACGCACACGAGCCCGATGCAGGTGCGTTATGCGCGCATGAACCGTCCGCCGATCAAGGTGATCGCGCCGGGCCGCACGTATCGCGTCGACAGCGATGCGACCCACTCGCCGATGTTCAATCAGGTCGAGGGGCTGTGGATCGACGAAAACATCAGCTTCGCCGACCTCAAGGGCGTCTATACCGACTTCCTGAAAAAATTCTTCGAGCGCGACGACATCCTCGTGCGCTTCCGTCCGTCGTATTTCCCGTTCACGGAACCGTCGGCCGAGATCGACATGATGTTCGAGCACGGCAAGAACGCCGGCAAGTGGCTCGAAATTTCCGGCTCGGGGCAGGTGCATCCGACCGTGATCCGCAACATGGGCCTCGACCCCGAGCGCTACATCGGTTTCGCGTTCGGCAGCGGCCTCGAGCGCTTGACGATGCTGCGCTACGGCGTCCAGGATCTGCGGCTGTTCTTCGAGAACGACCTGCGTTTCCTGCGCCAGTTCGCATAACGCACACGCCGCGCCGACCTGTGCCCGCGCACGCCCCGCCGGACGATTCCGACGGGGCCCGGGCGTCGATCTAACCTGTTTCGAACGTAGACATCCATGCAATTCCCTGAATCCTGGTTGAGAACCTTTGTCGACCCGCAGCTGACGACCGACGCCCTGTCGCACGCGCTGACGATGGCGGGGCTCGAAGTCGAATCGCTGAGCAAGGCTGCGCCGCCGACGTCGAAGATCGTCGTCGGCCGCGTGCTCGAAGTCGTCAAGCATCCGGATGCGGACAAGCTCAATGTCTGCCAGGTCGACGCCGGCACCGGCGCGACGCTGAACATCGTCTGCGGCGCGCCGAACGTGGCGCCCGGCATCAAGGTGCCGGTCGCGCTGGTGGGCGCGGAACTGCCGCCGGCGGAAGAGGGCGGCAAGCCATTCGCGATCAAGCTGTCGAAGCTGCGCGGCGTGGAGAGCCAGGGGATGCTGTGCTCGGCGCGCGAGCTGAAGTTGTCCGAGGATCACAGCGGGCTGCTGATCCTGCCGGAAGACACGCCGATCGGCCAGGACATCCGCGAGACCCTCAATCTCGACGACACGATCTTCGAAATCAAGCTGACGCCGAACAAGGCCGATTGCCTGTCGGTGTTCGGTATCGCGCGCGAGACGGCCGCGATCACCGGCGCACCGCTGACGCCGGTCGACATCCGCCCGGTGAACGTCGAGCTCGACGAAACGCTGCCGGTGCGCATTGCCGCGCCGGATCTGTGCGGCCGCTTCTCGGGCCGCGTGATTCGCGGCGTGAACGCGCACGCGAAGACGCCGCAGTGGATGGTCGAGCGCCTCGAGCGTTCGGGCCAGCGCAGCGTGTCCGCGCTCGTCGACATCTCGAACTACGTGATGTTCGAACTCGGCCGCCCGTCGCACGTGTTCGATCTCGACAAGATCCACGGCGGCATCGAAGTGCGCTGGGGCAAGCGCGGCGAATCGCTGAAGCTGCTCAACGGCAACACGGTCGAACTCGACGAAACGGTCGGCGTGATTGCGGACGACCGGCAGGTCGAAAGCCTGGCCGGCATCATGGGCGGCGACAGCACGGCCGTCACGCTCGATACGACCAACATCTACCTGGAAGCTGCGTTCTGGTGGCCGGACAGCATCCGCGGCCGCGCGCGCAAGTACAACTTCTCGACCGATGCGGCCCATCGCTTCGAGCGCGGCGTCGATTACGCGACGACCGTCGAGCACGTCGAGCGGATCACGCAACTGATTCTCGAGATCTGCGGCGGCAAGGCCGGCCCGGTCGACGATCAGGCGGTGAACCTGCCGCAGCGCGCGCCGGTGAAGATGCGCGTGTCGCGCGCGAACCGCATCATCGGCGTGAAGATCGACGCCGACGAGATCGCGAACATCTTCACGCGCCTCGGCCTGCCGTTCGAGCGTGAAGACGACGCGTTCCTCGTCACGCCGCCGTCGCACCGCTTCGACATCGAGATCGAGGAAGACCTGATCGAGGAAGTGGCGCGCATCTACGGCTTCGAGAAGATCCCGGCGCGACCGCCGGTCGCGACGAGCGAAATGCGCGCGACCCACGAGACGCGGCGTTCGATCCACGATATCCGTCACGCGCTCGCCGCGCGCGACTACGCGGAAACCGTCAACTTCAGCTTCGTCGATGCGGAGTGGGAGCGCGATTTCGCGGGCAACGACAACCCGATTCGTCTGCTGAACCCGATCGCGAGCCAGCTTTCGGTCATGCGCACGACGCTGTTCGGCAGCCTGATCGCCGTGCTGCGTCACAACCTGAACCGCCGCGCCGATCGCGTGCGCGTGTTCGAGTCGGGGCGCGTATTCGTCGCCGATCCGTCGGTGAAGGCCGGCGAACTGGCGGTCGAAGGTCATGCGCAGCCGAAGCGCGTCGGCGCACTGGCGTACGGTCCGGCATTCGACGAGCAGTGGGGCGTGGCGACCCGCGCGGTCGATTTCTTCGACGTGAAGGGCGATCTCGAAGCGCTGCTCGCGCCGGCGGTCGCGCGTTTCGTGAAGGCCGAGCATCCGGCCCTCCATCCGGGCCGCAGTGCACGCATCGAAATCGATGGCCGCGCGGTCGGCTGGATCGGCGAACTGCATCCGCGCCTGATGCAGAAGTACGAGCTGCCGAACGCACCGGTGATGTTCGAAATCGACGCGGAAGCGCTGACTGCACGCGCGCTGCCCGCGCCGACCGACGTGTCGAAATTCCCGCCGGTCCGTCGCGATATCGCCGTTGTCGTCGATCAGGCGGTCGAGGTTCAGGCACTTTTCGACGAAATGAAGAAGGCGCTTGCCGAAGAGGCCTGCCGATTCGTTCAGAAGGTTGTACTCTTCGACGAATTTCGTGCAAAATCAAATACTTCCGGTGGTCTTGCCGCGAACGAGAAGAGCCTTGCCTTCCGCGTGACGCTGCAGGACGCGGCTGGCACGCTGCAGGACGAGGTCGTCGATCAGGCGATCCAGACGCTGGTCGAGCGAATGGCTCGTGCCGGTGCGCGCCTGCGCGGCTAAGGAGAGGGTCCGCCCGCTCGCGGGCGGCTTTTTTCCATCGTAAGTTTTGATTCAACGCGCTGTATGGCAGATATGAACGACATGACCTCGAGTGAATTCGAAGCCCTCCTGACGGCGCAACGCAGCGCCATGAACCGCGACGCTTCGGCGCCGGCGTCCACCGAGACGCCGACGCTGACGAAGGCGGAACTGGCGGAGCTGCTGTTCGACAGCGTCGGGCTGAACAAGCGTGAAGCGAAGGACATGGTCGAGGCGTTTTTCGAAGTGATCCGCGATGCGCTCGAAAACGGCGAAAGCGTCAAGCTGTCGGGATTCGGCAATTTCCAGCTGCGCGACAAGCCGCAGCGCCCGGGCCGCAATCCGAAGACGGGCGAGGCGATTCCGATCGCGGCCCGCCGGGTGGTAACCTTCCACGCGAGCCAGAAGCTGAAGGCGCTGGTCGAAAACGGCGCGGAGTAATACGCGCGCCCACGCCCCGCGCGGCCGCCGCGCACCCTTACCGACGGTTAACCGACGATGACCACCACGGTTGAGAAAGTCGTCTTGCCTCCGATTCCCGCGAAGCGCTACTTCACGATCGGCGAAGTCAGCGAACTGTGCGGGGTCAAACCACATGTGCTGCGTTACTGGGAACAGGAATTCACTCAGCTGCGGCCGGTGAAGCGGCGCGGCAACCGGCGGTATTACCAGCATCACGAAGTGCTGCTGATCCGGCGGATTCGCGAGTTGCTGTACGAGCAGGGCTTCACGATCAACGGCGCGCGCAACCGGCTCGATTCGCCGGGAAGCGAGCGGGCCGCGGCGGAGCCGGTCGAATCCGACGCGCAGGCCGCCGATGCGCGCGGGGCGGGCAAGCCAGGCGCAAACGTCGACGTCATCGCGTTGCGACAGGCGTTGCTGGACGTGATCGACGGACTGAAACACGACTGAGTGCGCGGCGCGCAGGACGCATTGGAAAGCCCGGTTGGCGATCTGCCACCGGGCTTTTTTCATGCGGGTCGTGCTTGCGGATCAGCGCGACGCGAGCGGATTCTTCTGTCCGATGTCGACGACCAGCGTGCCGTCCGGCAGCATCCGCACCGAACCCTGCGCGACCTGACTGCGGTACCCGTACAGGTCGAACCGCATCGGGCCGGCCTCGGCCGAATTCCGGATCAGCGCGCGCACGTTCAGTTCGAGCACGTTGAACATCTTCATGTCGCCGCCTTCCATCCACATGTAGCTCGGCGCATCGATCTGCGGCCGCTTCGGCGCGGCCGCGCCCGGTGCGCGCCGGAACGTCAGACGCAATCCGTCGCGCTCGACCGTCGCCTGGCCGAGCTTGCCGTTCAGCACGGGCGGCGGGAACACGGTGTACTGGTCGAGCACGAGCGTGTCGCCGCGCAGTTCCGCGCCGCGCCGCTGCAGCGGCGTCAGCGACGAGAGCTCGATGCCGAGCGAGCGCAGCAGCGTCGCCTGCGGGATGCCGAGCACCGACACCTGCGACGGCTTGAATGCGAGGTGGCGATCGTCGAGCACCGTCAGCGAGCCCTTCATGTCGGTCGGCAACCAGACGCCCGGTACGTGATTCCACAGCTTGATGCCGCCCTGGACGCGCAGGTTCTGCCCATCCGCGCTCAGTTGCAGGTCGTTCAGCGAACGCGGCGAATAGTCGAGCAGGTAGTCGTTGAACAGCGCCGACATCGCCTTCCACGACTCGACGACCGTGCCGCCGAGAATGCGGATGTCGTACTGGTTCGGGTCGTCGAGATCGACGGGTTCGCCGGGGCGCTTCGACACGAGTTCCACGTCGAGATCCTCGACATGAAAGCCGATATCGCCGGACAGATTGAAGTCGACGTTGCGCAGATGGATCGTCGGGTTGCGGTTCGACACGTGCCGCTCGTTGAACGGCGTCGTCGACGTGCGCCGCATCGCGACCTTCTGCATGCCGGGTCGCACGGCGTCCGCGGCGAGCGCGTACGCTTCCCAGTGCTGGCGCACGTCGCGCAGCGCATTCTGCTGCGCGGCGAGGAAGCTGTCGTTCAGGCGCGCGGCCGCGTTGCCGAGCAGCGCGCCGCTCGCCGGGCCCGCATACGAAGGCATCCGGATCGCCATCGCACCGCTTTCGTCGAAGTTGAAGTAGCCGGCCGATACCTGGTCGCGATAGTGATACAGGTCGAACACGAACGTCTGGTCGCGCTTCGACGGGTCGAGCGGACCGATCAGGATGTCCGCGTTCATCGGCATCGAGCGCATGAATTTCACGTCGCCGCCGCGGATGACCATCGCCTGCTGCGGCGCGTTCGCGGGCATCGCGAAGCCGGCATGCGTGCCGTCGTCGAGCTTCAGGTCGAGGCCTGCCGGCGTCACGCGCACGGCGGTAATCGTGAGCTTCAGGCGCGGCGGCGGCATCAGCTTGTCGACCGCCATCACGAGATCGTCGCCGGCGAGTTGTGCGATCGGCGTCTGCACTTTCAGCAGGTCGGCCATTTTCACGTTGGCCGCGCGCATCACCGGCTGCGCGTCGATGCCCGACACGCGTACGCCGGTCGGGTGGAACACGAGCTGGTTGCCGTCGCGGATCGCGAGCGTGCCGGTCAGCGAGAACGGTACCCAGCCGTCGCGCTGCATCTCGCCTTGCAGATGGATCACGCCGTCGCCGGCCGACACCGCGAGCTTGCGCAGCGGCGCGTTGCGATAGCCGAAGATGTAGGTGTTGAAGAGCGCGGTCAGCTTCGCGTTGTCGAGCGTGACCGCGCCTTCGTGCACGTCAATCTCGAAGCTCGTCGGATCGTCGAATACGATCGGCGCGCCGGCCTGCGTGGGTACGAGCGTGGCCGACAGCTGATGGATGAAGAAGCCGAGATTGTTGACGACGCGGAAATCGACGTCGCGCAGGAACGTCATCGCGCCGTTCTGGCCCGAGTCGCGCAGCGTGAACGGGCGCGGCTGCGTGAGGCTGATCGATGCGAGCGATGGCACGGTGCGCGCGATCTGCTGCTCGCGCGCGAGACGCTCGGCCTTGGTGCGTTCGATCTTCGTCGATGCGATGGACGTGTTGCTGTCGCGCTGCGCGGCCGATTCCGCGCAGCCGGCGCAGAGCAGCGCGAGCGCCAGCGCGCCGCAGTCGAACACGCGGGATGTCGTGTGTGATCGCCGGCCGGAAACCCGGTCGAAAATTGCCAAAGGCGAGCGATGGCCGCGCCGGACCGCATTCCGCATCGTCTGTCTCCATGTCTTGTCTTGATCGACGGCGGCGCGCGCCACTGCACGGCGCGAGCGTCGATGCCGTGCAGTGTGTCATAGCGCGCTAGAGCGGCGTCACCAAACAACGGGCGCCCGGGCGCGGGGCGCCGGCGGGCTGCCGGACAATGGATTCGCGGTGAATGGCCGGCCGGATCAAACGGTCGTTTGGTTTGTCGGGACCGTCGGCCGGCGTCTTTGGAGGCGACCCTGAAAATCCGTGGCCGGCCTTGGCCGGCGCGGGTTTCACCCGATGCCGACGCGGCGCGGCCCCGGGCATCGACGGATACGATCGGCGATGGCGGCGAGGTAAGATCGGCATCAGTGGCGGGTTCGATATCACAACACGGCAGCCATCACGGGGAAGCGCCATGGACCTGAAGGAAGTCGACGTACTGGGTGCGGGGGTGGGCGATCACTGGTACTACGCGTCGAAGGCGAGCGCCATTCGCCGGTTCCTGGGCGCGTCGGGCGCGAACCGGATACTCGACGTCGGTGCGGGGTCCGGTTTTTTCTCGAAGCATCTGCTCGAGCGCACGCAGGCGACGGAAGCATGGTGTGTCGATACGAGCTACGCCGACGACAGCGACGGCGAGGCGGCCGGCAAGCCCATCCACTTTCGGCGCTCCGTCAATCGATTCGATGCCGATCTCGTGTTGCTGATGGACGTGCTCGAGCATGTCGACGACGACGTCGGGCTGCTGACGCAGTATGTGAAGGGCGCGCCTGCGGGCAGCCGGTTCCTGATCACGGTTCCCGCGTTCCAGTTCCTGTGGAGCGGCCACGACGATTTCCTCGAGCACAAGCGCAGGTATACGCTCGGCGGCCTCGAGGACGTGGCCCGGCGTGCGGGGCTCGACGTCGAGCACGGCGCCTATTATTTCGGCCTCACGTTTCCGCTCGCGGCCGCACTGCGGCTGGGCGAGCGGGCGCGTCCGCATCCGCGCGAGCCTGCGTCGCAATTGCGCCGTCATCATCCGTTCGTCAACGGCTTGCTCAAGACGATCTGCCGCATCGAGTTGCCGATGTTCCGCTTCAACCGCGTCGCCGGCCTGACGGTGATCTGCGTCGCGCGCAAGCGGTGACGGCGATACGGGATCGGTGCCGTAGATTGCTTGCGTCGACGCCATCACGCCAAAAATTTCACGAGAACATGCACAAAATGCATGCGACCCGTTCTAAATCGGGAAACTGTCTGTTATAATTTTTTTCTTTCGGGGCGTAGCGCAGCCTGGTAGCGTACCTGCATGGGGTGCAGGTGGTCGGAGGTTCAAATCCTCTCGCCCCGACCAAATTAAGCCCGCGTAATCAGTCGGTTACGCGGGCTTTCTCTTTTCCACCTCGGCGCGCCCGGGTGCTCATTTGGAAGACTTCCAAAATCAGGCGGCCGGCAGCGCCATTCTGATCGTCGAGATCGGCACCTCGCGCGACTTGATGTAGATCTCGGTCGTGTTCCGATCCGCGTGCACGGCGGCGATCTGCAGCGCCTCGATGTCGTAGCCCGCGCGCTTCGCGTCCGTCATGGCCTTGGCCCGAATATCCTTCACGGTGTAGGGCATTTTCGCAAGACCCGCGCGGCGCTTCGCATCGCGCCAGGCATCCCGGCAAGCGGCGTCGGTCTTCGGATTACCGTTCTCGTCGCGCACCACGTACCGTTGACCAAACGTCGGCTCGAGCGCCTTGGCTCGTACGAGCACGGCCTGAATCTCAGGCGTGATCGGCCAGTCGACCGTTTCGCCACTACTGTCCTCGGTCTTCGACGGCACGAAATGGATGACGCCAGCTTTCTCGTCCACCCAACTGCACCCGAACGGGTCGGCCGGATCTTGTCTCCATAGCAATTCGCGGATCTCGGTCGAGCGCTGGATCGTCAGGTAGCAGAGGTCGACGAACACCTGCATCATTGAGCCGGTCGGTACCTTAGCCGTGATCGTGCGCTTTACACCCTTGATCTTCTTTTCGTAAGTGTAAACACCTAACGATTTGCGGATCGCCATGAAGTGATCGCTCGGAATCAGGACGGTGCGCTTCTTCGGTTTCTTGACCTCGATTTCGCGACACGGGTTCGACGTGGCGTAGCGCTTGACGGTCGCCCAGGCGAAGAACTTCGACAGCCATGCGTGCATGGCCTGAAACGTCGGTAGCTTGTCGCCCCAGTTATCGTGCAGAAAATCGTAGATCGTCCCGGCGTCGACCTGCTGGATGTCGAAGCGGCCGAATCCGGTTTTGACCGACTCACCGCGCCGACGCCATTCCTCGCGGAACGACTCGGCGTACTTCGACTGGTGCGCGTCCATGTAGATGTCGACCAGCCGCGGCATGTTGCCAGCGTTCGGATCGATCTCGATCTTGCGCTTTTCTTCGGCGAGACGCTCGAGCATCTTCGTCTCGCCATCCTTGATGCGGCAGAGTTTGATCCACTGTTCGTCGGTCGGGCGTACCCACCAGAGCGTACCGGACCGGACGTACACCCGGCGCGGCCATGGCTCATCCTTCTTTCTACGTCTTGCGTTCAAGCTGCCCTCCGAAGAGGAACGAGCTGCGGGCGCTCGCCGCCGCCAGAAGTTGCGATTCCGATTCCGGAGCGCTTGGCCTGCAGTCCTTCAAAGGCGGACCAAGTGATGATGATCCTGCCGTCGGCGCTCTGCACGGGAGTTAACCCGAAGTGCAGCTTGAACCACGCGACCTGCGCGCTGTGGCGCTTCTTTCCTGTCACGTCGATAAGGTCCTGTTTACTCAACAGTCGAGTATTCATGACTCTGTCCTCCGAAACTCAACAACCCACGGGCGTTGCTTCCCAACGGCGGTCGTGCCCATCGTCGGCCGGCGTTGTATTTCATCCAATTGCCGGTTGAACGGGGCGACGCGGCGCTTGATCACCGCGCTCTGGTCAACATGCACAGCTCGGCCCGGATGCGGATTTCGAGGTCATAGCCGGTGAGGTTGGCCTTCAGGTCCGGTGCTGAGCGCGGCTCGGCAACGGATGTATTCAGCGGTTCGGCTGCTTCTGGTGTAAGCTCTGGGCGCACGTAGCCTTGGTAGATGCGCGGGCCTTTCTGCAGCATCACGCCTTTGAGTTGTCCGGCCTGGAGCATTGCTTCGAGCGTGGCGCGCAGGCTTGCGGTCGGTAACCCAAACTTGTAGGCAATCTGGCTGGCTTCGTAGGGGTGGCCCGTGCGCAGGCGTGCCAGAATGTCGTCAGTGGAAAGACCGTGATCCGTCATGTTCGTCTCCGTGTGTTACCGGGTGCGACGCGAGTGCCGCATCGACCAGCTGTTTCAGCGGGAAGCGCATCGGGCCATCGGCCAGCAGCATCTCGACGTCGGGCGATCGTATCGCCCCGACGGCTAGGCCGACCGACACGATGTTGAGCACTTCGTTTTTACGTGCGAGCTCGGCCCGCAGGTGTTCGTTTTCGATCATCACGGTGGTGATGGGGTGCATTTCGGGCTGGGGGACGTGGTTCATCGCTTGCCTCCACGGCGGGGGCGTGCAGCGCGGCGCGTGAGCCATTCGCGCAGTTCGGCCGCGCGCGCGGCGCACGCGCGTCGGTCCGTGGAACCTTCCGCGCGTGTGACGAGAATCTCGTCGAACGTGCGCGCAGTTGTGTCGTCGGTGAGTCGATACAGGCGGCCACCGTCCTGCCGCCAGGGCAACGTTTTCATCGTGTGTTGGTCCGAGAGAAAAAGGGGGCCGGCCGAAACCGGCCCCAAAGAACCGCCGCGCGCCGAGGCAACCGGGGGAGTGCGCGGCGGCGTGATCGCCGGGTGGTGCGTTGCAGGGTGCGGCTTACGACGCGAACGGCTCGCCAAAGAAGAACGGGCTGCCGGTCTGCTCCCGGATCTGCTGGATCACGGTGGAGGCCGCTGCCTCGAGCACCTTGTCCTGACGGATGAGCTCGTAGTGAAACGTCAGCCGGCCGTCGCGCACGCGGTAGCGCAGCCGCGCGTCGACCTGATACGCGTCGCCGTTCCAGAAGACCGGAATGCCGAGTGCGAAGCGCTCGAACATCTGCATTTTCTGCAACGTCTGGTCGTCATCATCCTGGACGAACGACATGTTCACGCCACCGTTTTGCAGGCGGATCGCGCTCTTGAAGCGCATGTCCTGGGTGGCTTCGAACTGCAGCGCCATGGCCAGCATCGCGGAGCCCGAGGGCAAGTTGTTGCCGTCGGGGCTGGCCACATCCTTCAGGTTTTCCTCGATGAACGCGGCAAAGTCTGCCTGGCTGAACGGCTGTTTGTTGTGGTTGACCCAGCGGCGCCACTCTTCGCTGAATTCGGGCGCGAACAGCGCGCGATGGTCCCGCCATGCCGCCGATGACGGATCTTCGCCATGGTCGTTGACGATACCGGTGAACGCGACCTGCCCCTTGGCATAGTCGGCTTGGCACCAGATCGTGCTATTGGTCAGCGAACCGTGACGCTTCATGTAGGCAATGAAACTCTCGGCATCGCGCACGCGCACCAGCGCGCGTTTGCGTAGCGGTGCAGGCAGCTTCTTCTCGTCGTCGCGTTCGTCCATCGACCAGCCCGGCGGCAGTACGAAGCGGCGAATCGCCCGATCATCGCGCGAGCCGAGTTCCTGCGGTTGCTTCAGTTCACGCGCGAGCGTTTCGGCAAAATTGGTTTCGGTTTCGACGTTCATAGGGTTCCAGTGGCTGAGGGAGGAAGGGACGTTACGCGGTCTTCAACGACGCAGGCGGCGTGTCGGAGGCGCCGTCGACTCGCTTCAGGTCGAGCTTGTGCTGGCGCGGATCGTCGGCGACGAGATTGCCCTCGGGTGTGGCGAACAGCATCGCCTCGGCCGGATCCTCCGCAGGCTTCTTGAGGGCGCTGACACCGGTCACGAGCATGGCGCCCCCGCGAGTGGCTTTTTTGACGACCAGCTTGAGGGTGAGTTCGCCTTTGCCGCCGTGGGCGTCAATGGTGAGCACCAGGTCATTGAATTGCGTGCTGACCGTGTCGAGGAATGCACCGCTGCCGATCTGTCGCAAAGTATCGGTGATGGGGCGTATGGACATGAAACAGGCTCCTTCTAATTGACGTTATGGTGGCGATCATCGGCCACCGTGAGGGAACAGGTCCGCGACAATCAGGCCAAGGCATACTCCGGCTAGAAAGGCGAAGAAGCACACGAGTGAGGTGGAATGACTCATCTGAGTAGTAGTCCTATGCAGATAGTCCGCATTGAGGCTCGATCCACCGGCGGCTCAGTCGTCGTCACGCTCGCCGCTGGCGCGACGCTTGAAGTCGATGGGCTGCGACAAACCGCGCGCGGCGCGCTCCGCGCGGATGCGGGCGACCAGTTCGAGCACCTGTTTCGTCGGTGCCGACACCTGCTCGCTACCGACTGGCAGGCCGGCGCGTCCCCAGTCCTGCGAGACGATTTGACGCGTAGGAAATCCCGATTTCATGAATGTCAGCTCCTCCGAATACGTGTACCGGGCATAGTCAGCACCAGCAGATGTCGTCGTAGAAAATCGTCGTGAAATACTGGTGGATGCGGTGATGCCCGACGATCACATCGACCGAATGCAGCACGGCGTGACGCAGGTTGACGTAGGAATGGGTTCGCATATTCTCTCCAGAAGCACTACAGCCCGAGTGGCGGCGCAATGGCGCTGCCCAATAGATAGAGGGCAAACAGGGCGGCCAGGGGCCACCAGTCGCGACGCACACGCGGTAGCACGAAGCGCGTGATGCGCACACCCTTGAACGATCGAGGGAACGTGAGATTCGTTGGCATGGCGTCTGCGGATGCGACTCACGAATGCTGCGCCAAGGGCCGCGCGTGTACGCTGACCAGGGTGGTGCGGATGGTCTGCACGTGGCGTGAGGCAAACGAGGTGCCGAGGCGGATGTCATGTCGTCCGGCGCGCAGGACATCGCCCGAGCCCTGATGTGGGGAGCCCACCGACGGCGGTATAAACAGTTCCCGATACGCGCGCGCCATTTGCAGTGCGGCCTGATACGGCGGCATCCGTCCGGCGCCCGTGCACATGCCTGGGGCCAGGATGCGCTCGAACCCGTTCTGTTGCGCGGCGATGAGCGCAGCGCTGAACGCGCGATAGGCGTTATCCGACGCCGGTACCGGCTGCGGAAAGCGCATGGTAGGCGCCATGATCAGATGCGGAATGCGTGCATCGCCGGTGGGGAGCACGACCGCGTCGCCGACGGCCAGTTCGCAATCAGGCTCATGTGCTGCGGCTTCCATCGCACGACGCTCGATGTCGATACCGAAGCGGTGCCGATAGTGCAAGTCGATGCCGCCGTCCATCCATCCGAAGCTGTTAGCGGGGCTGACGAGCGCGTCAGCATCGAGCGCGAGGATGTCGCCGCGGTGAACGGTGACGTGAGGCAGGTCGCGAAACGCGTGTTCGAACGCGGTGGCGAGCGAATCATGGATGGCGCAGAGAACGATGTGCATCGAATGTTTCTCCTGTTGAGGAGTCCAAAAATGAGCGAAATCTACAAGCTTCACCTGAAACAATGAAGATGCCGAGTCTTAACGGCAGCGTTCATACCAATGATTAGGGGGAAAACCAAGATGACGAACGTGACAGAAGAGGCAGCGATCCATTGCCCGAAATGCGACCTGCACGGTATCGAATGCATCGAACAGATGTTCTCGGTGCAAAGCGCGCATCGCACCAGTGACGGCCGGCTGTTTGATGCGGTGTACTGCGGGATGTGTGGACACGTGTACGGCGTGTTGCCGCTGGGGGATTTGTCGAAGCGGTAGCCACCGAATTTGGTTGGGCCCTTCGTGCGATGGCGCGACGGGATGGCCGTTGATGTGGCGCCGGTCGTGCCGGACGCGGACAGCAGCGAGGCGCAGATCGATCTACGAATAGGAGAGGGAAGGACACGGACCACCCATCGAATTGAGTTGCGATGGGTGAATGCTAGAACTATTAGTTACCAATGTAAAGTACTAGTAGTGCTGTATGAGGCTGAGCAACTTCTGAGCCTCGAGAATTGCGGCGTGGCCGGCTGCTAAAAGGCGTTCCCCGCGGACAGATGGATTGCCGCCTGCGGTTCGGGCTGCATAGTTGATTTGTGGACCGGAGATGACCAGCGCACAGAAGTTCACTGCCCCAGATTGGGTGTCTACGAGCAGGCACCTTGCTAGATTGACAAGTTCTTCTTGTTCTTTTTTTTGGAGATAGTCGAGTCGATCGATAGTATTTCCCATATCAGTAGTCTCGCGTAAAGCTTGCATCCGACCACTTGCAAGCGTGACGAGCTATGCGACGAGCGCCATTGGTGAGAGTACTCTACTTGGCGGAGTAACTAGTCCCTATTGTTCAATTATTTTCTCTTGGAGCTTTTCCTGGAGGGGGGCTCATTAGTGACTGCGACCGGAAAGTGTTCGAGGACTTTCGATTCCGGTGTTTTTGGGGCGGACACAGGGCGAAGGCGGCGCGCCGACAGTTCAGCGAGCATCCGCTCATTCTCTTTGTGTTGCAACTCTAGTTGTTCAAGCAGGGCTTGCTGTTGCGACGGGGTGAGTGACTCGACCAGCGAAAATATCCGCTCCACCAATCGTTGCCGTGGGGGAGAAGATTCCGTTGATTCGGGCAGCGATGCAGTCGGATTTTCTCCAGTCCGGCCGGTCGCCAGCCATTCAAACTCGACGTTGAATTTTCGCGCAATCTCCATTAGTCGTGCGGTTGTCGGGAGTGATTCTCCCTCGAGCCACTTTCGCGCCCCTTTTTGTGTGACGCCCATAGCTGCCGCCAGGGAAGTCTGTCTCCCCGCACCTTTTCGCGCAAAGTCGCGCGAGTCTAAAAGCTCGTTTAGCCGAGCAGCAAACGCCAATTTCTCGTCTCTGGTAACCATAGGTTCTATTGTCGCGTACGCCGTTCGAACAAGCAGTTCTTGCAATTTGGTAACAGACAGTTCTATCATTCGCCTATGAACTTGATCGAGACAGCTATAGCGGAGGCGGGCGGGATCGCAGCCTTCACGCGAGCACTGAACTGTCATCTGCCGCGCTCCGTCACGCACCAAGCTGTTCGGAAATGGGCGGTGCGTGGACGGCTACCCCGCACGGACTGGACCGGAGAGACACACTACGCAGCAGCCATTGAGGCGGTAAGCGGGGAGTGTGGGGGAACAGTCACTCGCGAGGCGTTGCTTGCTACTCAGGCGAAGGCTGATTCCACGTATGCGGGATCAGAGGAGGCTGAGCAACTGTCAGGAGCAAATGTAGTCAATCGGGGCGAAACAGCGCCCACGATAGACGTTTGCGGCGGATTTGGGTTGGGGTGATGGGGAACGTTAGTTACATCCAGTGCCAGTTTGATATGCCGAAAGAATTCGGCATGCCTCCGAACTTGCAAAGGCCGATCGACCAGCGTGATTGGGCGTCAACGCGCGCTCGGTGCACCAATCTACGAATGTGTCGGGGTCAATGTATGCCGGGATCACTACAAAGCCCTCTTTTTTGCCGCTTGCGTTTTCCACTCGTGCCAGGAGTCCGGAAGTGTGTCGCTATCGGAGAACAGCGTTTTGCAATGGTCGTATTCCGATTCGTTATACCAGACAATGGCAAGTGCATTGATTGCCATGACGAAACCTCAGGGAAGGAGTGTGACGACGGCGGCCATGATCCCGATTGCGCTCAAGAATAACGCGCAGACGGTTGCCTTCGTGACGCAGGATCTGACGGCATTGGCACCGTCCGCTCGCGGCGATTTACTTTCCGGCGTAGCCAAGAGGTCATGCGAACTCCATTGTGCATTGATGAAAGAGATTGGCGTCTTTGATTCTTGCACGACGGTGGTTCGCATTCCAATTGCCGCAACCAAGATGATCGATTTTTGAAAGTGAGTGGGGCGAATGTCGAAACTGAGAAACATAGTGGTACGGAGAGTCGGTCGCCGATTGGGCAATGCGGTGACAAGTGCTGGCGCAGTCACCATCCTGCTGGTCGGCGGTTTGGTCGCGGCGTGGATGTCGGTGTGGCTGGTTCATTACCTGGCCGAGCTCGTGCGATGGCTGCCATTGCCGAGCGAGCTGACGTGAGCGTCGTCGAGCCTTGGTTGCATTGTCGGTAGAGCGGGTCAATCACAACACCACCGAAGGAAAGGTAACCCCCCTATGGGATTGCGTAAAGCGTATCAAGCGATGTGCAGGGCGTTTCCTGGCGGATCTGATGCGATGGCGGCGGCGCTGGGCATCTCGTCGGCGAGCCTGCAAAACCGCGTGTACGAGGTGAAAGGTCAGGTAGTGCCGACCGAAATGGCGCTGGCGATGCAGGCGCTGTCGGGCACGACGTACTTTGCCGACGCGATTGCGCGGCGCTCAGGCGGGGTGTATGTCGGCCTGCCGGCGTTGGGCGACGAGTGCGACAACGACGAGCTGCTGACGAAGTTCACGCAGATCGTGGATCAGCTGGGTGTGTTGGCGCGCACGCATGCGCAGGCGATCGCCGACGGCAAAGTGGACGCGCGCGAGAAAGCCGAGCTTGAGCAGATCGCGCGCGAGACGTACCGGCACATCCAGGCCCTGCTGCAGCTGACGTTCATGCTCTATCAAGCGCCGGAGGGCTACGAAGAATCCGGGCGCGATGGGGCGAGAAAGCGGGCATGAGTCGAAGCATTCTGGCGACGTCGTGTAATCGTCGCTATTTGAACTCGGTGTTTTCCGCGGGCGCTAATGCGCAATGGCCTTCGAGAGCAGGCAACTCAAGCGTGTGCGATCTCGACGCGTGGATGAAGTCCGACCCGAACTGCCAGGGTGATAAGCATGTCGAGGCTGAATTTTTCCCACTTGCCACGCATCAGGTCGGACACGCGCGGCTGACCAACACTGAGAATTTCGGCCGCTTGTGCTTGCGTCCATCCGTTAGTGTCAATCGTCTGTCGCAACGAAGCCATAAGGTCAGCCCGCAACTGCAGCAGAGTCGCCTCTTCGGCAGAAAATCCGAGATCGGCGAATACGTTGCCGCTCGATTCCGTGATGTGTTCTTTCATGATCTAGCTCCCAATTTGCTTGTAGCGACGCTTCGCGAGTTCGATGTGTGCTTTGGTCGTCTTCTGTGTCTTCTTTTGGAAGGCGTGCAAGACGAACACGGTATCAGCGAACTTCGCCACGTAGATCACGCGCCACTCGCCCTCGACGTGAATCCGAATTTCATATGCGCCTGGCCCTACGGTCACCATTGGTTTGAAGTCCGAGGGCATCAGGCCTCGCTGTACCACGTCCAGTTCGAAACCGGCGTGCCGGCGGGCTTCTGCGGAAAAATTTCGCAGGTCGTCCAGGGCAGAACCGACAAAACGAAGTGCTTTCATGGGGTGATTATACAGGTACTTCTATATTCGAGGGGGCGTGTGCCGGAATTGGGCGTACCCGAGACATCGACGTCTCAGGATGAGTTTAACGATGGGAGGGGCAAGGACTACTACGATGTGATCGTGCTACGGGCGATGAAGGCATCTAGTGTCTCCGAATTCCACGGAGGTGCGCGGTGAGCCGGTTCATTGTCATCCCGGCACGGATTCTTGCGGATGAGAGATTGTCGTCGCTTACGCATCTTCGCGTTCTGATGGTGTTGGGTTTGAGGGCTGACGAAAACGGCTGGTGTTTTCCGAAGCGGAGTGAAATTGCTGCGAGGGCGGGCAACATTTCCCGCGCACGCGTCAGCCAGTGCATACGTGATCTGCGAGATTGGGGCTACATCGAGGTCCAAGAGCGCTCTCGTGATAGCGATGGCGCTCAGACAAGCAACCTCTACCGCGTGTTGTTCGATATTGGTGCACCGGTTTGCGAAGGGGGCGAAGCACCTGGTGAAATCGACACCCCCCCAGTAAGCCTCGCTTACCGGGGGGTAAGCGAGGCTTACTCCCCCAGTAAATCCCATGGGACTTACCCCCCCAGTAAATCCCTAGCATTTACCCCTGTAGTTAACGGCCCATGTAACGACCCACTAAGCAGCAGCAACGCGCGCGAGGTCGAGCCTGTGGATAACTCCGACGCCGACCCGCTGCTGCTGCCGGATGAGACCGACGGCGAGCAGCCGCGCGGTGACGGCGAGCCAGCCCCACCCGCCGAGTTGGCCCCGGACGAGCGCGCCGCGCTCGAGTTGCTGCAGGGGCTTGAACAGGCGCGGGGCGTGCCGCCCGGCATCACGGCGACGGCGAAGGACCGGCGACGGCTGCGCACTTGGCTCGACGGGGGCGTGACGCTGGCCGAGCTGGGCGAGGCGTACGGGCGAGCGGTGGCGGCCCGTGCCCGGGATCGTGACACGCGGCCGGTGAACGCTGGGTTCCTGGCGCGCTTCGTCGAGGCGTTGCAGGCTGAGTCCGCGGAATCGGGCGAGTGGTGGCGCTCGGCTTCGGGCACGTTGGCGCAGGGCGAACGACTGGGTGTGCATCCTCGCAGCGACGAGCCGATGCCCGATTTCCTGGTCCGCGTGGCGAAGGCATCTGGGCGCGGACCGTGGATCGACCACGTGCTGCGCGAGGCCCGGCGCGGCAACGGGCAGCGATACGCGCAGATCGTCGAGTTTTTCGGCGACGCGCTGCTACCGGTCGATTTTTACGCATCGTGAGGGCGAAGTTGGTAGCAAGGGAAGTGGCAGAGGGCAAGATGGGGCTGGTGTCGCGGCAGATCTGCGAATGCCTGCGCGCGCATCCGGAGCTGACGGCAGCGCAGATCGCGCTGCGACTGGACGCGAACGCGGAAACTCTGCGCAAGCTGACGCGTCGTCTGGTCGAGCAAGGCTACGTCGAATCGTGCCGGCGCGAGCGTAACGGCATGCAACTGCGGCTCACCGGCAAGCCGTTCCCGTCGGTGGCGAACTGGAAGCCGGGCGGCGTATGTGCGGCACGATTGCGCATGCAGGCGATCGACGATGCGATCCGAGTGCTGGTGCCGGCGATGCGGGCGATGGTGATGGCCGGACACGAGGCGGCATGAAGCGATCGACGCTTACGCGCCGCGCCCCGCTGCGGCGGTCGGGATTCCAGCGCAAGTCGCCGTCGGCTTCACGGTTCCGACGCCTGATGCCGCGCGCGACGCTCAAGCGGCGCAGCGCGATCAAGCAGCGCATCCACAGCGCGACGGTGGCTGAGGGCGCGCAATATCTGGCCGCCTGTCGCGACGAGCCGTGCTACCTGAACGTGTGCTGCCCGTGGACCGGCTGGGCGGATCCGACGGTGGTGCCGTGCCACAGCAACCAGCCGCGCCACGGCAGCGGCGGCGGCTTGAAGGCTGATCACCGCTACACGGTGCCCGGCTGCCATCGATGCCACCAGTGGCTCGATTTCAGCCGCACAGCAAGCCGCGCGCAACGCCAGGCGGTGTTCGAAGCCGCGTATGCGCGCTGGGTGCAACGGCGCGCCCACAAGATGGGAGAACAAGCATGACGGTGATCCTGACCGTACAGCTGCCGGCAGGCCGGCACACTTTCAGACGCAAACACGGCTTTGGACCGCTGATCAGCACCGAGCTGCACCGGCCGTTGCAGACAACGGTCTATCGGCTCGCGCGCATCGTGACGGTCAAGCAACCGGTGCTGACGGTCATTGAAGTGGATGCGTTCATCCCGGATCGCCATCGCGACGCGATCGCGCCTGACGATGTGCGCTGGGTGCGCCGGAACGTGCTGCGCACGCGTGCGTACTGGGTCGACAACAAGCGCTCCGGGATCTTGAGACGATTTCTCGCCAGCGGCGAGTGGGAGTGGGATGTGAGGGAGCGAACATGAGCGCGTACTTGTATGTAGTCGAGGTGGACCTGCCGCTGCCGGTGCGCGCATCAGCCCGTCGACGGCGTGACCGGGCAACCGGCGACATGCTGGTGACGTTCGAGGGCTGTGCGTTCACGGGGCGCCTGACCGGGTACGGCGAGATTGAGTTTCCGTTTCTGCATGCACCGGAGTCGCGCGGATGGCTGGAGAACTGGCTGGTGTACTGGGGGATTGCGTGGCGGGTGTTGCCGTGACGTGGGGCAAGGCGTAGTAAGCAAAATGATCGAATTGAATGTGCAGCGAGCGTGAAAGGGTATGTCATCAGGCAACAAACATCCAGGGATCATGCGCTCGGCCACGGAGGCCATGGTCTTTGCGCTGAATTACCGCAATCAGCAGTACGTGATGTCGCCGATGGCGATGTTTCTGAAAGCTGGGTCGGTGGGAAGCGGTCGCGGCTTGGGCGGGTTGGATGGCGCGGGGCAGGCCGGGATGATCTGGGCGGAGATCATGCGCCTCGACTATCACCAGGCGCTGGCGCTGATTGCGCGCTGCACGCAGCGCAAAGTGCGATGCTGGTGCGGCGCGCCTTGCTGTCACGGTTGGCGTGCGAACGCGCTGTGGAAAACGGCCACGAGCCAGCTTTGCGATGTCGCGGTGGCGGCGGTCGATGGATGCCTGTCGAATCGGCGGTTGCGGCTCGCGTCGACAGAGAAGGTTTTCGGCGAAAAGGTGACGCTCGACGATATTGCGGACGACGTGGGCGTATCGCGTGCGACAGCGGCGCGCCAGCACGCGAGGATCAAGGGTTTCCTGCGCACGCTCGAACACGCGGGTTGGGAAAGACTGACGGCAGTGCTGGAGAAGAAGGGGATGCTGATCGACGTAGCGGTGGAAACGAGGGGCTTTTGACGACCTTCACTGGCAGACGTGCCATGGGCGGAACATGGATGCGTAGGCCCTATGGCGTTGAGTAATCTCTATTGCTCAGAAAACTGTAAATCTTGTTTGGATAATGAACTCAGTCGGATCAAGTAATTCAGCAAACTTTCGAGATCGCGTTCGATCGCTTGTCCGAGTGGTCAGGCAACGTGCACATATAAGTACGGGATCGTATAGTTTTCTCCCCGAGCGCGTGGAGAATCTGCCTGCGGAGTCGGCGTGGCGCGCGCGATCGGCGGAAAGTGAAGCCCCGAGCAGGTCCGATTACCTTGCTGCGTGGCGCGCGTGGGCAAGTCGTGGTGAGTCAGGCGAACAACGTGATACGGCCGTGGCAATAATGGAATATTGTCTGGAACGAAAAGTTAATGAGATTAATCTCGAGAGACTTGGCCTCAAGTCTCTTCCGGCGCTCTTGCCACCATGTCGCCGCTTGCATGTGAACGACAACTGGCTTGAGACGTTCCCCGAAAAATTGCCAGTAGGTCTGACACATTTGTTCGTGTTCAATAATCACTTGCGGCGACTTGATTTGAGATGTTTGCCAAACCTGGAGCATCTCGATGCAGGCAATTGTTTGCTAGAGGAACAACCCAAAATATCGTCAAATCGGCTGAAACACATTAATCTGAATAGCAATCGATTGCGTGTGATTCAGCATTTGCCCGACTCCATCATAAGCTTTAGTGCCACGCGCAATTTTCTGATGGAGCTTCCGGACATGGGGGCGACAAGCTTGACGCGAATTGATTTGCGGAACAATCAGCTTCAGTCATTGCGCGGGCTCCCGTCTTCGCTTACGATGCTCTTTGTGTCAAATAACCGATTAACCGAGGTTCCTGAGGTCGTTCCGCAGGGGGCGTTGGTTGCAGATCTTAGCGGCAATCAGATTGGAAACGTACCTGAGGCTTTATTGAATCTACGACAGGACTGCGAAATTTCGTTGGATGCAAACCCGCTTTCAGAGGCGACGCGGCAAGCGTTAGAGCGCGCTTGCAATAGTCCAGACTATCATGGGCCCCGGATTACCTTCTCTATGGCGACGGGAGACGGTCAACTGCCGGATATCCCTCTCCGTGACGCCGTTGCACGTTGGTTTTCGCCAGACGAAACTCAAGGGGTGTCAGCACAATGGGCTGACATTGAACAAGGGCATCATGCGCAGGAGTTCAGCCGTTTCCTGGCACGTCTGAGTACCACCGTTAGCGCAAAGGAGATACCGACGTTCAAAGCGCAGGTAGCATCCTGGTTGATGCAGTTGGCGGATACGCCATCGCTTCGCGAACATACCTTCGAGATCGCGCGAGAGTCCGCGACGACGTGTGAAGATCGGATCGCCTTAACGTACAACGATATGCAGAAAGCACGTATCGTGCACGATGTTGAAAACGGGAAATACGACGACAAATTGTCCGAGCTGGCTACGCTGGGACGAGAAATGTTCCGTTTGGAGCAGTTAGAGCACATTGCGCGTGAGAAGGTCAAGACGCTGAATTTCGTGGATGAAATCGAATCGTATCTCGCCTATCAGGTGAAGTTGCGCGAGCCGTTGCTACTCACTTGTGTCTCGCCGGAAATGCGTTACTTCGGCGCGGCTTATGTTACCTCCGACGATTTGAAGTTTGCCGAGGCAACGGTAAAGCGTCAGGAGAACGAGGCGTTTGCTGCGTGGCTGTCACAATGGCTGCCGTGGAAGGGTGTCTTGTCTCGTGTGGAGCCCGTACGCTCGGAGGCAGCGCAGGCGCAGCGAAACGAAATGTTGCCGACGTACGATGCACAGGTTGAGGCGAACTTGAAAGCCGATGGATTGCAGCACGATGCAGATGCGCGTGTCGCGGTGGGCAAGCAAGTCATGGACACCATGATGCAGGACATTGATATGACGCTGACGCATGATGTTCTCGAGGCCAGAAGTTTGCTTCCGTTGTTGAACACGCAATGGCCAACTGAGATTGCTAGAAAGCGGCAGGAATGACTTGACGATACTAAATTCGTATCATATGATCGTTTTTGGATACGCTGAATAAGTGTGTTCATGACCCCGCCGATGGCTGTCGAGCGGGGTTTTTCATTTGCACCGCGTGCGCCAGCGATGGCGACGCGGTGTTTTCGTTTGGAGGCCGTATGCCGCGCAGGCCGCTTAAACCGTGTGGACATCGAGGGTGCGCAGCGCTGACCGATTCGCGATCTGGATGGTGCGAATCGCACGCGAGCGAAGCACCGATGACCGGCTGGCAGAAAGTGACGGCCGGTGGCTCGCGACACGCGCGCGGCTACGGCACGCGCTGGGAGAAACTGCGCCGCGCGATCCTGCGACGTGATGGCGGGCTGTGTCAGCCGTGCCGGCGCGCCGGGCGCCTCACGGAGGCGACGGCGGTCGACCACATCGTGGCGAGGACGCACGGCGGCAGCGACGACGAGGGCAACCTGCAGGCGATCTGCGACGATTGCCACCGCGCCAAGACGGCGCGCGAGGGCGCGGCCGCGGGGTGTCGCCGGCCGGGGGTAGGTGGGTAAAAACTTCCGGCAAAACCGTGTTCGGACGGCCCACCTGGCCATTTTTTTATACCCGCGAAATTAAAAAATCAGGACACGACGAGCATGGGGGGTGTCGCGAGCGTGGCGGGTCGGGGGCGCAAGCCCAAGCCAGTCGCCCGCAAAGTCGCTGCCGGCAATCCGGGCAAGCGCGCGCTGAACCAACAGCAGCCGGATTTCGGCACGGTGACCGATGTCGAGGCGCCGCAGTGGCTGGACGACGAGGCGCGCGCGATGTGGGCCCGTGTCACGCCGTTGCTCTGCAAACAGCAGATCCTGCAGTTCACCGACTTGCACCTGGTCGAGGTGTTCTGTTCGGCGTATTCGAACTGGCGCCGGGCGCAGGCGCTGCTCAGCCGCGAAGGCCCGGTCGTTCCCGGTGCGAAGGGCGGGGTCGTCAAAAATCCCGCGGCGACGGTGGTCAGGGAGTCGGCGGCGATCATGGCGAGCTACGGCGCGATGCTGGGGCTGGACCCGTCGAGCCGCCAGCGACTGATCGGACCGAAGAAGCCGGGGCAAGGCAATCCGTTTGCCGCATTGCTCGGGTGAAGAATGAGCGGGTAAGTCGTGAAGGCGAAGGTGACGTATCCGCTGGTCGAGAAGGGCCGGCGGTTCGCGCGTGAGGTGGTGGCGGGCAGGCTGGCGGCCTGTCGCTACGTGCGGCTGGCCTGCCAGCGGCACCTGGACGATCTGGAGCGCAGCCGCACGGCGGCGTTCGGGTACAAGTTCAATGCCGCGGCGGCCGAGAAGAAGCTGCGGCTCATCGAGTTGCTGCCGCACACGAAGGGCGAGTGGGCCTATAAGCGGCAGTTGGTCACGCTCGAGCCGTGGCAGATCTTCGGGCTCATGTGCACGTTCGGCTGGGTCCATAAAACGACCGGTTTGCGGCGGTTTCGGGAGTCGTACTGGGAGGTGGCGCGCAAGAACGGCAAGAGTGTGATCGCCGCGGGCGTCGGGATCGCGATGTTCACGGCGGACGACGAGTTTGGCGCCGAGGTGTATTGCGGGGCGACCACCGAGCGCCAGGCGTGGGAAGTGTTCCGGCCGGCGCGGCTGATGGTCAAGCGCTCGCCGATGCTTATCGAGCACCTGGGCATCGAGGTCAATGCGCAAAACCTGAACCGGCCTGAGGACGGCAGCCGGTTCGAGCCGATCATCGGCAATCCGGGCGATGGCGCGTCGCCCTCGTGCGCAATCAAGGACGAGTATCACGAGGACGACTCGAACGTTCAGTACGAGACGATGCTCACCGGCATGGGCGCGCGCCGGCAGCCGCTGATGTTCATCATCACGACGGCGGGCGCGAACATCGAGGGGCCGTGTTACGACAAGCGGCGCCAGGTGATCGACATGCTCGAGGGCACGGTGCCCGACGAGGAACTGTTCGGTTGGATCTGGACGATCGACGAGGGCGACGACTGGCGCGAGCCGGCGGTGCTGGCGAAGGCGAACCCGAACATCGGCGTGTCGGTGTACCGGGACTATCTGGTGAGCCAGCAGCAGCGCGCGATCAAGGTCGCACGCTTCACGAACACGTTCAAGACGAAGCACCTGAACGTGTGGACCTCGGCGAAGGCGGGGTATTTCAACATTTCGGACTGGACCCGTTGCGCCGATCCGAAACTCACGCTCGAGCCGTTCGAGGGCCAAACGTGCGTGCTGGGGTTCGACCTGGCGCGCAAGTTGGATCTGAACTGCATGGCGCGGGTGTTTTATCGCGACATCGAGGGCAAGCGGCACTACTACAGTGTGGCGCCGTGCTTCTGGGTGCCGGAGGATACGGTGCGGGCATCGGAGAACCGTCGCACGGCCGAGCGCTACCAGGCGTGGGTGAACCTGGGCATGCTGTACGAGTCGGCCGGTGCCGAAATCGACTACCGGGACATCCTGGAGGAGGCGAAGGCGGCGAACCTGCTGGCGCCGGTGGACTGTTCGCCGATCGATCCGCATGGGGCCACGGCGCTGTCGCACCAGCTGGACGACGAGGGGCTCACGCCGGTGACGATCGTGCAGAACTACACAAACTTGTCGGACCCGATGAAGGAGCTCGAGGCGGCGATCACCTCGGGCCGGTTCCATCACGACGGCAATCCGATCATGACCTGGTGTATCAGCAACGTGATCGGCAAGTATTTACCCGGCAGCGACGACGTGGTGCGCCCGATCAAGCAGGGCGACGACAACAAGATCGACGGTGCGGTGGCGCTGATGATGGCGATCGGCCGGCTGATGCTCAAGCGCGACGATGACGAACCGTGGGAACCGATCATGGTGGGAGTGTAGGGCATGCTGATTGCGTGTGTGGTGATGTGGGTGGCGGCGCTGCTGTGCCTGGTCGCGGGCGTGTTCCTGCTGGCCGGCGCGGGCTGGGCGTTGCTGGCGGCGTCCGTGTGTCTGGCGGCTGCTGCGGGCGTGATGCTGCGGGGCCTGCTGCGCGTGGCCGAGGGCGAGGGGCGGCATGCGCGCGCTTGAGGTGATCCGCGCCGGGCTGGCGTCATCGACGTCGGGCACCAGGTCGGGCACGAAATCGGGCACGCGCGGACGCGTTCGCGCGGCGCTCATGGACTGGCTCGGGGTGCCGATCGACCTGAGAAACGGCACGTTCTGGTCCGAGTGGTTCGGCGTCTCGGCCAGCGGCAAGACCGTCACGGTGGACGCCGCGCTTCAGCTCGCGGCGGTGTGGGCGTGTGTGCGGCTGCTCTCGGAGACGGTCTCGACGCTGCCGCTGAAGGTGTATCGGCGTGTGCCGGACGGCTCGCGCGAGTTGGCGCGCGATCATCCGCTGTACCGGTTGCTGGCATGCTCGCCGAACGCGGAGATGACGCCCGGGCGCTTCATGCTGTTCGTGGTGGCGAGCCTGTGTTTGCGCGGCAACGCGTTTGTCGAGAAAAAGCGCATCGCTGGGCGGCTGGTGGCGCTCAATCCGCTGTTGCCGCAGAACATGGTGGTCCAGCGCGTCGACGGGCGCCTCAAGTACACGTACACCGAGGACGGCCGGCAGCGCGAGATTGCGCTGGCGGACATGATGCACATTCGCGGCTTCGGGCTGGACGGCGTGTGCGGACTGCAGCCGATTGCGGTGGGGCGCGACGTGATCGGCTCGGCGATGTCGGCGGAGGAAGCGGCCGCGAAGCTGTTCGCGCACGGCCTGCAGGCTTCGGGGGTGGTCACCCACGAGGATGGCAAGCTCTCGGCCGCGCAGCGCCAGACGATCGAGGCGTCGCTCGAGCGGTTCACCGGCTCGAACAATTTTGGCAAGGTGATCGTGCTGGAGTCCGGGATGAAGTACCAGGGCATCACGATGAATCCGGAGGCCGCGCAGATGCTGCAAACGCGCGCGATGAACGTGGAGCAGATCTGCAGCTGGTTCAAGGTGCCGCCGTTCATGATCGGGCACATGGACAAGCAAAGCAGCTGGGCCTCGAGCATCGAGCGCCTGAACCTGCACTTCCTGACGCACAGTTTGCGCCCGCTGCTGGAGAACATCGAGCAGGAGATTGCGCGCTGCCTGATCGCGCCGGGCGAGCGCGACACGGTGTATGCGGAGTTCTCGGTGGAGGCGTTGCTGCGCGCGGACAGCGCGGGGCGTGCGGCTTACTACAGCACGGCGTTGCAAAACGGCTGGATGAACCGCAACACGGTGGCGAGGATGGAGAACATGCCGCTGATCGAGGGCGGCGACGTGTACACGGTGCAGGCGAACCTGGTGCCGCTCGAGCAGTTGGGACGGCAACCGGCACCGGCGCAGGCGGCCCACGCAGCGCAGGCGGCGATGCACGCGTGGCTGGGTGCGCTGCACGAGCAAACCGATCACAGCGACGAGGCGGCGCTCGCTGCGTAGTTATCCTACTCACAAGGAACTTTCATGACGAAACGCACACTGCCGGCCGCGCCGGCGGTGTCACCCTGCGCGGGCCTGTCGACGGCGCTCGCGCCGGGCGTGCTGGCGCGCTGGAATCCGGCGGTGCAGGCAGCCGTGACCGGTGACACCACGATCTCGATCCTGGACCCGATCGGCCTGGACCCGTGGACGGGCGACGGGGTGACGGCCAAACGCGTCAGTGCCGCGTTGCGCACGATCGGCGCGCGCGACGCGGTGGTGAACGTGAATTCGCCGGGCGGCGACATGTTCGAGGGGCTGGCGATCTACAACCTGCTGCGCGAGCACCCAGGCCGGGTGACGGTCAAGGTGCTGGGAGTGGCCGCCTCCGCCGCATCGTTCATCGCAATGGCCGGCGACGAGATCCAGATCGGTCGCGCGTCGTTCCTGATGGTGCACAACGCGTGGATCCGCACGAGCGGCAACCGGCACGCGTTGCGCGAGGTGGCCGCCACGCTGGAGACATTCGATCGGGCGACCGCGGGCGTGTATGCGGCGCGAACCGGCCTGCCGGTCGACGAGGTGACGACGCTGCTGGATGCCGAGACGTGGCTTGCCGGCGAGGACGCGATTGCCAAAGGGTTTGCCGATGCGTATCTGGAGGCCGATGAGGCGCACGAACAGGCGGATGCGGCCGCCAGCGCGCGGCTCGCCGCAAAACAGCTGCACCTGATGCTGGCCGAGGTGCCGCGTGCGCAGGTGCGCCGGTTGTTGAACGAGGTACGGCCCGACACGCGTGGCACCGTGGACGACGCATTCCTTGCCCGGGTGCGGGCGGGGCTGGCCGAGCATTGAATCCATTATCTCTGGAGAGGAGCATGACCCCGGAAGAGTTGTTGAAAGAAGTGATGGCCGCGCTCGACAAGAAGAGCGGCGAGTATGCCAAACAGGCCGAGCAGGCGCTCAAGGAAGCGCAAAACGCAGGCTCCTTGTCGACCGACACGAAGCTCGCGGTCGACAAGATGGCCACCGAGTTCAACGCGCTCACGCAGGCGCAGGATGCACTGAAGGCGCAACTGGGCGAAGCCGAGCAGGCGATCGCGGCGCTGCCCACGCGCAGCGAGCCCGCGATGGTCCTCACGCCGGGCCAGCAGGTCATCGCGTACGAAGCGCTGAAACCGTTCGCGCAACGGGTGGGTGCCAACGAGCGCACGCGCATCAGCATTCCGGTGCGCGCGGCGATGACGAGCCCTGATCTGCCGGCCGGCGTCGTCGAGCCACAGCGGCTGCCGGGCATCGACACGCTGCCCAAACAGCGCCTGTTCATTCGCGATCTGATTTCGCCGGGGCGCACCACGTCGCCGGCCATCTACTGGGTGCAGCAGACCGGTTTCACGAACAAGGCGGCGGTGGTGCCGGAGAATACGAAGAAGCCGGAATCGGACATCGCGTTCGACACAAAAATTACGCCGGTGACGACGGTGGCGCACCTGTTCAAAGCGTCCAAACAGATTCTGGACGATTTTGCGCAGTTGCAGAGCACGGTCGATGTGGAGCTGCGCTACGGATTGAAACAGGTCGAGGAGCAGGAAATCCTGTTTGGCGACGGCACCGGCGCGCACCTACACGGGATCGTGCCGCAAGCCAGTGCATACGATGCGGCGTTCAAGGTCGAGCACCAGAACGGCATCGACGACCTGCGCCTGGCGATGCTGCAGTCGCGCCTGGCCCGGCTGCCGGCCACGGGTTTTGTGTTGCACATGATCGACTGGGCCAAGATCGAACTGCTCAAGGATGCGAACGGCAGCTACATCTTTGCCAACCCGATGCGGTTGTCGACGCCGACGCTGTGGGGCTTGCCGGTGGTGGAGACGGACATTGCGACGTTCGTGGGGAAGTTCCTGACGGGCGCGTTCCGGGACGGCGCGCAGCTGTTCGATCGGGAGGACGCGAACGTCGTGATCTCCACCGAGAACAACGACGATTTCGAGAAGAACATGGTCACGATCCGCTGCGAGGAGCGGCTGGCGCTGGCCACCAAGCGGCCGGAGGCGTTCGTGTACGGCGGGTTCACGGTGCCGGCGCCGCCCAAGCCGCAGGCGTGAGGGCAAGACCATGGAATTGATTGCCATCCGTCCGTTTTTGCTGGCCGGGCGCATCATCAACGACGACGAGCCGTTCGAGACGAGCGAGGCGCACGGGCGTGCGCTCATCAGCAAGGGCATTGCGCGCGAGCCGGACCCGGACACCCCGATCGATGCGGATAAGCCGTCGCGTCGCCCCCCGCGCCGACGCGATTAAAAAAATGGATTTCGTGCCACTGGAACAGGTCAAGGCGCACCTGCGCGTGATCGGTGAGGACGAGGACGACGTGCTCACGTTGTACCGCAACGCTGCCGAGCGGGCCGCCGAATGCTATCTGGGGCGCCACGTGTACGGCACCGAGCAGGCGCTGCTGGTGGCCATCGAGGCGGGCATCGCGGGTGATGCGCCGATGGTGGCTGACGACGATGTGCGCGCGGCGGTGCTGCTCACGGTGGGGTATCTGTACCGGCACCGCGAGGAGACGATGACGCCGGTGGCGCAGCCGCTCAGTCCCGGCGCGCGCTGGCTGCTGTTGCCGCATCGGGTCCACATGGGGGTGTGATGACGATTGCCACCGTACGCGCGCTGCCGCGGCTGCGCGAGCCCGGCGCGGGCGAGCTGGACAAGCTCGTGACGATCCGCCGCCGCGCGGACTATCCGGCGCCTGACATGGGGCTCGATTCGACATTCGTGGGCACCGTGAAGCGCTGGGCGAAGCTCGAGCCGGTGGGCACGGCCGTGTACCTGGACGGGGTGCAGAGCGATCACGCGATCACGCACCGGCTCACGCTGTATTGGCTCGAGGGGGTGACGCGCGAGCACGAGGTAGTGTGTCGCGCGCGCGTGTATGCGATCCGGCGCGTGACCGATCTGAACGGGGGCGGGGTGTTCACCGTGCTGGAAGTGGAGGAGCTGGGCGATGTCAGCTAACAGCCTGTCGTTGCATATCGAGGGTTTTGAGGGGTTTGACCGCTCGATCGATTTCGACAAATCAGTGGTGCGCCGCACGATGCGTCGCGCGGGCGCGCCGGTCACGCGCGACGCCCGTCGGCGGCTTGCACAGCCGGGCCCGTCGCAGCCGGGCGACTACCCGGCGCGGCGCACCGGGCGCCTGCAGCGCGCGATTCGCGCCACCGTGAGCCGCTCGGGCTTCATGGTGGTGATCAGGCCGCGCACCGGCACGGCCGTGCCGCCGTCGGATCCGTACTTTGCGTATCTGTATTACGGCGTGCGGCGTGGCGCGATGCGGCGCCGCAATCATCGCGCCCAGCCGGCCGGCCCGTACCGGATCGCGCCGCGCGCGAACTACATGGTCGATGCGCTGGATAGCCAGACGTCGGCGGTGCGCCGGATCCTGACGGCGGGGCTCGCCGACGCGCTGCGCATCCGATGAAGCTCGGCCCCGTGATTGCGCACCTGCGCTGCTATGCGCCGCTGTTTGCGCAGCGCGTGGCGGGCGCGGCCGAGATGGTGGCCGCGCAGGACAGCGCGCACCTGACGGTGCCGCACGCGTTCGTGGTGGCCACCGGCGACGAGGCGCAGGACAACACATTGCAGAACGGCACGCGCCAGGTGATTCACGACACGTTCGACGTGGTGGTGGTGTTGGCACCCGGCGATGCGCGTGGCCAGCAGGCGGCTGATGCGATGCACGACGTGCGCGTGCAGCTGCACCAGGCGCTGGTGGGCTGGTCGCCGTCCGGGCAGCACGATCCGCTCGAGTACCGCGGTGCCGAACTGGTGTCGGTGGATCGCAGTCGCGCGTGGTACCGCTTCGCGTTTGCGGCGAGCTGGGTGCTGGGCGAGGGCGAGCCGCCGGACACGTGGCACGACGGATGGCTCGCACGCCTGCCGGCGTTCGAGGAGGCGAATGTGCGCACAGAGCAACGAACGGGATTTCAAGTGAGGTGGAACGACGATGAAGACGCTGCGCATCAAGCCGGCTGAGGGCCGGGTGGTTCGCGATCCGGTGCAGGGCGACGATTTGCCGGCAAACGGCCGGCGCGTACCAATGACATCGTACTGGCGGCGATGTTTGACGCACGGCGACGTGATCGCGCTGGGCGAGCGTGACGCCGCGCGCGGCAAAGCAGTGAAACCGCCCAAGGCACAGAACGGAGACGACGCATGACGGTCAGTTTCAACACCATTCCGGCCGACCTGGCCGTGCCGCTGTTTTATGCGGAGATCGACAACAGTCAGGCCTCGACCGGCAGCGACACGCTGCGTCGCCTGGTGATCGGTCAGGCCAACGACGACGCGGTGCTCGAGGCGCCCACCTTGACCTTGTTGTCACGCCCGCGCGATGCGGTGGCGCTCGGCGGCGACGGCTCGATGCTCGCAGCGATGTGTGATGTGTATCGGCGCGGCGACCCGGTGGGTGAACTCTGGGGGCTGGCTGTGAAGGTGACCGACGGCACGCCCGCTTCCGGCGCGCTCGAGCTCACCGGCACCGCGTCCGAGACGGGGCTGCTCTCGCTCTATATCGCGGGCCGCCTGGTGCGCGTCACGGTCACGAGCGGCACGGCCGCGATCGATCTCCTGCCAATGCTGGCCGCGGCAGTGAACGGCACCTCCAATCTGCCGGTGCACGCGTCGATCAAGGACTCGCAACTGGTGCTGACCTGCAAGTGGGCGGGCGCCACCGGCAACGATATTCGGCTGGAGCTGAACCGCGGCGGACTGGCCGCCGACGAGCGCACGCCCGCGGGCCTGACGGTGAATCTGACGCCGATGGCCAACGGCGCGGGCGCGCCCGATGTCACCGCGGCGCTGGCCGCGCTCGGCGACGAGGCGTTCGAGTTCGTGTGCCAGCCGTGGACCGATCCTGACTCGCTCGATGTGTTCGCCGAATGGATGGGGGAGGTGGCCGGGCGCTGGTCGTGGTCGTCGATGCTGTACGGGCACGTGTACGGCGCGCGGCGCGGCACGCCCGGGCAACTCACGCTCGCGGGCCGCGCGCGCAACGATCCGCACATGACGATCAACGGGTTCGAGATGGATGCGCCGCGCCCCGCGTGGGAGCAGGCCGCCGCGTTCGTCGCGCGCCAGGCGGTGTTCATCTCGGCGGACCCCGCGCGCCCGACGCAGACCGGCGCGCTGATCGGCATCGCACCGCCGCGCCACGGCCAGCGCTTCATCCTGACCGAGCGCCAGACGCTGCTGACCAGCGGCATCGCCACGACCATGTCCAGCGACGGCACGGTGCGCATCGAGCGCGCGGTGACTACGTATCAGCGCAACGCGTACGGGCAGCCGGACGACTCGTATCGGGACTCGGAGACGCTGCACACCACCGGCTACGTGATGCGCTTTCTGAGGAACCGCATCACCAGCAAGTACGGGCGCCACAAGCTGGCCGACAACGGCACGCGCTTTGGCGCGGGCGCGGCGGTGGTCACACCGAACATCATCCGCGCGGAGCTGATCGCCGCCTACGACGAGCTCGAATACGCGGGCATCGTCGAGCATGCGGACCTGTTCGCGCAGTACCTGATCGTCGAGCGCAATGCGGAGAACCCGAACCGCGTCGACGTGCTGTTCCCGCCGGACTACATCAACCAGTTGCGCATCTTTGCGGTACTGAACCAGTTCCGCCTGCAGTATCCGGCCGGCATGCAGGCGGCCTAATCGAGGAGTCAAACATCAATGGGACAACCAGTTGCTGGCACCGTCTATGTGAAGGCGGACGGCGTGCAGTTTTCAGTCACGGGCGGGGTCGAATGTCCGCTGTCCACGGTCAAGCGCGAAAGCATTTTGCCCGGGCTGTACAAGGAAGAGGACCGCACGCCGTACGTGAAGGTCGATGCGGTGTTCGAGCGGGATTTTCCGATTGCGAAGCTGCAGAGCGCGACCAGCATGACGGTGACCGTCGAGTTCAAGAACGGGCGCGTGTACGTGCTCAGCGAGGCGTACCTGGTGGGCGAACCGGCAGTCGCCGGTGACGACGGCAAGGCGGCGCTGGAATTCAACGGACGATCGGGACGGTGGCAATGAACATCCCCTTGAGCAAATCCATCCAGGCGCACGACGACACGCTGCAGGCGCTGGAGCTGCGCGAGCCGACACCAGCCGATGTGCGCGCGATCAAGGCGCTGCCGTACGCGCTGGATCGCGACGAGACCGTGCATGTGCGACCCGAGGTGGTCGCGCAGTATGTGTCGCGCTGCGCATCGATCCCGCTGTCCTCGGTCGACCAGATCGAGCTGGTGGATTTCAACGCGCTGTGCTGGACGGTCGCGGGTTTTTTCTTGAAACCGGCGTGCGACACGCCGACGAGTTGATCGCGTTGAGCTACGACGTCGCCCACTTCTGGCGCCTGGACCCCGAACAGGCGCTGCTGCGCCCGCTGTCGACGATTGTCGAGCACCTGGACCACGCCGCGCGCATCAGTCGGGCGCACACGGAACCGTAATGGCCAACACGTTTGAACTGAAGGCGCTCATTACCGGCGTGGATCGACTCTCGCCGACGCTGAACGGCATTCGCAAGAAAATTGCCGGGTTTCGCAAGGGCCTGAAGGCCGATGGGCTCGGCGAACTCGGCTTGCGCGATGTGCTCGCCGGCGGGGCGCTGGCGACCCCCTTGATCCAGGCCACGCGCGCGGCGATCGACTTCGAGTCGTCGATGGCTGACGTGCGCAAGGTGGTTAATTTCGACACGCCGCAGCAGTTCCGGCAGATGGGGCGCGACATCATGAACCTGTCGGTGCACCTGCCGATGGCAGCCAGCGAGATTGCGCAAATCGTCGCCGCCGGTGGCCAGGCGGGCATCGGTCGCAGCGAGCTGGCGCAGTTTGCCGATGACGCGGTCAAGATGGGCGTGGCGTTCGACCTCACCGCCGACCAGGCCGGCGACATGATGGCCAAGTGGCGCACCGCGTTCGGCATGGGCCAGCAGCAAGTCGTCGAGCTCGCGGACAAGATCAACTATCTGGACAACGTGGCCAACGCGAAGGCGGCCAAGGTCTCGGACGTGGTCACGCGTGTGGGGCCGCTTGCGCAGGTCGCTGGCGTGGCCGCGGGCCAGGTCGCCGCGCTGGGCGCGACGCTGGTGGGCGTCGGGGTGCAGCAGGATGTGGCCGCCACCGGCATCAAGGATTTTTTGTTGACACTCTCGGCAGGGTCGGCCGCGACCAAACAGCAGCAACAGATGTTCAAGGCGCTGCGTCTGAATGCCAAACAGGTGGCCACCGGTATGCAGCACGACGCGCAGCACACGATGCTGCACATCCTGAAGGCGATCAGCCAGGTCAAACCGGACCGGCAGGCCGCGGTGCTGCAAAAATTGTTCGGTCGTGAATCGATCGAGGCGATTGCGCCGCTGCTGACGAATTTGAGCCTGCTGAAGACGAATTTCAATCGGGTGGGCGATGCGACGTTGTATGCGCACTCGATGCAGCAGGAGTATGCGCGACGGGCGGCCACGACCGCGAACAACCTGCAGCTGCTGCGTAACCGCGCCGCGCGCATTGGATTGGTGGTGGGCACGGTGGTGCTGCCGGCGCTGAACCAGTTTCTGGCGACGCTGGGGCCGCTGGCCAGCCACGTCGCGACGCTGGCCAGCGCCCACCCCGGCTGGATCAAGGGGCTCATTGGCGCGGCTGCGGGTTTCATGGCGTTGCGCCTGGCGGTGGCGGCGACCACCACGGGCATGAAGCTGTTCACGGCGGTGACGAGCCTCACGCCGATCGGCATCGCGGTGCGCGTGCTGGCGCTCGCTGCGGGCTTGCTGATCGCGAACTGGCAGCGTATCGGACCGTTCTTTAGGCGCGTGTGGACGGGCATCAAGACGGCCGTGCTCAGCTTCGCGCCGCTGCACGCGCTCATCGCGCACTGGGGGCCGATCGTGGATTTCATGTCTGCGCTGTGGGGCGCGGTGAAGATCGTCGTCGCAAAAGACTGGGATGGCCTCAAAGCGCTGTTTCTGAAGTTCACGCCGCTGGGGCTGATCGTCAAGAACTGGGAGCCGGTGGTGGCGTGGTTCGCCCGGCTCTGGGACCGGGTGAAACCGTACGTGGCGCCGCTGCTGGACGGGGCCAGCGCGCTGGCGGGCAAGCTGGGCATCAAGCTGAATGGCTCGGTGGACGACACGCTGCATTCGGCCGCCACGAGCCTGCGTCGGTGGACGGCCGCGCAGCCGCCGGCGTCGGCCCGCGACGGGCACGGCTCCCCGGCCCGGCTGCCGGCTGGACGGCCGCGCCTGCAGGCCGAGGTGAACGTGCATTTCCAGAATGCGCCGCCGGGCTTGAGGACCGGCCGGGTGAAGACCAGTCACCCGGGGCTGACGGTCACGCCCCGTGTCGGGTACCGGTCGCTGGCAGGCGTGTCATGACGAGGCAAGCATGAGCTGGCGTGACCAACTGCGGCCGGCGTCGTTTCGCGGTGTGGCGTTCGATGTCGAGGCCGACCGTGCGCCGGTGGGCCGGCGCGTGGTGGTGCACACGTATCCGCAGCGCGACAAAACCTATCCGGAGGACATGGGTCGCTGCACGCGCGAGTACCGGATGACCGGGTACGTGATTGGTCCGGACTGTTTCGAGCGGCGCGATGCGCTGCTCACCGCGCTGGAGACGGCCGGCGCCGGCGAGCTGATTCACCCGTGGCTGGGCACGCTCAGCGTGCAGCCGGGCGAGTGCGAGATGGCGCACGAGCGGCGCGAGGGCGGCATGGTGCGCTTTGCGCTCACGTTCCACGAGGCGCACGCCCCGAGCTATCCGAACGGCGCGGCCAACACCGCGCACCAGACGGCCGACAGCAGTACCGGGCTGCTCGACACGGCGCTTGATCGCTACCAGCAGGCAGTCGATACGATCGATCGCACGCAGCTCGCTGTCGACCGGATCCAAGCGCAGGGCGAGGTCATTTACGGAACGCTGGCGCGCTATGCGGGGCCGCTCGCCGATCGGCTCGGCGGCCCGCAGGATTTTACGAACAGGCTGGTCAGTGACCCGTCGGCGTTCGGCCACGCGGTAGGTGCGGTGATGGGGCGCGGCACGGATGCATTCGACCCGTTCGACGGCTATGCGGGCACGAATTCGCGCGTGCACGACAGGCTTGATGCACTGGCGGCGCTGAACGCGCTGCACCGACCCAGCGGCCGGGCGGCCCAACAACTGATCGCGGCGGCCGCCGCGCTCGCGCAGGACGCCCTCTGGGTCGATACGACGCGCATGATCGCGCAGCTGCCCGTGCAGGTGCCGGTGCGCATCCCGGTGACGAGCTCGGCGCTCGACGTGCAGGCGGTGACACGTGCGGAGCCGGTCGAAGTGCCGGTGACCGACGACGCATTGGCGCTGTCGCAGGCGGTATCGGACGCGATCTGGGCGCAGGGGCTCGAGGTGCCACGCGCGCACTTCCAGGCGCTCACCGCGGTGAGGATTCGCATCACGCGCCACCTGGCGGCCGTCGCGCGCGAGGGCGTCGGCCTGGTATTCGCTCAGTTGCCCGAACCGCTGCCGGCGCTGGTGCTCGCGTATGCGCGCTACGGCGACGCCACGCGCGCCGACGAGATCGTGATGCGCAATCGCGTGATCCACCCGGGGTTCGTGCCGCCGGGCGAGGTGCAGGTGCTCGCACGATGAAGGCCAGTCTGTCTACCCATGATCCCGATCAGGTCACACTGACGGTCAATGGCCTCGATTATGCGGGCTGGATGGATGTGCGGATATCGGCCGGTATCGAGCGCCAGGCACGCGATTTTAGTATCGGCATCACGTGGAAGTGGCCCGGCAGTGGCGAGGTGCCGCGCACGGTCAAGCAGGGCGATCGGTGCGAGGTGCGCATCGGTGCGGACCGGATCCTGACCGGCTACGTTTTCGCCACGCCGATTCGCTACGACGAGCGCGAGATCACGTTGAGCATCGCCGGCCGGTCGCTCACGGCCGATCTGGTCGATTGTGGTGTGGACGGGCCGCCGTCGCAGTGGCGGCATCAGGGGGTGGTGCCGATCGTCCAGGCGTTGGTCGCACCGTACGGTATCGAGGTGGTCGATGAGGCGCGCGCAGGCGGCACCTTGGCCGATCACACGCTCGAGTCGGGCGAGAGCGTGTTCGAGTCGATCGACCGGTTGCTGAGATTGTCACGCCTGCTGTCGACCGACGATGAACGGGGGCGTGTGGTGATCGCGTGCCCGGGCAGCGCGGGGCGCGCGGCCGACACGCTTTCGCCGGGACACACCATGCTCTCGGGCGACGCGCCCCTGGATTTTACGGAGGTGTGCTCGCAGTACGTGTGCAAGGGCCAGCGCAGCGGCACGGATCACGTGTTCGGCACGGCAGCCAGCGAAGTGCAGGCCAGACTGAGCGATCCGACCATTGCGCGGCGCCGCGTGTGTGTGCTGACCGAAAGCGGTCAATTAACGCCGGAGCTGGCGCGCCAGCGCGTGCAGTGGGAACGCGCGAACCGCCTGAGCCGGGCGCTGCAGACGACTTATATGGTGCGCGGCTGGCGCCAGTCGAACGGGCAGTTGTGGCGACACAACCAGATCGTGCAGGTCAACGATGCACTGATCGGGTTTGCGCGCGACATGCTGATCGTGGCCGTTGACTACGTGAAGAACGAGGAGGACGGCACGGTGACGCGTCTGACGGTGGCGCCGCCGGACGGGTTTGAGGCTGAGCCGGTGAAACCGAAGCATGTCAAAAAGGCTCGCAAGGGTGATCAGTTCGAGTATCTGCTGCCGGCTGATTGGGACACGACGGGGACAAATAGAGGAAGCGCGTGAAGCGAATCGGAATCTGGCTGCTGCGCGGCGTGGTTGCGCTCGTGAACACGGCCAGCAAGATGCAGACGCTGCAGCTGCGGCTGATGGCGGGCAGCGCCAAGGATGGCGTGGAGCACTTCGAGCCGTACGGCTTCACGTCGTGTCCGCGCGAGGGCGCCGAGGCGGTCGTGGGTTTTATGGGCGGCGACACCTCGCACGGCGTGGCGATCGTGGTGGCGGACCGGCGGTATCGTCCGGTCGGCCTCGAGCCGGGCGAGGTGGCGATTTTTACGCATGAGGGCGACAGCATGATCCTGCGCAACGGTCATCTTGCCGAGCTGAAGACCGGCACGTTGCGTATCCACGCGTCCGAGAAAGTCGAGATCGACACGCCGGTGCTCGAGGCGACGCACCAGGTCATCGCCAGGGGGCCGCTGAGCGCGCAGGACGGGCTCGCGGTGTCCGGGGGCGAGGACGCGGCCGCGGTGATCGACGGCACGCTGCGCGCCAGCGTCGACGTGATCGCCGCGGGCAAGAGCGCGGCGCACCACCGCCACGCCGAGACCGGATCGATCACGGAGGAGCCGCAATGAGGTACGACACCATGGCGCACGACAGTCGCGACGCGCTGCTTCGACGCGCGGTCGAGATCAGCCTCATGAGCTGGCGCCGTGCCGAACCGAGCGACACGCTGGACGACGCGAACCGCCAGGGCTGGTGGGGCGACGGTTTCCCGAGCGTGGCCGGTGACCAGATCGGCTCGCGCCTCTGGGAGCTGCGCCGCTGCGCGATCACCGCCGAGGTGTTGCGCCAGGCCGAGGATTTTTGTCGTGAGGCGCTCGCCTGGATGATCGACGACGGCTGGGTGAGCGCCGTTGACGTGTGCGTTGCGCGGGCCAATTCCCCCGCGCAGCGTGATCGCGTGGCCGCGCGCGTGGTGCTGACCGATGCGCAGGGCGTGTCGGTTGATGTGAATTTTGATGACCTGTGGCGAGTCCTGGATGCCGTTCCAACTTCCCTCTTTACCTGAGCTGATCGAGCGCACGCTGGCGGATCTGGGCACGCACGCGAGCAGTGCGTTGCGCCGCTCGGATGAACAGGTGCTCGCGCGCACCCACGCGGGCGCCAGCCACGTGATGCACGGCTATTTGGGATGGACCGCGAAACAGATCCTGCCGGATCGTTGCGACGAGCCGATGCTGTTGCGCCAGGCCAGACTGCGCCTGGCCGTGCCGCGCAAGGACGCGGTGGCGGCCAGCGGCACCGTGCAGGCCACGGGGGCGGCCGGCCGCGAGATCGAGGCCGGCACGCTGCTGCACACCGAGGACGGCCGGCGCTATGTGGTCGTGCAGCCCACGCGTGTGCACGATACGACGGCGGTGGTGCCGGTGCGCGCGTTCGAGGCGGGCGCGGCCGGCAATCTGGCCGCCGGCGCCACGCTGTCGTTCGTCTCGCCGGTGCTGGGCGTACGGGACGCGGTCACGGTATTGGCGCCGGGTCTCACGGGCGGCACCGATGAGGAGCCGATTGCGCGACTGCGCCAACGCGTGGTTCGCGCGTACCGGCTGGTGCCCGACGGGGGCAACGCCGACGACTACGTGAGCTGGGCGCTGGAGGTGTCGGGCATCACGCGCGCGTGGTGCGTGCGCAACTACATGGGGCTCGGCACGGTGGGCGTGTTCGTGATGCGCGACGACGATCCGAATCCGGTGCCGGACAAAGCGGCGTGCGCGGCGGTGCAGGCGCACATTGAAGCACGGCGGCCTGTGACCGCCGAGGTGTTCGTGCTGGGCCCGGTGCCCAAGGCGATCGACGTGACGATTGCGCTCACACCGGACGACGACCCGACGCGCGGGGCGGTGACTGCCGCGTTGCAGGATCTGCTGGTGCGCGAGGGAGAGCTGGGCGTGACGGTGCTCGAATCGCACCTGCGCGAGGCGATCAGCGAGGCGCCGGGCGAATTCGATCACCGGTTGCTTGAGCCCAAGGATAACGTGGTCCTGCAGCCCAACGAGATTCCGGTACTGGGGACCGTCACATGGCAGTGAGGGCCGCCGCCGATTACGCGCGCATGCTGGCCGCGCTCTTGCCGCCGGGCCCCGCGTGGGACGTCGATCATGCGCCGAACGTGCACCGGATCCTGAATGGTCTGGCAGTGGAGCTCGCACGGGTGGATACGCGTGCGGCGGACCTGCTCGACGAGATGGATCCGGCCACGGTGCGCGAGCTGGTGCCCGACTGGGAGCGGGTGATGGGGCTGCCGGATCCGTGCCTGGGGCCGGCGCAAACCTTCGAGGACCGCCAGCGGGCGGTGCGCAAGCGGTTGCTGGGTATCGGCGGGCAGAGGCCCGCGTACTTCGAAGGGCTGGCGCGGGCCAGCGGCTATCCGGATGCGTGGGTGGAGGAGCTGCGCGCGCCGCGCTTTGGTCGGGCGCGCTTCGGACAGGCGCGATTCGGCACGCGGCGCCAGGCGTTCATCTGGGTGCTGCATCTGGGGCGGCGTCAGGTGGCCGGGCGCCGCTTTGGCGTGACGGTGTGGGGCGAGCGCTTTGGGCGCAATCCGGACTCGGGCATTGAGTGCCTGATCCGGCGGCATGCGCCTGCGCACACGTTGGTGTTGTTCGAGAACGCGGAGTGAGCAAGGAAAGAGCGAATGGATTACCCGAAAAACGTGCCGGGCGTGGGCCTGGTGAACGGCAAGTTTGCGGACGAGGATGCAGCCAGCGGCCGTATCGGCTCACTGATTCCGGCCGAGTGGGGCAATGCGGTGACCGACGAGCACATCAACGTGTTGCGTGCGGCGGGCCTCGAGCCGGACGAGACGTCGGTCACTCAGTTGCTGGAAGCGATCAAGGTGTTGTCGGCCAGTGGCGAGACGATGCCGCCGGAGGACGACAGCGATCACTGGGCCACCACGAAATTCGTGCACGAGGTGGTGAGTCGAGCGGTGCCCAACCGCGTGGGCGAAATCGTGTTCGAGATGCGCGTGCAGCCCCGGCTGGGCTGGCTGAAACTGAACGGCGCGCTGCTCCAGCGCGCGGACTATGCGGACCTGTGGGCGTATGCGCAGGCCAGTGGTGCGATCGTGGCCGAGAAGGACTGGCCCAACAACTGGTGGGGCGCGTTCTCGAGTGGGGACGGGGCGACCACGTTTCGGATTCCGGACCTGCGGGGCACGTTTCTTCGCGTATGGGACGACACGCGCGGCCTGGATGCGGGGCGCAATATCGGGGCGTTCCAGGGCACGGCGAATGCGTCGCACGCGCACGGTGCGTCGGCCGCGGCGGTGGGCGACCACGTGCACGGTGCGTGGACCGACGCGCAGGGGCAGCACTCGCACACTGGCGTTACCGGCGGGGTCGGAGATCACGGGCACGGGGTCGGCGATCCAGGGCACGCGCACGGAACGACGGTGCCCCATGGCGGAGGTGGTGGTGGCGAACGAGCCGTGATTGGCCCGTTTGGGGTTGACGGCTTTTATACGACCGAGGGGGCGGGCACAGGGATTTGGATTGCGGCAGCGGGCGCGCACAACCACGGCATCGGCGCGGACGGCAATCACGGTCACAACGTCAGCATCGGCGGTGCAGGCAACCACTCGCACACGATCACGATCGCAGCCGACGGGGCGAACGAGTCGCGGCCGGTGAACGTGGCCGTGTCGGCGTTTATCCGCGCATATTGAGGGGCATCCGATGAAAATCCATACCTATCACCACCAGAGTGGCGCGTACCAGGGCGAAAGCGTGGCCGAGCCGGATCCGCGCAATGACGCGCGCTGGTTGATGCCGGCATTCACAACAATTGTGGCGCCACCCGACAAGCAGGCGCGCACCTGGCCTTGCTGGCGCGACGGGCAGTGGACATTGCTGCCGGACTATCGCGCCGCGCCACTGTACCGTACCGACACGGGCGAGCCTGCGTCGATTGATGCACCGGGTATCACGCCCGAGGAAGTGGGCTTGACGGAGCAGGCGCCGCCGGGCCCGGAACACGTGTGGCGCGATGGCGCGTGGCAGATCGACGACGCGCGCGTGGCGGCTCAGGTGCGCGAGGCGGCGATTTGCGCCTTCGACACGCGGTTCACGAAAGCCCGCCAGCGCACCCTCGGACGCGGCGACGCGCTGGCCGCCGGGCTGTTGAACGACGTGGAGACGGCAACATTTAAAGCGTGGGCCGCGTATCAACTGGCGCTGGTGCGGGTGATCGACGCGCCGGACTTCCCCGAACACGTCAACTGGCCGGCCGAGCCCGACGAGGCCGAGATCCTGCGGCAGGTGGCCGAAGCCGAGGCGGAAAAGGCGAAGGAAGCCGCGAAGGATACAGCCAACCCGGAGCCGACGTAATGGAGCCGGGCCCCGATATCGGCGCCGCGCTGTGGGCCGCACTGGACAAACTGCTGCCGGGCGCGGCCGGCGCCGTGATCCAGCTGTTGTTCGTCGACAAAGATCTCAGTTGGCGTCAGATGGTCATCGCGCTCGCGGCAGGCGTGGCGATCGCCTACTTCATGGGGCCGCTGATCGTATCGATGGCGGGCATTACCGGCAGCGGCAAGCAGCAGTCGATCGGGTTTCTGATCGGCCTCTTTGGCTTGAAGCTCACGCGCGAGGCGTTCAGGTTGATCAACTCCGGGGCGCTGACCGAATGGGTGCGGCGCCGTTTCCTGCCGGGAGAGAAGTGATGGTGGCGACTTTTTTAGTGGCGAACGCGATCATTCTGGGGTTCAGCGTGTGGGTGACGCTCGCGCGGGGCCTGCCGACCGGCTGGTGGGGCACCTTGGGATTCTCGATCATCGGGGTGGCGGCCGCGGCGAACCTGTTCAAACCGCTGCACCTGCATCAGGCGATCGACCTGCCCGAGACGCTGATGATGGTGGGCATGGCGATTCTGTGCTCGCGGGTGGTGGTGAGGCGCGCGTTCTGGTAGCGGCAGCAACACAGAGCAAAAAGACGAAAGCGCCGGACTGTGGACGCAGCCGGGGCTTTCTGGTTTTTACCCCTGAGACGAGCAGGAGCAAAAAGTAGATGAAGTTTAGCCTATCGACGGAGATCATCAAAATGGCGGAGATTCTCGCGTGCAGCCCCGCGTTGCGCAAACTCGCATGGGGCGTGGTGGTGGCGCTCGTCTTGATGACGGGGGTATGGACTCGATGCCATTCTGACGGCGCTTGCGAAGCCTCATGTGCAGTGAATCAAGTGATGGACAACATGAGCCCGGCCGATGCAACCGTTGTCGGTAAGCGGTTCGCGAATGCCGTGCTGATCCTGACATCCGGCATCGCGATCGCTGCCGCATCTTGGAGCTTGCAGGTGATGCTGGGGACTGGGCGATGACGAAGTGACGGGGCATGAGCGATAGTCGGCAGTCAGGCGGCATTGTTTGCACGACATTATTCCAATTGTTGCCAACAGGAGGAAGTGTGAAACCCGCTCAAGGAACGTCATCGAGGATTTGGTACGCTGGTGATACGGCCTATCGAATCTATGGTGTTGGCGCCGCGCAAGCAACGCGCGACCAAATTATCGAAGTCGCGTGCACATCCCAACCGCTCAAACCGCAGCGAGTCGAGTGCCTGCCGACATTGGCTGAAAACGTGGGCTGGGGGTCTATAAAAATTCGTGACGATCTGACCCGTGTTGCAAACGAGATCCACGGGAACGAATCGGTCGACTCGGTGAAAAAGTCGGAGCTTGTCCAGTTAGCCGGCCGCATCGTGCGACAATCAACAGTAAAAAACACGTCGTTGGGATTGGCCATGGAAATTGCCAGAGCGCGTGCCACTCGTGGGGCGGGATGCCGTGGCGTGGTCGAGGACCATGGCATTCAGTGGAACCAGGCAGAAGTCGCGCTAGATCCTCAAGCACGGCATCAATATCTTCGCGCCCAAATTGCGGTGCAGATGGCCGCTGTGCGGGGAGTTGCCGGGGCGCGAATTGAGCAAGGCGCATCATGTGAAGTTATCGCGCGCGAGCATGAAATCTGGAGCGAAGAGGTCATCGAAGCATTGGAACAGCGGGCAATCCGAACGGTCGGCCGGATGATGGTTGAGCGTGGTGACCCGTTCGAGACGATTGTGGTGGCGCTTGGACTCACGCTCGAGCAATCTCGAATGTCTTTGCAGTACATGATCGACTCACAGCATTTGCGAAGTCGCAACATGCCAACTCGGGCATCATCCCAGTAGAGTTTTTGATTTTGGAGTTCATACCCGGCCCGCTTTTTTCGGTTGCCGGAGGTTCGACGGCGGGACGAGTGGCCGGCTGTTCACCAGCCTGCCATCGCCCCTTTACGAGCGCAGGTCAGTGATCAGGCCTTTCCCGAAGATCCAGCTGCTGCACGGGCAGGGCGATGATGTAGCCGCGCTTCTCAAGCAATTCGCGAATGTGACGAGGCGACGCGATCACGGCGTCGGGCTCGATGGGTTGCACAGATGGTTGAAGATCAGAGCCGATCGTCAGTAGCCAGCGGGTATCGTGCATTGTCGGTCGCGAATCGGTATCGGATGGCGGGGCGGCGTTCGCGAGAAAGACGCGAATGACTTGAAGGTGAAACGCGGGGCTGATCCACGCGGCGTAGGCGATTACCAGTTCGCGACAGGCATAAGTGCCGATTTTTTGCTTTGCTCGAATAGCCGGAATCCCGGCTTTTTCGATTTCTGCAATGAGCGTTTGAGTTTGTTCGTTGCCGAGGAAGTAGGCGGGGCGATGTTTTGCTTCGCTGCCGCTAGCTTGATGCAAATCGTTGAGAGAGTAGAGGCCGTCGAAATCACGAATTGTGAACGAGCCAAGACTGAGGTGTGCCATGAGTGCTCCGCAAACGGTTTGTAACCGTCCACTCCCGACGCCAATCAGGGTGGGCGACCGAAACGGGATGTTGGCGTACCAGTGCGGCACTGGCGGGCCTTGCGGCCCCACCCCGCTCGGTCGCCCATAGGGACACCAAGCGCAAAAAAGCCGCCTTGTTGTCACATGACGGCTTTGCCGCCGCATTTGGGACGCCAATCCCAACCGTCAGTTGGTTGCTGACGATACCGAAAGCTTAAAGCAGCTCAGGGTTGCTTGCAAGTGGTGCTGAGATGCGCCCCTTTTTTCTTTAGATCCCGGTTTGGCACCGGGATTTTTCGTTTACGGCCGCCTCGTGCGGCCATTTTTGTATCTGGAGCTTTAAATGAACCGACAACAATTCCAGCGCGCCGCGCAACTGTCGGACACGCTTGCCGCACGTTGGTATCCGCATGTCGCCTCAGCGGCCGCCGAATTCGAGATCAACACGCCGGTGCGGCTCGCGATGTGGCTCGCCCAAATGGGGCACGAGTCGGCCGGCTTCACGGAACTTGTTGAGTCGTTCAACTACCGCGTCGACGCGCTGGCGATCTTCTCGCGGATCCCGGCGCAGTTGCGTGGGCAGCTCGGCCGCCAGACCGGCGAATCGACGGTGCCGCTCACGCGACAGCGGCAGATCGCGAACCTGGCATACGGCGGGCGCTTCGGCAATGGCGGTGTCGTAACCGGCGATGGCTGGCGCTATCGCGGCCGGGGACTGAAGCAGATCACGTTCAAGGACAACTACCGCGCCTGCGCGGCCGTGCTCGGACTGGACCTCGTCGCGCATCCGGAACTGCTCGAGCAGGACGGACCGGCCGCGCGCTCGGCAGGTTGGTTCTGGCAGGCGCACGGCTGCAATGCGTTGGCCGATGCGGGGGATTTCGCCGGTACCACGCGACAGATCAATCCGGCGATGGCCGGTCAGGGTCAGCGGGAGGTCCGATGGAAAACGGCACGCCAAGCGCTTGGAGCATAAATGGCGAAAGCCCGATCTGCGGGATCAGATCGGGCTTTCTATTTCAACCCGTTGAATGGGCAACAGGGAGAACATGTGAAGAAGTATACGGAAATCCTCAAGGAGGTGCGGATTATGTGGAAAGAGATTCCGACGATGCGATTTTGGGGCGTCTGGCTGCTTGGGCTGTTGTATCTCGCGACCAAACTGTTGGGCACGCCTGTGATTGTTTCGTGGTTCGGTCGGTAAGGAAGGCGGAATGGACTGGAAAGACATTGCCTCGGCGGTCGGTAAGGCCGCACCGATAATCGGCACGTTGCTGGGCGGTCCTGCAGGGACTGCGGTGGGCGCGTTGGTCGCCGGCGCGCTCGGAACCGACAACACGCCGGATGCGGTATCGGCGGCGCTGGCCGGCAATCAGGACGCCCTGGTGAGGGTTCAGGAACTGCAAACGAACGCGCGCGTGCAACTGCAGCAACTCATCATGACCGCCGAACAAAACCGGCTTCAGGCGGCCAACGCCCAATATGCGGCGGAAGCGGCCGATCGCGACAGCGCGCGCAAGCTTGCCGCACAGCAGCCGCGCGACTGGATGCGACCGACGTTGAGCTTGGCCATTGTCGCGTCGACCATCGCGATCGTGTTTCTGGTGATCACCGGTGTCGCCAACGGCACGCTGAAGGATCCGACGATCGCGGCGACGGCCGGCGGCCTGCTGATGTACTTTGTGCGTGAGACTGCCCAGGTCCTGGGGTTCTGGTTTGGGATAGAGAAGGAGACCACATCGATGAGAGCGATCGTGCCCGGTCGAAACTGATGTCACTGCGATGCCTGCCTCTCCTGTTGTGGAAGCGTTGGCGACAAGACGACGCGTACTAATTTTCGATGTGCCCGAGCAGCGCCGCTTGACTACCGAGGTCGCCGGCAAGGCAATAAATCGGGTGGCCCGATGACCGGGCCGCTCATGCTGGAGCCCTTCACGCTGAGCACAAATGGTTAAGCTGACAGATGGCGATTCAAAAACCGAACAAAAAGGGAGAAGAACTGGAAGCCAAGCTTGCCGCGCTGGAGTGAGGTGCTGATGCGGCAAGCATTTCTAGGCGGATCCCCCTTTTTTGTAGACATGCTTTGCTTCGCGGACACCCTTCGGGAATATTTTTCGAACCAGCCTACGCGCGGTTGCGTCAAGACGTAGAGCAACGTCGCGGATCGGTTGCTCTGGTCGCCCACGGAACGACGTCGGGTGGAAGTATTCCTTGCCGCCGACGGGATGATCGGAAAAGTAGTAGTTGGATACGCAACAACGTAATTGATCGCTGACGTTCTTGGACACTGAATGCCACGAATGCTGATTCGTGACCATGACGACCAGTCTGTTGAAACGGCTAACTATCGTCTTTTGTGGGCGATCGAGTCCATCGGGCCATACTTCGAGATTGCCGCCGTACTGTTCTGCCCAGTCTGGAGATACGTAGTAGAGCAGGTTCAGGACGCGATAGCGTTCTCGATCCTTATCATGAGAGTTGTCCAGATGGGGATTGAGGAAGTGGCCAGATCCCATCAGCGAGATACCGCCCGCGTATAGGTGCTCGTCCGGGTAAAGCGATTGAAGTTCGCAGATGTTCGCGATTTTCTGCACTACACTGGGTTCTTGAAAGGCGAAAATCACCTCTTCCAAAAGCGCATGATGTTTATCCATTTGTGATGAGACATATTTCAACTCCCGGGCACTTTTGCGCAGCATCATCGAAGATGTATCGGGAAATGCCGGCCGTATCGCGTGTGCCAACGCGTCGGGCAACAGATCGTCGACTACAAACACGTTGACTGGGTTGCTTTGGTTCCATTCATTCCGGCATGCCCATGTGCGCTGCTTCAGCCGATTTTCGATGAAGGTTCCGATTTTTTTGCGATCCATGGTTTTTGGGTCAGATTGAACGTATTGGTTGTGCACCGCCATTTACTGCACTTGCAATCAGTCAGTCGAATCGATCATGTCCCGGGCTCTTCCTATATTCTACGCGCGCACTTCCGTTGCGCGCGAACGTAACAATGGTGCAAGAGACTAATACCCACGACCAGCTTGTCGATGTTCAGGTGCTTGCTCGATAGTTAAGCGTCTCGGCTGAAATGGAAGAAAGTTTCATCTGAGATCTCTGTTGCTCAATTTTGATAAGGTCTTTTAAAAGGCCGCATACTTCTGTGTGAAAATTTGTGGCAAGCGAAATGTTTGTAAGGAGGTCGTGTGATTCTTCGGTGAGTCGCTTGATATCCTTATCTAAGGTCTCTTTAATTTGTGGCGAATTCGTCGTTCCAAAGTGCGCCCTAGTGTTATTGATGTTGTAGCGATAGGTTGACGACGTAACTATTTTTCTCCAATGAGTAATCTTGTGCGGGCGAGCAGCAAGAACATTATTTTTTTGCAGGATGAAATGTCCTTTTTTTCCTCGTACAGCGGCGCGATTTAATAGTGCAAACGAAAGATCGCCGCGATTCCGGTCCAATCGATTTGCGTCGCTGGCAATTTTCTCGTTCAATCTTGTGCGCAAGGCCCAAGCCGAGCCAGTTGCGTCGTTGAGCAATGGTCCACAATCGCTTACTTTGTGTCCTAGCCCTTCCCGCTCCAACATTTCAGATAGAGTGTTCGTCACTATCGCAATGTCACGAGCGATCGGCGGACGATTGTCTTTTGCGTATAAATGGTCAGTTGCAGCTTGCGAGGTGGCAATGTGATAGGAAGGAGGGCATGATGGCACTGGACTGGGCATGGCGTCTGATAATCAGAATTAAGAGAGAACGGTACTCGACCAATACGAGCAAATGACTGCAGTCAACTGATCTGACCATACGGGTGTTTTTGTCTTCTGGCTTGTCGAAAGCGACTTTCTCAAGCTCCGGTGACATTTGCAGTCTCGTGTCTCGACGGCTTATGCAACAGTTTGTCGTGCTAGGTGAGTTTGTTTCAGCAATAGGCCAAGTGATGGTGGCCGAAACAGCCCCGCCCCAACGGGCGGGGCCAATGCAACAAAGATCGAGAAGAGGGTGGGCCCTCCGAGGGGGTAACCCTCGTGCTGCTACCGAGAGCGCCGATGCTGGAGGTATTGAGGGCCCGTGATCAAAAAGGCACCGCTCGACGAGTAGGGCGGTGCGTACTACAGGGTACGGACACGCCAGTTGCCCGCACCACAAGAATGGCAGACGACGCGCTTTGATGGAATCGGATTTGTCCGATTTTCTGTCGGCGCATGCGGAGAGAGCTGGCAGTACGTGCTGGTCAGCGCTGTTGTGCAAGCACGCTTATAGTCGAATCAACTCGGGCCGCGCCAGGTCAGTAGACGAATGGCTCGACGGCGGCAAAGTTACTTCGGCCGGCGGCCGCCCGGATGCAGAATCAATCCATCGGTGGATCGCGCCGAGCTCCGATATGAAGCCAGGCGCATTGGCGGCGAACGTGCCGCTGAGGTCGACGGCCACGCAGAGCAGAATCGTGGCCACCACCGTCCATCGCGATCCGCGTTTTTCGAGGGCATGGAGGTCGTCCGAGATGCGGTGCCCGCTGTTCGGGGATTGTGGTGCATGCGACGGCACCTTGTTCGCGCGGCCGAACGCAACGCCGGCCAGAAAGCCGGTCAGCATCCAACTGCCAGCACCAAGCGCGTGCTCTGCAGCACCGATATGGACAAGTGCCGCAACCATTCCACCACCCAGCAGGCTGTACAGGCCGACACGGAATTCGAATCGACGTCGTTGACGAGCGAATTTGTTTTTAACGATGAACTCAATGCACCGCATGATTTCCCCGGAAATAAACGAAACATTTGGTTTTCCTGGGGAGCGGTGCACGGCCAATGATCCTACCGCCCCTTAAGGGCCCGTCGGCATCATCAGCCGACCAGAGCGGCGGTTAAGGGAAGCATGCCATTTCCGCGCACAACTGATACCGCATACCGGCAGAATGACAAAAACCTGCCGAATGCAGAACGGTGCGGCATACTGCCGCCGCACATCATCCAGTTGATGCTGGCCGGTGCTCCGGTCAACAATCGCTGCAGCGATCTGGGGCTACGAGAGGGAGGGCCCTCTGTGGATATGCTCCACTAGCTTCCCCGCGTAGCATCCTGGAGGGTGCAAGAAGCGAGGGCCCATAGTTGACGAGAAGGTAGTGCCGCCCGATGTTCCGGGCGGCAGGTTCCAGACTCCACGAGTAACGGTCCGGAAAAGCACCGGCCCGCATGAATATTTTGTCGAGTCACAGAGCGATTGGGTATCGGACGCTCGCTCGATATGAATCGGAGTGTTCCGATTTGAGGGGTGGGAGGCCACAGTCCGATTGACCATCCGGTGAAGTAGCCAGCCCCGCTCAGGGGAGGCCTAGCCTGTCGGCAAGCACGCCGAGCGATTTGTCCGTAAGGATGGCCAGCAGGCACTTCGCTCAGTCTGCCCGCCTCACATGCCGAAAGCAGCGCCCGATTCGAACATTTCACTGAGTCGCTTAACTCCGACGAGGTTGAGCCCCAAACGTGTTCGGGCCCAACCGTGAGTCTGTGCCTCATCAGCCCGAGGGCTGGTCACGGGAGCCGCCGACGTACCTGGGCGGCGCACATTGCCGTAGGACGAAACTCGCTGAAGCGTTCCGCTGAAAGCGTTTTGGGATTGTGAGCGCATGAGCTCGGATATGGCTACTCGAGCCCCTTGGTGGATAGTATGGGCGATACGCATTTCAAATTCTCCTAAAAGAGTAAATAGTCTTGCTGATTGTTTGGCGATTTGCTTTCAAAAATCGGGCAAGCGTGCTGAAGATGTGGCGCCTAAGCGGACGGACTGTCTGACCCCAAGATCGTCGAAACTTGCTTGCAAGCACTGCTATTGAGGCTGCAATGGCTTGGCGAATCTTCCAATAAGAGATCGATCTCCGCGCGCAACGCCTTGTCGCTCCGTGCCTAAATTTTAAGCATCCAATTGGAAGGAGCTCGTCGCAAACCCCCGCCAGTAAAGGCTGACAGCCGGATTCCTCAGCTGCATGGGGTGCAGGTGGTCGGAGGTTCAAATCCTCTCGCCCCGACCAGACAAGAACCCGCGTCAGTTCAAGCTGACGCGGGTTTTTTCTTGGCCGTCGCTTTTTTGCACATCGCAGCGCGGCCCCGGTAAAATGCAAGGTTGATCCACGGAAAGCGCCGTGATTTAGCGGAAGAGGATTCCCCGAACATGACTGATCTTCGTCTTACCATGCGGTTCGCTGCAGTGCTCGCCACCGGCGCGCTCGTCGCCGGTTGCGGTACGTCGTCGCCCACGAAAGTGGACTACAAGAGCGATTCGAAATCGAAGGAAGCGTCGCTCGCAGTGCCGCCCAACATGCTCGACGAGACGGCCGATCAGCGTTCGCTGCCGCCCCAGGGCGGCGCGACTTCCCTGTCCGCGCTCAAGCAGGTCCAGCAGGCCGCGCCTGCGCTGGACACCGTCGCGCCGGCCGTGGCCGGCATGCATATCCAGCGCGACGGCACCGAAAGCTGGCTCGTGATCGACGGCAGGCAACCGGCCGCCATCTGGCCGCAGGTTCGCCGTTTCTGGCAGGAGCAGGGCTTCCTGCTCGTCGTCGACCAGCGCGACAAGGGCGTGATGGAAACCGACTGGAACGAAACCCATCCGCAGATCAACGACGGCCTGATCCGCAGCGTGATCTCGAAGGCGATGGGCAATTCGTACGTGACGGCCGAGCGCAACAAGTACCGTACGCGTCTCGATTCGGCGCCGAACGGCGGCACCTACGTGTTCATCAGCCAGAAGGGGATGCGCGAGGCGATCACCGGCGCGAACAACGATTCGAGCAAGTGGGAGCCGAAGCCGAACGATCCGGCGCTCGAGACGGAATACCTGAAGCGGCTGATGGCCGTGCTCGCGCAGAACGAGCAGCGCGCGAAGAACGGCGAGCCGCCGATCGCGAACATCAAGGACAATGCGGTACCGAAGGACACGAAGGCCGATGCCGACGCGTCGTCGAAGGCTGCCGCGGCGATCGCCGCGCAGAACGTCTCGCGCACGTCGGCGCAAGGCAATGACCTGGCTGAAGCGGCCGTGCCGTCCGAGGTCACGCTCGGCGAGCCGTACGACCGGTCGTGGCTGCACGTCGGTCTCGCGCTCGATCGTGCGAACTTCACGGTCGACGATCGCGATCGCTCGAAGGGGCTGTATTTCGTGCGCTATGTCGACCCGAAGGATCTGAGCTCGGCCGAGCAGGGTTTCTGGAGCCAACTGTTCCACGGCAAGAAGGAAAAGCAGGCGAAGCAGTATCGTGTTAACGTGAAGGCGCTCACGGCTGACCAGACGCGCATCGCGGTCGTCGACGATTCGGGCGCGATCGACACATCGTCGCCAGCTCGCCAGATCATGGGGTTGCTCGTGAATCAGCTCCGCTGATCCCGGCATTTCCCGCACTCTTGAAAAGCCCGCCATTCGGCGGGCTTTTTTCATGGCCGCTCGCCCGTGCGTGCGGGTGTTCGAGCGGTTCGGCCCCGCCTCGTGACGTTACGTAACATTCAGGCGTTACGACGACGGAACACGTGCCACGTTATCACCGATCTAAAAAATTGTCCTTATAAATCAATGGAGTGGCGGGTGTGTCATGCCTGGCACGCAACCTGCTTTATAGGTTGGAATCGTTAGAACAGGGAGGATGGTGTCAGAGTCCGGGGAATGCGCCGCGAGCGCCTGAACAACGGTATCGACGCCTTCACATGCCGACGCGACGAGCGTCCGCACAACAGATGACGATCCGCGCCTGCGTGCGGATCTCGATGGCCCCGTCGCCTATCCTCGTAGGGCGACGGTTTCGCCCGCGCTTCTCTGAAGCGCGGGCTATTTTTTTTGTGCCGTCGTCATGGCGTATCGGCGTAGCCGATGCGCGGCGCGGGATTCGCGTATTCTCGGATTTTTTCGGACGAAGGAGGGGGGAATGGCGGAAATTGCAGTCGTGGCGCTGATCGTGGCGAAGCCGGGCGCCGAGGAAAAGCTGCGTGCCGTGCTCGAGGGAATCGTCGCGCCGACCCGCAACGAAGCCGGCGCATTGCAGTACGATCTGCACCGGGATCTGAAGGAGCCCGCGCGGTTCGTATTCGGCGAGCGTTGGGAGAGCGAGGAGGCGCTGGCTGCTCATGCGCGTTCCGCGCATATTCTCGCTTATCGCGAAGCCGCAGCGGACTGGATCGAGCGTTCCGAAATCCGCGTGCTGTCGAAGCTCGTCTGAGCGCGAGCCGGGCGGAGCGACCGGACGTGTCCGGTCGCGGCGGCGCGTCAGTGCGACGCGCTGGGTACGTCGAGGATCAGGATGATCGTCCAGTCGGCGTCGCCGTCATGGTGATACTGGCGCTCGGCAACGATGAACGGTTGCTGTTTGCCTTGCGGGCCGAGGAACAGCACGTCGCCCTCCATCGGCAGGCACTCGATCGGCGGCAGCGCGAGGAACGCGTCCGCCGAGCCGCGGGGCATCAGTTGCTTGATCTGGCGAGTGGCGGCTTCGGTCCACTCGATGTCGAGTTGAATGTTGCTCATGCTGTCCTCCGCACCGGGGTGCGCACGGGTGGAAAATTTCGGTGCGCGACTTTAGCACAGCGCGCGGGCGCCGCAACCAAAAAAGCCGAACCCGGCTGCCCGGATTCGGCTTTTCGCTGGAGCGGTGCCGCCGAACTTACTGGCTGGCAGCGTCTGCAGCCTTCGCCTTCTTGGCGGCCTTCTTGTGATGCGCAGCCTTCTTGCCGTGGTGATGCTCTTCCTGCGCCGCCGGCTGAGCCGCTTCGGCCGCTTGTTGCTGTTGCAGCGCTTGTGCGCGCTGCTCGATCTCGGCGATCTTGGCCGGATCGGTGATGGTCTGGATCTGCGTGCTCTCTTGCGCATACGCTGCGCCAGTCAGCGCCGACATCGCTACCAGGATAGCCAGGGACGTCTTCTTCATTGCTTTACCTCCGCTAAGTGGTGATGAACCCGAGTGTTGCCGTTTTGTCTGGCGACTGCAATCGAGTGCGTGTCGAGTGTAACAAAAGTGACGGATCAATGTGCACCGGATCGTCGCACGACGCAAGGCCTCGTTGAAGTCGCGCAACACTTCGCGCACTTCGTCACGCGCCTGCCATCCAGGGTGGTGCCGCGATTTTCGCGCCGGTTTTCCCGGTGTCGTCAAAACCAGCCGAGCCAACGATACACGTGGAATTGCGCGATCCCGACCAGCTCGTGCAGCGCCTGCTCGGCGTTGGCCACATTGCGCCAGCGCGGCAGCCAGCCCGTCTGCGCGCGTCGGAGATTCGCATAAACGGGCTGCGGATCGATGCCGAAACGGCGGAAATCGAGCAGCGCCCGGCGCATCTGGTACGACGACGTGACGAGAATGCGCGCGTCGTCATACTGTGGGCGTAGTATAGACGCAGTGAATTTCGCGTTTTCGAAGGTCGTGCGGCTGTTCGGTTCGAGCACGAGGTCGGCCGGCGCCACGCCTTGCGCGACGAGCTGGCGCCCGTAGACGGCCGCCTCGCTGTCGCCGTGATGCTGCGGGTCGCCGCCCGACATCACCACGGTGCAGCGTTCGGCCTGCTGCCGGCACGTGCGATAGAGCGCCGCAACCTTGTGGATGCGCGCGACGCCGTCGGGCGGTGGCTGCAATCCGGTGTCGGTGCGGCGCGTGCCGGCGCCGATGAGGATCAGCGTGGTTCGCCCGTGCATGTCGGGGTGCTCGACCGGCGTGACGCCGGCCTCGCTCCAGGCGATCAGCGGCGCCGCGAGCCAGCCCGTCGCGAGCAGCCAGAACAGCGCAGCGGCGGCGATCGAAATGGTTCGGCGCTGCTTGCGGCAGAGCATGAAACCGATGAAGAGAAGTACAAATGAATCGAACAGAATCAATTTGATTGGGGTATGGTGTCTTTTTATGGACGGCTGACGATACGGCCCTGACGCGACGCCGAACAACGTCGGCCTCCAGAATCGGTGGCGGTTTCGGCGGGCGGAGACCCCGCCCGGCACGCCGCTTCGCATTGTCGCTGCACTTTAAGAAAGAATCGAGATGGCCACGTATTCCAACGAAGCGGTGCTCGACGCATTGAGACGAGTGCAGTACCGCCAGGTACCGTGGGCACGCCGCCCGGGCGTGTTCGAGTATCTCCGTTCGCTCGGGCTGATGGACACGGTCAGGCAGAAGACCGTTGCGCCCGCACCGGGCTTCCATGCACCGGTCGACATTGCCGTACTGACCGACAGCGGTCGAGCCGAATTCTCGCGCCTCGAGCGCGCCGAGAAATTACTTTCCTGGACTGATCGCCGCATGGACGACTACGCATTGAGCGAAGCGAGCGCCGTGGCGATTCTCGAAAGCCGCCTGTAGCGGGTCTTCATCCCGCCCTCCGTGCATCGCCACTCAGGTCGGCGATGAAAAAAAGCCCGTATCGCGAGGATACGGGCGTACCGGATACTTTTGCTGCTGCCACGCTGTGCTCATGGCAACGATGTGACTCGCCGCATGTGGCGCAGTTCCCGGATGCGGGCATTTTCTTTGGCGAAATCTCGAAATCGGCAGGACTACGGATGACGCGACATGCCCGGCGGCTGTGAGCCGATCCGCGCCCGAGCGTTGCTGGCGATGTCGCCGCGCAAGTCGCCGCGCGGCACGGTTTGCCGGCTGGATGGGTTGGCGGCCGGCGGCTGGCGGAGGCTGTTGCGGTGATCTTGCTGGCGATGGGGCGGCTTCACGCGATCGTCGGCATGGACCGGAGCGGCCAGCGCCACGGAAACGACAATGCCGCATGCAACGAGCAGTGACATTGTTTTCATGGCGGGGCTCCCTTCAAGCCGTCCGTGCGGCCTGTTGATATTTCGCTAAGGTAAGCGTGGGAGTGCAGGCTTGCTGTAAATATTGGTAAATAGATGTTTCGCGGCACGACAACGGCAATCGACGGCAAGGCATGCGTCGCGACAAGGTCGCGTCGCAGAAAGAAACCGGGCGGCCGAAGCCGCCCGATCGAGCATTCGTTACGCCATCTTGACGGGCGCGCGCCAGGATTCCGGGTTGGTCCAGAAGGCGCCGCGCAGCCGGTCGCGGCTCGGCGGCGCGGGCGGCTTCGCCGCGCTTGCGCCGATGCGTCCGCGCAGCGAAATCTGGCGGCCGCTCGTGCCGAGTCGTTTCACGATTTCGGCGAGCGTACCATCCGCCTGCCATTCGTCGAAGCGGCGGCGGCAGGTCGGCGGGGACGGGTAGCGGCCCGGCAGTTTCGACCAGCCTTCGCCCGTCGACAGCACCCACAGCACGGCGTTGACTACCGACCGGGCTTCCACGCGGGGGCGGCCGCGCCGCTCACTCCGCGCGGGCTCCGAGCAAAACAGACCCTCGACCAGCGCCCACTCGTTATCTCTCAAATCGTCGAACAGCATCATGTCCTCACCTCAGCGAAGCTAACTCCGGTGCGCTGCCCTGCGCCGCGCAC
>Ga0209370_1000438_pt1 | contig 57825 bp, 54 predicted proteins | sample AgamicAtPrz_FD_187164 | JGI IMG/M metagenome (GOLD analysis project Ga0209370, IMG submission 187164) | Agave microbial communities from Guanajuato, Mexico - At.P.rz (SPAdes) (version 2) | ecosystem: Host-associated > Plants > Phyllosphere > Phylloplane/Leaf | place: Guanajuato, Mexico...
TACGCCTCCTCCCAGGAAACGCCCCAGTAGGCGGTCTGCTTGTTGAACGGTTGTGAAGCTGCCATTGCATTCTCCTGCACATGACGGACCGGCTTGATCCGAATGGAACGGCGAATGCTAGCAGCGCGGTCGCGTATTCAATGGCGCAAAAATGAGCCGGTAGAGGCGCAAAAGTGCGCCACCGAGAGGCGCTTTGTTTCGTTATCTTTTGCTCGTCCTCAAGCAACGACGCTGAGGCGAGCACTCGTGGCTACGGTGATGCCTGCAACGTGCGGGCCCCGAAACGGGTGCGATCGAACTTCATCAAATTGAAAGGAAACAACAATGAGCAATCCTAAGACTGAAGTCCTGACCCCGTTCAACAGCCAACTGATCTTCATCGATCAGCAGCCGCAGATGGCCTTCGGCGTCCAGAGCATTGACCGGCAAACGCTGAAGAACAACACCGTTGGCCTGGCCAAGGCCGCGAAGATTTTCAATATCCCCACCACCTTCACCACGGTCGAGACACAAAGCTTCTCGGGCCACACCTACCCCGAGCTGCTCGCGGTGTTCCCCGACGCCCCGCTGCTGGAGCGCACCTCGATGAACTCCTGGGATGACCAGAAGGTGCGTGACGCCCTCAAGCGCAATGGCCGCAACAAGATCATCGTCTCCGGCTTGTGGACCGAGGTCTGCAACGCCACCTTCGCCCTGTCGGCAATGAACGATGCCGGCTATGAAATCTACATGGTCGCCGACGCCTCCGGCGGCACCACCAAGGAAGCCCACGATTACGCCATGCAGCGCATGATCCAGGCCGGCGTGGTGCCGGTGACCTGGCAGCAGGTGCTGCTGGAATGGCAGCGGGACTGGAAGAACCGCGACACCTACGACGCCGTGATGGCGCTGGTCAAGGAGCATTCCGGTGCCTATGGCATGGGCGTCGACTACGCCTACACCATGGTGCACAAGGCGCCTGAGCGCGTTCAGCATGGCCCCACCTTGGCGCCTGTCGCTGCTGCTGTCTGAGCCATCGCCAGCCCCTGCCCTGGGGGCTGTTCACTGACGTGCGAAGGGTGCGCAGTGGGCTGATCCGAATCAACGAGCCTGGCCTGGAACCTCTGGGGTTTCCAGCGCCCAGCGCTGTTCGCGTCAGGCGCTCGCATCCTGCTACCTGGATTGATGGGTGTGTATGAACAAGGACAACTCTACCGTGCTGGCGACGCTGACACTGGCTTCGACCGGGCAGCTCAAATCCTGGCAGTTGAGAACGGCCAAACAGCTGATGCTGGACAGGCTGGATACCTGCCTATCGGTGACTGAAATCGCCCAAGCGTGCGCTTTGTCGCGCAGTCACTTCTCTCGCATGTTCAAGGAAAGTACCCGGATGTCCCCGCAACAATGGCTGCGTGAACAGCGGGTGATGAAGAGCAGGGAGCTATTGAAGACTTCCACCATGTTGCTCGCAGAGATCGCGCTGGAATGCGGCTTCTGCGATCAATCTCACTTCTGCCGCACCTTCGTGAAGGCTGAAGGCATGACACCGAAGGCTTGGCAGCAACAAGCCGTCTGCACGTGACCATCTGACTATTGCCTCAACAGAAACAGGGGAAATGAATTGAACGTTTTGACCAAAACACTCGCGGGATCGCTGCTTGCCTTGTCGATCGGTAACGCATTCGCCGACGCTGGCGTCGAGCACAACACCCAGGCATTCCTCGATGCCTTGAACGCGGGCGGTGGCACACCCATCGAGCAGCTTTCGCCGAAGGATGCCCGCGCGGTGCTGGCCGGCGCCCAGGCCGGGGTGAAACTGACGCTGCCCAAGGCGGATGTCAGCGAGAAGACCATCACCGTCGATGGCCAGGCCATTCGCTTGACCATCGTGCGCCCGGCGGGTGTGAAGGGGACCTTGCCGGTGTTCATGTACTTCCACGGCGGTGGCTGGGTGCTCGGCGACTTCCCGACCCATGAGCGCCTGGTGCGCGACCTGGTCGTCGGGTCCGGGGCGGTGGCGGTGTTCGTCAACTACACCCCGTCCCCTGAAGCGCACTACCCGACGGCGATCAACCAGGCCTACGCGGCAACCCGATGGGTGGCCGAGCACGGCAAGGACATCAATGTCGACGGCAAGCGCCTGGCGGTCGCGGGCAACAGCGTCGGTGGCAACATGGCGGCGGTGGTCAGCCTGATGGCCAAGGACAAAGGTACCCCGGCCATCAAGTACCAGGTGCTGTTGTGGCCGGTGACCGACGCCAACTTCGAGACGGCGTCTTACAACCAGTACGCCGAGGGGCACTTCCTCACCCGCAACATGATGAAGTGGTTCTGGGACAACTACACCACCGACCCCAAGCAACGTGCCGAGATCTACGCCTCGCCGCTGCGCGCGACCACCGAGCAGTTGAAAGGCCTGCCGCCAGCGTTGGTGCAGACCGCGAGTGCCGATGTGCTGCGTGATGAGGGGGAAGCCTATGCGCGCAAGCTGGACCAAGCCGGCGTGCCGGTCACGGCGGTGCGCTACAACGGCATGATCCATGACTATGGCTTGCTGAACGTGGTCAGCCAGGTGCCGGCGGTGCGCGCGGCAATGCTGCAGGCTGGCGAGGCGTTGAAAGTGCATTTGAAGTGAGCCCACCCAAGCCCGCAGGTGGATGCCAGGAACGGGCGATCACCGCTGGAAACGAAAAAACCGCCAGACAGCGGGCTTTTTCGTTTCTGGTTTAACGGTAGCGATCGGCAACGTATCGCCAGGCGGGTCTACCAGAACCACCCACCCCGCGCGAGCTCCTGCTCGCAACTCCGATACTGCGCCCCGAACACCGAAGCGCGGGTCTGGACCTTCTGCGAGACGTTCTTCAACCACGGCTTGGCGTCATAGCTGCGGTTGCGGTAGCCGCCCCAGCCTTCGTGGTAATTCAGGTACTGGCCATAGGCGTCCCACTTGGACACGCCGTTGACCTGCTGGCTCTTCTGCATGTACCAGCCCATGAAGTCGATCGCGTCGGCGAAGTCGTCGCGGGCGGCGCCCCAGCCGCCGGCATCGCGCTTGTAGTCGGCCCAGGTCTCGTCCTTGGCCTGGGCGTAGCCGTAGGCGGTGCTGACCCGGCCCCAGGGGATGAAGCCGAGGAAGTAGTAGCGCGGCGGCAGGGCGTCGTGCTTGAACGAGGACTCCTGGTACATCATCGCCATCGGCACCTGCACCGGCGCACCCCAGCGCGCCTGCATCTTCAGCGCCGCCTCGTGCCATTTCGGCTTCTCGCGGAAAATCTCGCAGAGGTTGTCGGGGTTGGCGGGCGGCTTGGTGGCGCAGCCGGCAAGCAGCAGGAGCAGGGCTGGCATCAAGAGCCGAAGCATGGCGGGTTTCCTTTGGCAGACGTCGGGGGGCGCAGTTGGTTGGCGCTTTATACAGGCTTTGGGGAGGCATATGAATCAGGGGGCTGTTGCGCGATGTTGAGCTGGACACGGTGGGACGGTCGTCGCCCATGCCTCGACGGGTAAGCGTATCGGGTTTATATTTCTTTGAAATTTTACAGAATCGTAAACCGAGGGAGACAGCCGATGATCGGCGAGCGGCTCAAACGTGCCCGCGCTGCTGCTGGCCTGTCGATGCAGGCGCTAGGTGATCAGGTGGGCGTGAGCGCCAACATGATCAAGAAGTATGAACATGACCAGAGCATGCCCAGTTCTGGCGTGCTCGTGCGTTTGTGCAAGGCGCTGTCGGTGCGCGCCGAGTACTTTTTCCGCCCTGCCACGGTCGAGCTGGCGGGTGTCGAGTATCGCAAGCGTTGCAGCACGCCCAAGGCGATCCTCAAGCGCATCGAGGCCGATGTGCTGGATCAGGCGGAGCGTTGGCAGGAACTGATCAATCTATGGCCGGATTATCCCGTGCAGGCGTTCAGCGCGCCGGCAGGTCTGCCCGCACAGTTGGGCTCGCTGCAGGCAGTCGACAACCTGGCGGATCAGGTGCGGCAGCTGTGGGCCCTGGGGGCGAGCCCGATTCCCGATCTGATCGACGTGCTGGAGACGCACGGGATTCTGGTGATCATCACCCAGGTCGAGGCACAGGCGAAGTTCGATGGCTTGCAGGCCAGCGTGGCAGGGCAGCCGGTCATCGTGGTATCGGCGGACTGGCCGGGTGACCGGCAGCGGTTCACCCTGGCCCACGAACTTGGTCACTTGCTGATGCACGGTCGGTTGGCCGAAGGGCTGGATGAGGAAAAGGCCTGTAACCGTTTTGCCTCCGCATTGCTGGTGCCGGCCAGCGCCATGCGGCAGCATCTGGGCAACAAACGCCACATGCTGGAGGTGCGCGAGTTGTATCTGCTCAAGGCGGAATTTGGCCTCAGCATGCAGGGTTGCCTGTATCGCGCTGGCGACCTGGAGATCATCCCGCATGCCGTGCGCGAGCGGCTGTTCATGCTGTTCGTCAAACAGGGCTGGCGCAAGCAGGAGCCAGGGGCTGCGTACCGGCAGGAAACCACACGGCTGTTCCAGCAACTGGTCTACCGCGCGTTGGGGGAGGGGATTGTCGGCGAGTCCAAGGCGGCGGAGCTGCTGGGGATGACGATCTATCAGTTCCACAAGGCGCGCAAACTGGAGTTACTGGATGCAGCTGCTCATCAGTGATGCCAACATCCTGATCGACCTTGAAGAGGGCGAGCTGCTGGCCCAACTCTTCACGCTGCCTTACCAGTTCACTGTGCCGGATATCCTCTATTTCGATGAGCTTGAAGCCCAGCATGCGCATCTGCTGGGCCTGGGGCTCGAGGTGGCTGAGCTCAACCCTGCCACCATGCTCTATGCCGTGGAGTTGGTTGGTCGGGTCAGGGGGCCTAGCCGTAACGATTGCTTCGCGTTGGCGCTGGCAAGGCAGGAAAAATGTCCGTTGCTATCTGGGGATGAGGCGTTGCGCAAAGCGGCTTTGCTGGAAGAGGTTGAGGTGAAGGGCACGCTCTGGGTGGTTGAGGAGCTTGTGCGAAGCGAGGTGATCACGGTTGATCAGGCCCATGAGGCCTACCTCAGGATGCGGGCGAATGCGCGGCGGCTGCCCTGGGCGGTTGCTCATCAACGTCTGGATGAGTTCTATCGATAGCTGCTCGTTCAACCTGTAGGTCGCGTCATTCCAGCCCCGAAGCAAACACCGCAGCGGTACTCACCAGCAGACCTGCGCTGCGGGTGCGGTAGCCGCAGTCCAGCGTATTTAGAACGCGGCGGTTACTTGGGCGCTTTTCCCATGCCCTCCACGCCAGCCCCGCAACCGCTCAAAGCCCAAAGTTGAACGCAATCGAGATCCGCGGCCGGTTACCCTCGAAGCGCCGTACCGCATGCATCAGCCACGAGGGGAACATGATGAATGTGCCGCTGCGCGCCGCGCAGGTGCTGCTGAACCCCGCCGTCAGGCAGTCTTCGACGCGCATGCGCAGCGCCGGGTTGTAGGTGGAGGCGACCATGCCGCGTGGGTCGATGAACTCGAGGTCGCCGCCAACGGCGGGGTCGTCCTCTCGGCCACCGGCGTCCACCCAGTAAACGCCGGACCAGAACGCCCCGGGGTGGCCATGCAGTGCGTTGCTGTGGCCGGCCTGGTTCACGTTGGCCCAGGCGTTGAGGGTCCATTCGAAACCAGGCTCGATCAGGCCGTGTTGCTCGCTGTGCACGGCAGTCAGTTCGTTGGCGAAGGCTGTGGCGAAGCGCACCAGCGCCTCGCAGGCTTCACCGCCCCACTGCGCGAAGTCGCTGCTCGATTGCCAGCCACCTTCATTGCTGTGCTGGGCACCACTGGGGTCGTTGGCCATGCGGCTGAGGATCAGGGTTTGCAGTTCGGCATTCAGATGGGCGGCGTCGGGGTGCTGGATGCTGGCCAGCGGGGTCGCGAATAGCCGGCGGATGATGATGTGTTCGGGGTTAAGCAGGTGACTGCTCGGCTGCATGGTGGCTCCAAGGTGCGTCCGCGGTAGTGCTGGAGGTCCAGCGTGCGGAGCTTCGAACGGGAGCGCACCGTAGCAATCGCGGCAGCCGGCCAACTTTATGAACATTGCTAATGATTGTTAAAAAGTTTCAACGGCATTGATCTGCCGTGGCCTTTGAACGGCTGTTCATCATCGCAGCGTCGGCTGACAGTCATCGTGGTGTTGGCGCAACTGCCGGGCATGACGGTCTGCCAGTGCCATCAGGCGCGGCACAAGGGCGCCCCGGCAGGTGGGGCGGCATAGGCACGCTCAGCGCCCGGTCGCTTGCTCGATGAGCAACTGCCAGTTGCGCGCCTCTTGCCAGTCGGCGGCAAAGGGCAACTGAATCCAGTAGGGATGCTGGCCGGCGCTCTGCAGTTGGACGTGCAGGGTGAAGGTGCGCACCGTGTTGTGAGTGGTGGTCGAGGTGGAGCGGGACTTGCCGCCGCCGATCATGCCGAACTGATTGTTGAACGCGTAGACGTTGCGCCAGCCGTGCTTGGTGGTGGTATGGGTGGTGCTGCGGGTGACGGCCTGTTCGTCCACGCGCACTTGCTTGACCACGCGCGGCGCGTCCATCAGCGCATGGCGCTCGCCGACCTCCGGGGCCAGCACATACAGCATGTGGCTGTCGGGGAACACCGCCAGCATGCGCCCGCCGCGATAGACCCAGCGATAAGCGCCCAAGGCCTTGCTGGCCAGGAACGCCTTGCCTTCTTCCATCCGTGCCGCATCGAGCGTGCGATAGGCCTTGTCCAGTGCGCGCTGGCGCGGGTACCACAGCACCGACACCGGGTAGTACAGCAGCCACAACAGGCACCAGATCAACACGGCATAGATCGGCCCGCCGATGTAATGGCCCTGCCAGATCCACTTGAGCATCAGGTAGCCGCAGTAGGCGGCCTGGACGCACATGAATGCCAGGGTGACCTGGCGTCTGCGCTGCAGCAGCCGGTTTTCAGCCTGGCGTACCTGCTCAAGGGCATGGTTGAGCGGCTCGAGCGCGGCAGTGAAGGTGGTATCGGCGGCGGCAACGTGTTGCTGAACTGACATAGGGCATCCTGCACATGAAGGCTACGCGCCACTCTGGGCGCGACGGGGCGGGAGTATACCTTGGGCAAAAGGCAGGGTTCGAGCCGGGGGCGGGATGCTGGATGTGGTGGGCAAGGTGTCAGTACCGGTGGTGGACGGGTGGAGCGATACCAAATGCTATAGCCAGGCGTTCAATGATCGATTCCCGAGAGCCCCTCAAGCCCATGGCTTTCAAGTTCAACTCTTCCTCAGCCAAGCACCTCAGAAATCGGGTCATGTCGTTGGCAATCCCTGTTGGCAAACTCACCACCTCACCCGTCAATAGCCCTGTCAGCATCACAATGTCATTGCGGTGCTTACGAATGTTTCGGGAGTCGACCTGCTCCCCCGCAGACTTGCGCGCCGAGAGGTCCAGCCAAGCCTTGGCCTTGAAAGGAATCAGGCGGTCTGCGCCAATGTACGAAAGCGTGTCGCTCTGCCGGCGACCTTCGAGCAGAAAGGCGTAATAGCCTTTATCGAGCAGGATTGCCGAGAGGCTTGAGACGGATTCGTCGGTGGGGATTGGAGTCAGTGTGGCGTGCTCGGGGTGGTCGAGCTCATCGGGCGTTCGCGAGAACAGTTCGAGCTGCGCGGGGTAGGTGTCGTCCGTGGGGTTCTGGAACCGATAGAACACTGGGCGTGCGGTGCTGGCTTGGCGGATCTGGTAGCCACCGCTGTGGACGAATGCCCAGAACGCCGCGACGAACTGGCTGTCCAGCGCTTCGATGATCAGAACGATATCGAGGTCCTTGGTGGTCCTGAATGAGACACCGGCCTCGTCCATCACAAGTGATGATGCCACCCCGCCAATCAGCACGTACTGATCGCGATAGCGGCTGAAGTGCTGCCCGAAAAGCGTTAGTCCCCTGACCCCAACCATTCCAACCGCTCCCTCAGTTCATCGAGCGCCATCTGGATGCGCTCGTCCTGGCCATTGTCCAGGCTCAGGAACAGGGAAGCTGCATCGGCACGGTTGCCGGATGTATCGAGGGTGTCGTAGGCCCAGATTTCCACCCACGCCCGGGTGTCGTCCACTGATTGGCTGAGGTGCAGCGAGCCATCGGCAAGCAGCGCATCAAAACGCCGCTTGGTCATGCCGTAGACGGGCTGCGCGGGTGCGGCCAGGAGCGTTTGGCTGGCCAGGGCTGTTTCACCGGCCAGGAAAACACCCTGGCCGAGAGCCGGTTCGGCGGAAATTGCGACTTTGCGTTTCACCGGGGAGCGCATGTAAGGCCGAGCCTGTTTGAACAGCTCGGGCGCGCTGGCGCTGAAGGCATAGGCCTGCACCGCGCCTTTGGGGTGGCTGGCGATCAGCAGACCTGCCTGAAGCAGTTGCTCCACGACCTTCGAGAGGGTCACGCGGCTGTAGTTCAGGTCACCCAGGAGTGCGCTGGCCGAGAATGGCGTGTCGTTGATCCCTCCTCGATAGAGGCGGGCCAGCAACATGGCCTGGGCGGCGGGGAGCAGTGCGGTGATGGCTGTCTGCACGCGGCGTTGGCGAGCACGTTCGCGCAGGTCCATGGCCAGTTCGGGGATGAATAGTTGATAGCCAGGCTGGATGAAATTGAGCTGGTGGCTGATCAGGCTGCGGCGGTCGGCAGCGGACAAAGCAGGGCAGACGTAAACGGGTGTGGCGTGGGTAGCTTGGCTTATCTGGGCGATGTGTTTGGTAAGGGTAACTGCGCCTGGGTAGGTTGGATTGCAGGGTAAGAGCAGCAACACCACCAGCGGCGCCGGCTTGAACTGGAGGGTGAGTTCGGAGCACGTGTAGGCGTCCAGAAGATGGTAGGGGAGCCTGGGGGATACCGGTTTCAGGTGAGTGGGTACACCGAGGACGGACTCAAGGTAGCGCTGGGTTTCCTTGTGTGGGTTAGCCATGTCGAGGGTGTGCCGTGTTAAGTTATGTTTTGCACTGTAAACCTGAGTGGTTAACAAATCAAAAATATGGTTAACAGGTGATGATTCATAGAACGGAAAGCGGGACGAAGTTCTCTACCGCTGACGGATGAGAAAAAGCAGTCCCCTTACCCTGGCTGGCTCAGTGCCTATGCCGATGATGAACATCCGGAAAATGCGCATGGCTATGTCGAATCGGTGCATGCACATGCGGGTGGCTGTGCGGCTCGCTGCCGTCCCACTCGAAGTCGTGCTCATGCCGATGGTGCTCATCGTGCGTATGCCGATGGCTGTGATCGAGGGGCTCATGCTGGTGTTCGTGAACATGGTTCTCCATCAGGTGAATCCACACCCCCAAGGCCATCAACGTCGCAGCGAGCAGGAACGTCACGGACACCGACTCACCCAGCATCAGGATCGCGACAGCCGCACCCAGGAACGGCGCCGTGGAAAAGTATGCTCCGGTTCGCGCACTCCCCAACCCGCGAAGGGCCAGGACGAACAGCACCAGGCTGACGCCATACCCAAGAAACCCAACCAGCAGGATCGACCCCAGCGTGCCCAGGGCCGGCAGTTGCGAGCCGATGGCCAAGGCCAGGCCGCCATTGACCACGCCCGCCGCCAGGCCTTTGCTGCCGGCGATGAACAACGCGTCGGAGGCGGAGACCTTGCGGGTCAGGTTGTTGTCGATCGCCCAGCAAAGGCAGGCGAATGCCACCGCCAGCGGGCCGATCCAGTCATGGGCGGTCGTGGTTTCCTGCGGCCATGACAGCACGACGCCGCCCAGGACGATGGCGACCATGCCGATCACGATCCGGCGGTCGGCGTTTTCCTTGAACACCACCCACGCCAGTACCGCCGTGAGGACCGACTCGAGGTTGAGCATCAACGATGCGCTTGCCCCGGCTGTGCGAGTGAGGCCGAACATCAGTGCCACAGGGGCAAGTACGCCGCCGAAGAGGATGGCACCCAGCAACCTGGGCCATTCTCCTGCAGGCAGCCCGGGCCGCTGCCAGCCACGATCGCGCACCAGACGGACGAGGGTCAGGCCGACGCCGCTGCCCAGGTAGAGCAGCCCGGCCAGCAGGATGGGCGGGGTATCGACAGCCAATAGTTTGGCGAGCGGTGTGCTTGCGCCAAACAGTGCGGCTGCAACCAACGCGTAGAGAACACTCAGATTCATGATGGGGCCGCCCTGTCAGGCTGATTGCGTGCAGGAGAGCATCATAGCCTTTCTGCACAAGGGCTGGAGCCAAGCTGTGGGACTAGTGGGAGAGCCATCGCGGGGCAAGCCCGCTCCCACGCTGATCCCATCGTTGATGCAACGGTTGTCTTTTGAGCGGCAGCCGAGCAGAGTCTGCCTACCTTGTCAGGAGACGCCCATGCCACCAGCCGTTTTCGCCGCCGCCCAATGCGCCATTCGTGATGGCGACCTCGCCGCCAACCTGGCCTTGCACCTGGCGTTCATGCGCCAGGCCCATGGGCATGGCGTGGACCTGTTGCTCTTCCCCGAACTGTCGCTCACCGGTTACGCCCCCACCCTGGCCAGTGGCCTGGCGCAGGACCTGGACACGCCGCTGCTGGCGCCACTGCGCCAGTTGGCCCAGGAAGCGGGCATGACCACGGTGGTCGGGATGCCGCTCAAGGTGCCGGGCCAGGACAAGCCGCGGATCGCGGCCTGCGTCCTCCACCCGGATGGCTCGATTGCGGTCTATACCAAGCAGCACCTGCATACCGGCGAGGACGTGTTCTTCAGTGCGGGGAGCGGCGGCGAGTTTTTGTCTGTCGCCGGGCTGTCCGTGGCCTTGTCGGTGTGCGCCGATTTCAACCATCCGGAGCATGCCGCCCAGGCGGCGCAGCGCGGTGCGCAGGTGTATGCGACAGGTGTACTGATCGGGGAGGGTGGGTATCCGGCGGATAGCGCGTTGCTGCAGGGTTATGCACAGCGGCATGCCATGGCCGTGCTCATGGCCAACCATGGCGGCACCACGGGCGGCTGGGCGGCAGCTGGGCGTAGCGCGTTCTGGGACGAGCAGGGGCGGTGTGTCGTGGCTGCTTCAGGGGCCGGGAATCGGTTGTTGGTTGTTTCTGGTCAGGGTGGGGAGTGGCAGGGGGTGGAGGTTTCACTGGCTCAGCACGCAGGCTGATCCGCTCGTGCCTGGCTACAGGTCGTCCAGTGAGACCTTCACTCGTTGTGGCGCAGCCAGGCGCTCCCGCGTTTTGGCAAGCAGGTCGTCGTCGCTCATCGGTGTGGGCTCGGCAGTGGCAAGTGGTGCAGGCTCGAACCATACAGGCCACGAACTGCTATGTCGGTTCTCCACCTGCACGCAAGGAATCAACCGCTCGCGCAACACCTCGGTCCGGCCCACGCTCACCGCCAGCCGATACTTGGCGCTGTGCACGCACTCCCGGTCGCCAAACTCGCAACGGTCCAGGCTCGTGCCGCCGCACGGCCCGTTCGCCAGCCCTTTGGGGCAGGTCTCGGGGCAGATGTAGAGCGTGTCCTCCAACCGACAGCTGCCGCAGGTATCGCACCCCACCATCGGGCGCTTGATACGCCGCTCCAGGTGATGCAGCCACTGTGCTGCGGTGGGGTTGGCCCACAGCGGCCGGGTCACGGCCCAGCCGAAGGCCTTGCTCAAGGCCGTGGTGCGGCTGAACAGCTGATGGTGCATCGTCGACAGCAGGTGGTAGCGAACCTTTTCCTTGTTGGAGGCGGTGATCTGCCGCTGCCCGAAGCGCCAGGCATGTCCGGATGGGTGGAAGGTGACCGGCGTCAGGCCAGGTGCCTGCCAGGCCGCTTCCCAGGCCGGGGCCCAGTCCTGCAGTGAGGTGAACTGCGCTTGCAGCGCATCGATGGCCTGCTCCAGCGCCTCGAACTGCGCCACCTCGTGGATACCGGACAGGTGCACACCGGCATAGCCCATCAATTTCAGGCCGATCACTTGCAAGGCCAGGCGATGGTTGGCGCGTTCCCTGGCGTAGGCCTTGGACACCGCCGTTTCGGCGGCCAGCAGCGCGCGCATCGATGGTGTGACGGTCACCCCGGCGACGTGATCGAGCATCCCGGCGCGGCCTTCGGTCAGCGCCATGATGCAGGCCATCAGCGGCTTGGGCCGGGGCTGGCGCTGCATCCAGTCGAAGGCTTCCTGGTGTTTGTCGATATCGAAACCGAGCTGCAGGATGAACAGGTCGGCGCCGGCGGCGAGTTTCTTTTCGGCCTTGCAGTACTGCGCGCCGCCCTCGGCTTCCTGGTACTTGAATGGGTTGAGCGCGGCGGCCAGCAGCCAGTGGGGGCGGGCCTGGCGGACGATCTGCAGGGCGGTGACGGATTCCAGGTAGCGCACCGGCCGTTCGCCCGGGGTGTGGCCGGGCAGGCGGTCACCGGTGAGCAGCAGCAGTTGGTCGAGGCCGGCGGCGTCCATGCGCTGCAACTGGGCCAGCAGGTCGCGGCGTTCGCGGTCCTTGCCGGAGAAGTGCAGCAGGGCGGGGACGGGCTTCGAGAGGCTGCTGAAGGCCTCCAGCGGCGACATGTCCAGGGCGCTGCTGACGCGGTCGCCGATGGCCACGGTCAGCGGCCAGCCGCACAGCCGGGTGCGGGCCATGAGGGTTTCGAGGGTGGCGAAACGCTCGGCGCCGGGCTTGGGAACGAATTCCAGGATGCAGGCGAAGGCGTTGGCGTCCAGGGTCGTTTTCAGCAGGCTCATGGGGTACGGGCTACCGGGTTGGGGCAGGGTGGCAGTGTGCGGCAGATTGGCGGGTGGGGCATGTCTGATTGCGCGGAGTACTGTGCTGGTTGAGACATTCACGGCGACTCAGATCCCTGTAGGAGCGGCCTTGTGCCGCGAAAGGGCTGCGCAGCAGCCCCAGGATTTCAGTGTTGATGCAAAGATCGCAGGGGCCGCTTTGCGGCCCTTTCGCGGCACAAGGCCGCTCCTACAGGGTTCGATATTCCTGCCAGCCATCATGAGGAAATTTTTAGTTCATCTCAAATTTAATGAGTTTGTCTCACCTTTGCCTCGCACCCAAAATGCCCTCCATTCATTTCAAGGTTCGAGGGACGACAACATGGCACTGGCACACAACCTGGGGTTTCCGCGCATCGGCCGCGACCGCGAGCTGAAGAAAGCCCAGGAAGCCTTCTGGAAGGGCGAGCTGGACGAAGCCGGCCTGCGTGCCGTGGGGCGTGGCCTGCGCGCCGCGCATTGGCAGGTGCAGAGGGCCGCCGGCATCGAGCTGCTGCCGGTGGGCGACTTCGCCTGGTACGACCAGGTACTCACCCACTCGCTGACCTTCGGCGTGATCCCCGAACGCTTCCGTGCCAAGGACGGTGCCAAGCCGACCCTGCAGACCCTGTTCGCCATGGCTCGCGGCGTGAGTGACAGCTGCTGCGGCGGCGCCCACGCCCAGGAAATGACCAAGTGGTTCGACACCAACTACCACTACCTGGTCCCCGAATTCACCGCCGACCAGCAGTTCGCCCTGAGCTGGGAACAGCTGTTCGAAGAGGTCGAGGAAGCCAGGGCCCTGGGCCACGCGGTCAAGCCGGTGCTGATCGGTCCGCTGACCTACCTGTGGCTGGGCAAGACCAAGGGCACCGACTTCGACAAGCTGGAGCTGCTCGACCGCCTGCTGCCACTCTATGACCAGATCCTCAACCGCCTGGCCGTGCAGGGCGTGGAGTGGGTGCAGATCGACGAACCGATCCTCGCCCTCGACCTGCCGCAGGACTGGAAGAACGCCTACGAGCGCGTCTACAACATCCTCCAGCGCGCCCCGCTGAAAAAACTGATCGCCACCTACTTCGGCGGCCTGGAAGACAACCTGGGCCTGGCCGCCAACCTGCCGGTCGATGGCCTGCACATCGACCTGGTGCGCGCCCCGGACCAGTACCCGACCATCCTCGACCGCCTGCCGGCCTACAAGGTGCTGTCGCTGGGCGTGGTCAACGGCCGCAACGTCTGGCGCTGCGACCTGGACAAGGCACTGGACGTGCTGCGCCATGCCCACGAACGCCTGGGGGATCGCCTGTGGGTGGCGCCGTCGTGCTCGCTGCTGCACAGCCCGGTGGACCTGGCGCGTGAAGACCAGCTCGATGACGAACTGAAGAGCTGGCTGGCCTTCGCCGTGCAGAAGTGCCAGGAAGTGGCGCTGCTGGCCAAGGCGCTCAACCAGCCCGAGGCGGCCGATGTCGTCGAGGCGCTGGCGCAGAGCCGCGCCGTGCAGCACGCCCGCGCCACCTCGCCGCGCATTCACAAGCCGGCGGTGCAGGCCCGTGTCGCAGCAATCAAACCTACCGACAGCCAGCGTGCAACCGCCTTTGAGCAGCGCATCGCCAAGCAGCGCGCCGGGCTGAACCTGCCAGCCTACCCGACCACCACCATCGGTTCGTTCCCCCAAACCTCGGCGATCCGCCTGGCGCGCCAGTCATTCAAGCAGGGCAAGCTGACCGAGGCCGATTACATCGAAGCCATGCATAGCGAGATCCGTCATGCGGTGCAGATCCAGGAAAACCTCGGCCTGGATGTGCTGGTGCACGGCGAGGCCGAGCGCAACGACATGGTCGAGTACTTTGCCGAGCAACTCGACGGCTATGTGTTCACCCGCTTCGGCTGGGTGCAGAGCTATGGTTCGCGCTGCGTGAAGCCGGCGGTGATCTTCGGTGACCTGAGCCGCCCGAAGGCCATGACCGTGGACTGGATCAAGTACGCCCAGGGCCTGACCCGCAAGGTGATGAAGGGCATGCTGACGGGCCCGGTGACCATGCTGATGTGGTCCTTCCCCCGCGAGGACGTGACCCGCGAGGTGCAGGCCCGTCAGCTGGCGCTGGCGATCCGTGACGAGGTGGTGGACTTGGAGGCGGCGGGCATCAAGATCGTGCAGATCGACGAGGCCGCCTTCCGCGAGGGCCTGCCACTGCGCCGCAGTGCCTGGCCGCACTACCTGGAGTGGGCCACCGAGGCGTTCCGCCTGTGCGCCTCGGGCGTGCGTGATGAAACGCAGATCCACACCCACATGTGCTACAGCGAGTTCAACGACGTGATCGAATCGATCGCGGCGATGGATGCCGATGTGATCACCATCGAGACTTCGCGTTCGGACATGGAGCTGCTGGAGGCCTTCGAGCGCTTCGACTACCCGAACGAGATCGGCCCGGGGGTGTACGACATCCACTCGCCACGGGTGCCGAGCAAGGAGGAGATGGTCAACCTGCTGCGCAAGGCGGCCCGGCGGATTCCGGCCGAGCGCCTGTGGGTCAACCCGGACTGCGGCCTGAAGACCCGCGCCTGGCCGGAGACCGAAGCGGCGCTGGTGAACATGGTGGCGGCGGCGCGGGCGTTGCGCGCCGCAGTCTGAAAACCGCGCTGGCTCCCGATGCGGCAGCCAATGCGCTTCAGAAGGTGCCGCGCAGGGTCACCGAGACATTGCGCGGATCGCCCCAGTAGTAGCCGGTCGGCGTCGGCGCGACCTGGCGGTAGTACTTCTTGTCGAACAGGTTGTTGGCGTTCAGCTGCAGCGAATAGTTGTCGTTGAAGCGGTAGTTGACCATCGCGTTGTACACCGCATACCCCGACTGCGAGGCTTCGGCGCTGCCGCTGCGGTTGTAGATGTCGCTCTGCGCCTGCACGCCGCCGCCCACGGTCCAGGCCTGCAGCTCGCCCGGCAGGCGATAGCTGGTGAACAGGCGCAGCAGGCGCTTGGGGTCGGTGGTGCGGATCGGATTGCCGTTGTTGCCGGTGGTGTCCTTGAGGTACTCGGTGGTGTTGTAGGTGTAGCCACCGGTCACGTTCCAGCCCGGCAGCACTTCGCCGGAAATCTCCAGCTCGAAGCCCTGGCTGCGGTTCTTGCCCGCGGCGACCTTGCAGTAGCCGCTGGTGTAGTTGGGCAGGCACGGGTTCGGCCCGCTGAGGTCGTCCAGCGCGTTGCCGACCTGGTAGATGCGGAAGAACGCCAGCGAGGTGTTCAGGCGGCCCTCGTAGAACTCGCCCTTGATCCCCGTCTCGTACGCTTCGCCGGTGACCGGTTCGAGCACGGAGCCGGCGGCATCGGTGTTGGTCTGTGGGTTGAAGATCTCGGTGTAGCTGGCGTAGGTGCTGAAGTTCTCGTTCAAGTCGTAGATCAGCGCGGCGTACGGCACGATCTCGTTGTCGACGCTGAACTTGCCGTTGGCCTTGGTGTTGTTCTCCTGCTCGTAGTCGTACCAGTTGGCGCGGGCGCCGATGATCGCGGTGAGCGGGTCGGCCAGCGAAATGCGCCAGGTGGCGTAGGCGCCTTCCTGGGTGGTGCGGGTGCGCACCGGGTGGGCGGTGATATTGATGTTCGGATTGGCCAGGCTGGTCTTCGGGTCCCAGGTGCGGATGTCGAACACGCCCGACTGCACATTGTTGGTGGCCGAGGCGTAGGAGTCGTTGCGGATGCGTTCGACGCCCAGCATCAGCTCGTGGGTGCGGCCAAGCAGGTCGAACGGGCCGTTGAGGGTGGCGCTCAGGTTGTTCTGCAGGCTCTCGCCGCCATCGCCTTCGGTCACCTGGTAGCTCATCAGGTAAGGGTTGCGGGTCGGGTTGGCGGTGCCGGTGGCGCGGCTGAAGTAGGTCTGCTTGAAGCCGTTGTCGTCCAGCTCGAAGTGGGTGCGCTGGGCCATCAGCTTGAGCGTCCAGTCGTTGTCGAAACGGTGCTCGAGCTCGGCGAAGGTCTGCAGGTTGCTGCGGTTCCAGCGGTTCCAGTCGGCGCCCAGGTAGGTGCTGCGGCCGAACGGCAGCGGCGAGCCGTCGTAGTCGGCCGGCAGGTTGCCCCAGGCGCCGGTGGCGTCGAGCTGGGTCCATTCCAGGCCGGTGGTCAGGGTGGTGCTGTCGTCGAGGTCGAAGGCCATCACCCCGTACAGCACGTCCTTGCGCTCCTGGCGCGACTGCTGGAAGTGGTCCTTCTCGTCGTGCACCGCGATCACCCGGCCACGCACGTTGCCGGTTTCGGTCAGCGGCCCGGAGAGGTCGGCGACGTAGCGCTGGGCATCCCAGGTGCCGAGGGTGACGCTGCCTTCGCCCTGGAATTCGTAGGTGGGGCGCTTGCGCACCAGGTTGACGGTGCCCGAGGGGTTGCCGGCGCCGCGCAGCATGCCGGTGGCGCCGCGCAGGACCTCGGCGCGGTCGAGGATCGCCGAGTCGCTCTGGATGAACGAGCCGCCGCCGCTGCTCTGCACCACGGTGGCGCCGTCGTACTGGATGGCGTCGATCTGGTAGCCGCGCGAGTAGTACTGCACCCGCTCGCTGTCGGTGAGGTTGACCACCACGCCGGGGGTCTGTTCGAGCAGGTTGGTGAGGTTGGTGATGTTCTGGTCGTCGATCCGCTGGCGGGTGACCACGGTCACCGACTGCGGGGTGTGGCGGATGCTTTGCGGGGTCTTGCCGATGGTCACCGCCCCGGTGGTGTAGGAGCCGCTGTGCTCGGTGGTCTCGCCCAGGCGGTTGCTGGAGATGCTGGTGGCGCCCAGCTGCAGGGCGTCGCCGACGTCCAGGGCCGGGAGCAGCAGGAAGCTCTTGTCGCTTTCCTGCTGGACTTGCACGTCGCTGCCTTGCAGCAGGATCTGCAGGGCCTGGGCGCTGTCATGCCGGCCTTGCACGCCCTGGGTGGTCTTGCCCCGCAGGCTGCCGGCGTCGAACGACAGGTTCAGCCCGCCCTGGCGCGCCAGCTGGTCCAGCGCGGCGGCCAGCGGGCCGGCCGGGATGTTCCAGTCGCGCTGCTGGCTCTGGCTGGCGGGCGCGGCAAGGGCGAGGGTCGGCGGCAGGCCGGCGCAGGCCACGCCCAGGCCCAGGGCGGCGGCGCGGATGGCATGGCGCAAGGGGGCGTTGCGGGGGGAACACGGGCGGATCATGAAGCGCTCCTGAAGGTTGGCAGACCACTGTTCGGGCTTGTTTCCTTCAGGCCGGACGAGAATGAGATTCCACCTCATTTATTTTTTGCGATGTGTTCAGGCGGCGGCGATGCTCACCCAGAAGCGTGTGCGGTAGTCGACGCGCACCGGCAGGCTGCGGGCGACCAGCAGCAGGATCTGGTCGGTGTCGGCCAGCTGGAAGGTGCCGGAGACCTTCAGCCCGGCGACCTCCGGCGCGCAGCGCAGCAGGCCGGGGCGGTAGCGCGCCAGTTCGTCGATGAACTCGCCCAGGGGCATCTGCTGCACGCTGAGCACGCCATCAGTCCAGCCCCAGGGGTCGTTGTGCAGGGTGGCGGGCTGGAAGTCGCCCTGGGCGGACACCTGCAGCACCTCGCCGGGTTTGACCCGATGCGCGGCGGCAGAGGCGGGGAACAGCGTCACCTCGCCCTGGCGCACGGCCAGCAGCAGGCCTTGGGCGTTTTCCCGCAGCAGCAGCTGCCCGCCTTGGGTGCTCAGGGCACCGACGCGGGTGTCGATGCTGAACGGGCGGTTGTCGTTGGTTTTGCCGTCCAGGCTGACCTCGCCGCGCAGCAAGGTCAGCCGGCGCTGCTCAGCGCTGTAGCGCAGGTCGATGGCGCTGGCAGTGTTCAGGCGGACCAGGCTGCCGTCGCTGGCCAGCAGCTCGCGGCGCTCACCGGTGGCGGTGCGGCTGTCGGCCATCAGCGCCGGCAGGCCCAGGGGCTCGCGCGCGGCCCAGCCGACGCTGGCGCCGAGCGCCAGTAGCGACAGCAGCTTGAGGTGGTCGCGCCGGCTCATGCGGTGGCGTTCGCTGCCGGCCAGGGTCTGGCGGCTCAGCTCGGCGGGCAGGCTGGACAGTTCGTCGCCGAGGCTGCTGACCCGTTGCCAGGCCTGGGCATGCTGCGGGTGGCTGGCCAGCCAGCGCTGGAACTGCTGTTCGCTGCGTGGGCCGGGGCTGTCGTAGCGCAGTTTCACCAGCCATTCGATGGCCTGGTCGACCTGGGCCTGGGTCGGGTTCTGGTCAGGCATCGGCGTAGCGGATCCGGTAGCAGACACCCAGGGCCTTGGCCAGGTCGCGCTCGACCGTGGCCCGGGAGACGTCCAGGCGTTGCGCGACCTGGGTGAGGGTGAGGCCGTCGAGCTGGGCCAGCAGGAACGCCTGGCGCACCCGTGGCTTGAGGCGTTGCAGGGCGCGGTCGAGGCGTTCGAGGGTATCGAGGATCAGCAGGCGCTGTTCCTCGCTGGGTGTCTCCTGTTCGGGCAGGCTGGTCAGGCTCTCGAGGTAGGCTTTTTCCAGGGCGCGGCGGCGGAACTGGTCGATCATCAGGCCGCGGGCGATGCTGCTCAGGTAGGCCCGTGGCTCCTTGAGCGGCGAGACCTGGCGTGCCTTGAGCAGGCGCACGAAGGTGTCCTGGGCCAGGTCCGCGGCGTGCTCCCGGCAGCCGACCCGGGCACCCAGCCAGCCGCGTAGCCAGCGGTGGTGCGCCTGATAGAGCAGATCGACCTCGGCCGGTTTCAGCGTGTCTTCGATCTGCATCGTCTGGAGAGCCTGCCCGGATAATGTGATTGTTAATAGTTCTCAATTCTATGCGTGGCGTGGCGGGCGGAGCAATGGTATGCCAGTAATTCGATGCGCAAGATTGAGCGTTTCACCGATGAACGGTTGGGCTAGGCTAGGGGATCGTGACTTGTGCGAATGCCCTTGATGATCCTTGCAGACCTCTCCCCGCAGGCCTTTGACGATGCCGCCGCCTGGCTGGCCGGGTAGGACCCGGACTGGGCGCGGCATATTGCCGCCGTGGGGCCTTGCCTGCACCGTGCCACGCCCGGGCGCGAGCCGTACGAGGCGCTGGTGCGGGCCATCGCCTACCAGCAGTTGCATGCGCGGGCGGCCGAGGCGATCCTCGGGCGGTTGCTGGCGCTGTTTCCGGAGGGGGCGTTTCCCGCGCCCGAACAGTTGCTGGCGGTGACGCCGGAGGCGATGCGCGCCTGTGGGTTCTCCGCGAGCAAGATCGCAACGGTTCACGGGATCGCCCAGGCGCGTGTGGTGGGCGTGGTGCCCAGCCGGGACGAGGCGCTGCACCTGGCGGACGCCGCACTGGTCGAGCGTCTGGTGGCGCTGCGCGGGGTGGGGCGCTGGACGGTGGAAATGCTGCTGATCTACAGCCTGGAGCGATCGGATATCCTGCCGGTGGATGATTTTGGCGTGCGCGAGGGGTATCGGCGCATGAAGGGGCTGGACAAGGCGCCGACGCCTGCGCAGATGCGGGCGCTCGGTGCTCCGTGGAGCCCGTATCGCACCGTGGCGGCCTGGTACCTGTGGCGGGCTTGAAGCTTTCCTGCATGGCCCTATCGCGGGGCAAGCCCGCTCCCACAAAGATGGACCACGCTCTCGTGGGAGCGGGCTTGCCCCGCGATAGGGCCCGTGAAAACACCGCAAGAATCGGAGTTCCACGCATCATCCACCCTGCCAGGCTGACGGTATCGAATCCCAGGAGAGGCCCCTGATGAAGCCCGCCCCGAACACCTACACCACCGACGCCGAACGCTGGCACGCCGTGCAGGCCCGCGACACCGCCGCCACCGGCCATTTCGTCTATGCCGTGCGCACCACCGGCGTGTATTGCCAGCCCGCCTGCAAGTCGCGCCTGGCCAAGCGCGAGAACGTCGAGTTCTTCGGCAACGCCACCCAGGCCGAGGCCGCCGGCTATCGCCCCTGCAAACGCTGCAAGGCCGGGCAGGGCACCCGCCGCACTGAGCTTGTGGCCCGCGCCTGTCGCCTGATCGAGGCCAGCGAGACCGCGCCCAACCTCGACCAGCTCGGCAGCGAGCTGAACGTCAGCCCGTTTCACCTGCACCGCCTGTTCAAGGCCGAAACCGGCCTGACCCCCAAGGCCTATGCCTCGGCCTTCCGCGCCCAGCGCCTGCGCGAGCGCCTGGACGCCGCCGGCAGCGTTACCGAAGCCATCTTCGACGCCGGCTACAACTCCAACAGCCGCTTCTACGAAAGCGCCGGCGAGCGCCTGGGCATGCGCCCCAGGGAATACCGTGCCGGTGGCCAGGGCGCGACCATCCGTTTCGCCCTGGCCCAATGCGCTCTCGGCGCGATCCTGGTGGCCCAGAGCGAACGGGGCATCTGCGCGATCCTGCTCGGTGACGAGCCCGAGCCCTTGCTCAAGGACCTGCAGGACAAATTCCCCAAGGCCCAGCTGATCGGTGGCGATGACGCCTTCGAGCGGCTGGTGGCCGAGGTGATCGGCTTCGTCGAGGCGCCGGCCCTGGGCCTGGCGCTGCCCCTGGATGTGCAGGGCACGGCGTTCCAGGAGCGGGTCTGGCAGGCGCTGCGCGAGGTGCCGGCGGGGACCACGGTCAGCTACACCGACATCGCCGAGCGCATCGGCGCGCCCAAGGCCGTGCGGGCGGTGGCCCAGGCCTGCGCGGCCAACGCGATCGCCGTGGCCATTCCCTGCCACCGGGTGGTGCGCCGCGACGGCGACCTCAGCGGCTACCGTTGGGGCATCGAACGCAAGCGCCAGCTGCTGGACCGAGAGACGGCACTCTCCTGAGCCTCCAGACCGCGTAGAATTCACGCCCTGTCGAGTTGTGTAGAGGAACATTCGATGAGGCGTGTCAGCCTTGACCGATTCTATGCGGGGATTTTCGCCCTGCTGTTGTGCCTGGCCGTGCCGGCCTGGGCCCAGCCGGCCACGCCGGTATCGCGCCTGGCCGTGGCCGAGCAGCAGGTGCTGGACGAGAACGCCAGCCTGGAGGAGTTGAGCGAGCGGCTCGACCAGATCCGCCAGGGTGTCACCAGCAACGCCAACGACGACCTGCTTGCGCAGTTGCGCCAGTCGGCCCTGCAGGTGCAGCGCCAGGCCGATGTGCTGGTCACCCAGCGCACCGCCGACGTGCAGCGCCTGGACGACCAGCTCAACGTGCTCGGCCCGCCGCTGGAGGAGGAGGCCGAGAGCCTGACCCGCCAGCGCAAGCAGCTTACTGACGAAAAGAACAAGGTGGTCGCCGAGCAGAAGGACGCCACCACGCTGACCCAGTCGGCCCGTGACCTGTCGACACAGATCGTCAACCTGCGCCGCAGCCTGTTCAACTCGCAGATCACCAGCCGCGCCGCCAGCCCGTTGAGCCCGGCATTCTGGTCGAGCCTGATCCGCCCCACCGACGACGACGTGGCGCGCCTGCGCGACCTGCGTGGCGAGGTGTCGGACGCCATGGCCAGCGCCTTCAGCGCCGAGCACCGCTGGCTGTTCATCACCGCGCTGGTGGCGGCGGTGCTGGTCTGGACCCTGGTGCGCCGGGTATTGGAGCGCCTGCTGGCCGACGCCATGATCCGCTGGCTGCCCGAAGGCCGCCTGCGCCGCAGCGCCCTGGCGCTGAGTGTCAGCCTGGCGACCTTGGGCACCATCTCCGGCTCGGTGTCGTTGCTGCGTTGGGGCCTGGAGAGCAGCGCGGATCTGGGCACGGACCTTGCCAGCCTGACCAACCATATCCTCGCCCTGGTGATCTTCAGTGCCTTCATCTCGGGCCTGGGCCGCGCCATGTTGATGCTGCAGCGCCCGTCCTGGCGCCTGCCGCCGATCCCTGATGAAGTGGCCAGCGCCCTGGGCTGGTTCCCCAAGGTCCTGGCCCTGGCGCTGATGGTGCTGCTGACCCAGGAACGCATCAACAGCGTGATCGGCAGCAGTCTGGCGCTGACCCTGGCGACCAATGGCCTGACCACGTTAGTGGTGTCGCTGCTGTTCGTCGTGGCCCTGCTGCGCTACCGCCGCGCCCACCGCCAGCATGACCTGGAGCGGCCCAAGGGCTTGGCCGGGCTGATCCCGTTCGTGATCGTGATGTGGGTGCTGGCGATCCTGTTGACCCTGCTTACCGGTTACCTGACGCTGGCCTACTTCCTCACCGGCAAGCTGCTGTGGATCAGCGTGGTGGTGGTCTGTGCCTACTTGCTGGTCACGGTGTTCGGCGACCTGTGCGAGACCCTGCTGTCGCCGCGCCAGCCCGGTGGCCTGGCGCTGGCCTCGGCGCTTGGCCTGCAGCAACGCCACCAGGCCCAGGCCAGCACGGTGCTGGCGGGCATCGGCCGCACGCTGCTGCTGTTCGCCGCCGCGTTGCTGGTGTTCATGCCTTCGGGCACCAGCCCGGGCGAGTTGCTGCTGAGCCTGGCGGACTGGGACGGCACCGGCGGCAAGGTGCTGGGCAACCTGAACATCGTGCCCCAGGACATCTTCCTGGCCGTGGCGATCTTCCTCGGTGGCTGGTTCGCCATCCGCGTGGTCAAGCGCTGGCTGAGCGAGCGACTGCTACCGGAGACCGACATGGACGCCGGCATGCGCGCCTCGCTGGTGACGCTGGTCGGCTACCTGGGCTTCCTGTTCCTGGCCATGCTGGTGATGTCCACCCTGCACATCAACCTGACCAGCCTGACGTGGGTGGTCAGTGCGCTGTCGGTGGGTATCGGTTTCGGCCTGCAGCAGATCGTGCAGAACTTCATCTCCGGCCTGATCCTGCTCACCGAGCGCCCGGTGAAGGTAGGCGACTGGGTGAGCCTGGCCGGTGTCGAGGGTGACATTCGCCGGATCAACGTGCGCGCCACCGAGATCCAGATGTCCGACCGCTCGACGGTGATCGTGCCCAACTCTCAGTTCATCTCGCAGAACGTGCGCAACGTGACCATGGCCAATGCCCTGGGCGTTGTTGGCATCACCCTGACGCTGCCGCTGGAGACTGACCCGGCGAAAGTGCGCGAGGTGTTGCTGGCGGCGTACAAGGAACATGAGTCGATCCTCGATGCGCCGGCCACGTCGGTGACCTTCAAGGACCTGACCAGCAGTGGCATGGTGATCGGGGTAAGCGGCTATGTCGCTTCGCCTCGACAGGTATCGGGCACGCGCAGCGATCTGCTGTTCACCATCCTCGGGCGCTTGCGTGACGAGGGCATCGCCCTGTCGTCGCCGCAGAGCATGGTGCTGGTGCAGGAGAACGGGCGACCGGCCGACGAGCCGGCGTGAGGCCATCGCGGGGCAAGCCCGCTCCAACGCCATGAGTGTTCGCCTCTGTAGGAGCGGCCTTGTGTCGCGAAAGGGGCGCGAAGCGGCCCCAGGCTCTACGCCACAAGACAGATCGCCGGGGCCGCTTTGCGGCCCTTTCGCGACACAAGGCCGCTCCTACAGGGATCGCGCGAGACAGGCCTCTTTGCGTCAGCCGCAAGAGCAGCGGTTCAGCGCATGTTCCGCCAACGCCCGCCCCATCTGCACGTTGTGCGCGGCGTTCACCAGCATCCCCAGCCCGGGTTCGCCAGCCAGGGCGCAGCAGTACTCGTCGATGGTGTCTTCGATACCACGCATCAGCTGGATGGCGTGCAGCAGCGCCTCGGTGGTGGGCATATCGTCGTTGATGGTGAAGAAGGGGCGGTTGAGCGGTTTGGCAGGGGGTGGATCAGGAACGATCGTTTTCATGGGAAGCACTCATTTCGATTGGAAAGGTGCCGCCTCCAGATCCCTCTCACAGGATGAGGGTGGCAGCCGTACGCGGGGTGAGAGACCGGTCGAAATGAGCAAATGCCGGCCAGGCCTGGGCCTGCCCGCGCACAGCCGCCATGGCAGTGCTGCGTACTTCATTTCGACGGTGGCAGGCTCTCACCCCTGGTCGCCGGTAAGACGACCTGGGGAAGTTAGTCCTGCTGATGGTCCTCGACAATTCAGACGCGTCGGCAGCGTGCGTAGGGTAATTCCCAAGCTGTTCTGCTTTGAAGCACTTTGTTTCAGGTTCGGAAATCTCTGACAGGCAAGGCTGATTTGCACAGGCAGGGTTTTTATCGCTCTGAGATTGGCCAGAATGATTGGCCTGGCGATACGGTTCTGGTCATTGCTTCCAAGGAGGTGATTTTGAAAGACACGAATCTTGCGTATGACGAAAGGCCGAATAATCCTGTCTCGGAGGTGGATGAATTGGAGTCTCAGCCATTCGTGGTCGGTGATGAGGCATTTGAAGCGTTCATCGACAACCTCGAATATTACCCGCTCAAGGAAAACCAATGCCTTCAAAACCTTATGAGTAGGCCGAAGCGTTGGATTTGAGTGTGGTAGGTGATGCAAATGATCAGATCGCAAGTGCGCCATTCCCCGCTGGATCAATGAGGCTGGGCAGAAGTAGCGCGGGTTGTCGTGGGAGCGGGCTTGACCCTCGATGGGAATGGAGGGCTGGGCTTTCGAGGATACTGAAGACTGTCGCGTGCCGGCGCCCAGGTGTACGACGGTTGTTTTGAGGCGCTTATGAGATCGAGCGCCGCCCGCGCGGCGCATCGCGACGCAAGGCCGCTCCTACATCTGTTTCGGGCCAGTCAATACTGTGCCATTACCGGGTCCGCCTTGTTGGTACGACGCGGTCGCAGCGTGGGCACCACTGGCGCCTCACCTGTCTCAAGGCATGCACCAAAGCGGGCAACCATGGCCTGACAGGTTCGGCACGTTGCAACAAATGTAGGAGCGGCCTTGCGTCGCGATGCGCCGCGCGGGCGGCGCTCGATCTCGCAGGCGCTGCAAGGCTGGCGTCGAACACCTGCCAGCCTCACACGCCCTGTGAAAGGGCTCAGCTACTCACCCCAAACACCGCGTCACATGCTTCACTGACTGATACCCCGAAAGCCCCCAAGGTCCAAGCTCTCGCCCAATCCCGCTGCCCTTGGTCCCGCCCCACGAGGTCTCGACGAACACCGCCTGCACCGAGTTGATCCACACATGCCCGACCTCCAGCGCATCGGCCACGCGCTCTGCGCGCTCCAGGTCGGCGGAGCATACGGTGGCCACCAGGCCGAAGCGGCTGTCGTTGGCCTGGGCGATGGCTTCGGATTCACTGCCGAAGCGCCGCGCGCACAGCACCGGGCCGAAGATCTCCTCGCTCCACAGGCGGCTGCTCACCGGCACATCCACGTACAGCGTCGGGCTGACGAACCAGCCGTCGCGGTCCAGCGCCTTGCCGCCGGCCAGGCACTTCAGGCCTTCTTCGCGGGCGGTGGCGAAATAGCCGGCGACCTTGAGCCACTGCGCCTGGCTGGTCAGCGGTCCCATGTCCACTTCCTCCGCCAGCGGGTTGCCCACGCGCAATGCCTGCAAGGCCGCCTGCAAGCGCGGCAGCAGGGCATCGGCGATGCCGTCCTGCACCAGCAGGCGCGAGGTGGCCGAGCACATCTGTCCGGCGTTCCAGGTGATGCCGGCGACGATCCACTCCACCGCCTGGTCGACATCGCAATCGTCGAACACCACGATGGCCGACTTGCCGCCCAGCTCCAGCGTCACCGGCCGGCACTGGGCCGCGGCGGCGCGCATCACCTGGCTGCCGACGCCGTTGCTGCCGGTGAACGACAGTTTGTCCAGGCCATTGTGACCACTCAGGGCGGCGCCGGTCTCGGCCTTGCCGTTGACGATATTGAGTACGCCGGCCGGCAGGCCCAGCAGCTCGGCGATCTGGCCGTAGGCCTGCTCGATCAGCGGGGTGACCTCGGAAGGCTTGAGCACCACCGTGCAGCCGGCGGCCAGGGCCGGGGCGAGCTTCCAGGCGCTGGTCACCAGCGGGAAGTTCCACGGCACGATCAGGCCGACCACGCCCACCGGTTCCAGGCGGGTGCGGGCAGTGAAGCCCGGCGCGGCCAGGGGCACGTCGCGGTTCTTCGCCGGCAGTTGCTCGGCCAGATCGGCGTAGTAGGCGAAGGTGGCGATGGCGTCGTCCAGGTCGATTTCGGCCTCGTGGCGCGGCTTGCCGTTGTTGCGCATCTGCAGGGCGATCAGTTCGTCGCGGCGCTGGCCCAGCTGTTCGGCGAAGCCGCGCAGGTAGGTGGCGCGCTCGGCGGCGCTGACCGTCTTCCACGATGCCAGGGCGCGACGCGCGGCGGCCACGGCCTGGTCGACCTGGGCGCTGCTGGCGGCCATCAGTTCGGCGAACGGCTGGCCGTCGGACGGGTTGTGGACAACGATGCAGTCGCTGCCCTGGCCTTCGACCCAGCGGCCGTCGATGTAGTGGGGTGTGGTCATGGTCGGATTCCAGTCAGGCCATTTCGGCAGTGGTCACGGGCTTTACGGGCGTGCTTTTGCAGCGCACCCAGCGCGGGCCTTGTGGGCCATACACGCCAGCGGGTTCGGGGAACAGGTTGAGCAGGATCAGGTACAGCACGGCGGCGATGCCGAGGGTGACCGGCAGGCTCAGGTCGATGCCGCCGGCCAGTTCACCCAGCGGGCCGACGAACTGTCCAGGCAGGTTGACGAAGCACAGGCCGACCAGCGCACTGGGGATCCATGCGCCCATGCCACGCCAGTTCCAGCCGTGGCAGAACCAGTAGTGGCCGCCCTGCTGGCCACGGGTGAACACCTGCAGGTCGTCGGCGTGGTAGAAGCCGCGGCGGGTGATCAGGCCGAGGATCATGATCACCATCCACGGGCTTGTGCAGGTGATGATCAGCACGGCGAAGGTCGACACGCTCTGCACCAAGTTGAAGGTGAAGCGGCCGACGAAGATGAAGCCGATGGCCAGCACGCCGATCAGCAGGGTGGCGGCGGCGCGGCTGAGCAGGCGCGGGAACACGCTGGACATGTCCAGGCCGGTGCCGTACAGCGCCGTGGTGCCGGTGGACATGCCGCCGATCACCGCGATCAGGCACACCGGCAGGAAGAACCAGCCCGGCGAGATCGCCAGCAGGCCGCCGACGTAGTTGTTGGCGGCGATGTAGTCCGGCGCCTGGCTCGCCACCAGGGTGGCGGTGCACAGGCCGAACAGGAACGGGATCAACGTGGCGGCCTGGGCCAGGATCACCGCCAGCATGATGCGCGACTTGGCGGTTTCGCGCGGGATATAGCGCGACCAGTCGCCGAGGAAAGCGCCGAACGACACCGGGTTGCTCATGGCCAGGATCGCCGCGCCGACGAACGCCGCCCAGAAGCCGGCCTGGCCGAGGTTGACGCTGCCGGCGTAGCCCGCGTCGAAGGGCCCGGCGAAGGCGAAGATGCCCAGCAGGAACAGCAGGCTCGAGGCCCACACCGCGATCTTGTTGACCCACAGCATGAAGCGAAAACCAAAGATGCACACCACCAGCACCAGCACCGCGAACAGGCCGTAGGCCAGGCCCAGGGTCAGGTCGGTTTCCGGCAGGCCGACCAGGCGCTTGGCGCCGCCGACCAGGGCATCGCCCGAGCTCCACACCGACAACGAGAAGAACGCCACGGCGGTCAGCAGCGACAGGAACGAGCCGACGATACGCCCGTGCACGCCGAAGTGGGCGCCGGACGATACCGCGTTGTTGGTGCCGTTGAGCGCGCCGAACAGGCCCATCGGCGCGAGGATCAGCGCGCCCACGCCGACGCCGAGCAAAATCGCCCAGACCCCGGCCTGGAACGACAGCCCGAACAGCACCGGGAAACTGCCCAGCACGGCGGTGGCGAAGGTGTTGGCACCGCCGAAGATCAGGCGGAACAGGTCCAGCGGGGCGGCGTCGCGTTGATCGTCGGGGATCTGTTCGACGCCATTGGTCTCGATACCGGTCGAGTGGCTCATGGTGATGCTCCAGCGCGAATGTTGTCGGCCGTCGGGCGGCCTTGTTGTGGGTGCGATGGCAGTGCGGCAGGGCCGCTTGAAAGGGAATCAGGCCGGCGAGAGGACCGACAGGTGCTCGTGGCAGGCCAGCCAGCGCTCGCCGTGCAGTCGGAAGACGATGGTCTCGCGCTCGTTCAGGTCGAGGGTTTCGCCGGCCACGCGCAGGCGCGTGGCCACATCGTGCATGAAGATCGCCAGGTCGCCCTGCAGGCTCACCTGCGCGTTGCTCGGCTCACAGCCGAGCACGGCGAATCCGTCCGCCTGCCAGCTGGCCCAGAGATCTTCATAGGCGCGGCGTGACAGCAGCGGTTGCGGCACGGTATGGAAGAGAAAGGTGGCGTCTTCGCTGAAGCAGGCGAAGTAGCGGGCGGTGTCGTTGCTGGCGAAGGCGGCGACGAGGTCGGCGGCGGCCTGCCGTACCTGGAGTGTCTGGTCCACGGGAGTGGCCTCACGGTTTATTGTGATTGTTGGTGAAGCGATTCTGGTGGGGGCGGGCGGGGGGAAAAATCGCTATGGGCAAATAATCAGTTCAGGAAATCGTGAACCAATGGGGTACTGTGCTTTACCCGGGTGTTGCCACTGGCTAAGGTGTCGGCAGCCTTGACGTCATCAAGCTTCACGATCGTTCCCACGCTTTCAGACCCGATGGACATTCCCCATGAGCCAGTATCTGCCGCCACTGACCGTGACACCGCGCATGCTGGCGCTGATTGCCGATATCAGCGAGCAGGTGGGGGCACTTACGGCCAATCGGGAAGTGGCGCTTACCCCGCAACTGCGGCGGGGCAACCGCATTCGTACCATCCAGGCCTCGCTGGCGATCGAAAACAATACACTGAGCGTCGAACAGGTCACTGCAGTTCTGGAAGGGAAGCGGGTACTCGGCTTGCCGCGTGAAATCCAGGAGGTGCGCAATGCCTTTGCCACCTATGAAGCGATGAGCGGCTGGCTGCCCGAGCGTCAGACTGATCTGCTGGCTGCCCACAAGCTGCTGATGATGGGGTTGATCGACGACGCCGGCCAGTTTCGCCAAGGAGGTGTCGGCATCTATCGCGGCCAGCGCCTGTTGCACATGGCACCGCCTGCCAGTCGCTTGCAGCCGCTGATGCATGACCTGCTGCATTGGCTGGGCGCCAGTGACTGGCACCCGTTGATCAGCAGCTGCGTCTTTCACTACGAATTCGAGTTCATCCATCCTTTCGCCGATGGCAACGGGAGAATGGGGCGTCTGTGGCAGACGCTGATACTGAGCCGCTGGCGCCCGGTACTCGCCTACCTGCCGGTGGAGTCGGTGATCTGTGCCCAGCAGGAGGCGTACTACGGTGCTTTGGCGGCTGCGGATCAGGCTGGCGAGGCCACGCCCTTTGTCGAGTTCATGCTCCAGGCGCTGCGAAAGGCATTGGCCGAGGCGAGTGAGACCGACCAAGTAACCGACCAAGTAACCGACCAAGTAGCGCGATTGCTGGAGGTTCTGAAACCGGGTGTCGCGCTGCGCGCCAATGAACTGATGGAGCGCCTCGAGCTGTCTCATCGGCATACCTTCAGAGCGAACTACCTCAAACCAGCGCTGGCGGCCGGTCTGATCGAAATGACCGATCCGGCAGCTCCGCGCAGTCCGATGCAGCAATATCGTCGTACCTCACAATAACAGTGCCCGCCTCATTGTTCTCCAGATGGAACTCTGAGGGTTCACCCATGGGCCTACCGGCCCGCGTCTCTCCTCTCTACCGTTAGCCCTGTCGCCCGCCTGGCCCCAGGCCGCACGGGTATTTGCCACGGCCCGCCGACTGACGGTCGCTTCGTTCAGCCTGCGTTGCCTACTCTCATAGTCCCCACTGTGGATGTGTGGGGCGCGGCCCGACCGCAGCGGCCAGGATGGCCTGTTCTCACACCAAGAGGAGAGAACGATGAGCAATTTCTCGCAAGTCGCCAACTTCGAAGGCCAGGTGCCACGCATCGACCCCGACAACGCCACCATGCTGCTGATCGACCACCAGAGCGGCCTGTTCCAGACGGTCAAGGACATGCCCATGACCGAGCTGCGGGCCAATGCCATCACCCTGGCCAAGGTCGCCAGCCTGGCGAAGATCCCGGTCATCACCACTGCCTCGGTACCCCAGGGCCCCAACGGCCCGTTGATCCCGGAAATCCACGAGGCCGCGCCACATGCGCAATACGTGGCCCGCAAGGGTGAGATCAACGCCTGGGACAACCCCGAGTTCGTCGCCGCGGTGAAGGCCACCGGCCGCAAGCAGCTGATCATCGCCGGCACCATCACCAGCGTGTGCATGGCTTTTCCCAGCATCAGCGCGGTGGCCGCCGGCTATCAGGTGTTCGCTGTCATCGACGCGTCAGGCACCTACTCCAAGATGGCCCAGGAAGTGACCCTGGCGCGGGTGGTCCAGGCCGGCGTGGTGCCGATGGACACCGCCGCCGTCTGCTCCGAGGTGCAACGCACCTGGAACCGTCCGGACGCCGCCCAGTGGGCCGAGGCCTACAGCGCGGTGTTCCCGCACTATCAACTGCTGATCGAGAGCTACACCAAGGCCCAGGCCGTCGTCACCGGTCATGAGCAACTAGACTCGCAACGCAACTGACTCTGGCTGTTCCCCATCCAAGCAAGGAGATCCACCATGGCATTCCAATACAAGCGTCTGGACAAGAACAACGCCGCGGTACTGCTGGTCGATCACCAGACCGGGCTGTTGTCGCTGGTGCGCGACATCGACCCGGACCGGTTCAAGAACAATGTGCTGGCGCTGTCCGACCTGGCCAAGTACTTCAAGCTGCCGACCATCCTCACCACCAGCTTCGAGACCGGCCCCAACGGCCCGCTGGTGCCCGAGCTCAAGGAGCAGTTCCCCGACGCGCCCTACATCGCCCGCCCCGGCAACATCAACGCCTGGGACAACGAGGACTTCGTCAAGGCGGTGAAGGCCACCGGCAAGAAGCAGCTGATCATCGCTGGCGTGGTCACCGAGGTGTGCGTGGCCTTCCCGGCGCTGTCGGCGCTGGAGGAGGGCTTCGACGTGTTCGTGGTCACCGACGCCTCCGGCACCTTCAACGAACTGACCCGCGACTCGGCCTGGCGTCGCATGGAGGCCGCCGGCGCCCAGCTGATGACCTGGTTCGGCGTGGCCTGCGAGCTGCACCGTGACTGGCGCAACGACATCGAAGGATTGGGCACGTTGTTCTCCAACCACATTCCCGACTACCGTAACCTGATGACCAGCTACAGCAAGCTGGCCAAGTGACGGTGTGTCCGGGCCCCGGTGACGGGGCCCGGACCCGCCTTGTCGGTTACGAGGTAATGGATGGCTCCACTGATTGCCTATTTCAGGCTTGCCCTGCGCCCCGGGCGCGATGTGCTGCTGTTCGCGCTGCGTACGGTGGTGGCGGGCCTGCTGTGTCTCTACCTGGCGTTCGTGTTCGACCTGGAACAACCGAAATGGGCGCTGATGACGGTGATCATCATCAGCTTGCCGCTGGCCGGCATGACCCTCAAGCGCAGCCTCGCGCAGGTGCTCGGCACCGTGGTCGGCGCGGCGGTGGCCGTGCTGCTGATGGCGTTGTTCGCGCAGATGCCGTACACCCTGCTGGTCAGCCTGGCGCTATGGCTGGGGCTGTGCACTGCAGGTGGCACCTTGCTGCGCTATACCGATTCCCATGCCTTCGTACTCAGCGGCTTCACTGCGGTGGTGGTGGCCATGCTGGCCGTGCCCGAGCCCGAGGGCACCTTCATGCTGGCCGTCACACGGGTTACCGAGACCTTGCTAGCGGTGGCCTGCGTGGCCGTGGTCAGCCTGCTGACGGCCCGCCCGCAGGCGGTGGCCAACAGCTATTTCGCCAAAGTCGACAGCCTGCTGAAACTGATCGCCCAGCATGCCGCCGAGGTGATCCGCACCGAAGAGGACGAAGCCGCATTCGGTCAGCGTCAGGCCCGGTTGATCGCCGAGGTCAGCGCGCTGGAGGGGTTGCGTCGGCACCTGTACTTCGATGCCCCGCACCTGCGCAGCGGCGACGGGCTGGTGCAACTGTTCGCCAACCAGCTGGTGCTGCTGGTTTCGCGACTGCTGGTGCTGCGTCAGCAGCGTGAGCTGATCAAGGCGCATTGGCAGGGGCCGCTGCCCGCGGATATCCAGCTGCTGCGCGACGCCGAACTGACCAGCCTGGATGCGCTGGCGCGTGACGGTATGGCGCTCTCGGCAGCGGACCGCGAGGCCCTGCGCACCCTGCACAAGGGGTTCGATGACGCCGCTGACCGTGCGGAATTTCTCAATGAGCCACTGCCCCCGCACCTGCGCGCCCTGGCCTGGGCCTTGCGCTGGGAGCAGGCGCGCCTGCTGCAGCAACTGGACGAGCTGATCGAGCTGAACGAGGCGATCCAGCAGGGTCGTCTGGCCAGTTGTCCCCAGCAGCAGGGGCGCGCCAGCGCCTTGCACCTGGACTGGCCGCTGGCGGCGATGAACGCCGTGCGCGCCTGCCTGGCCCTGTTGCTGATCGGCGGGTTGTGGATCGAGAGTGCCTGGGATGGCGCGCGTTCGGCGGTGATCCTGATGGGCGTGATGTGTTCGCTGATGGCGACCTTGCCCCGACCGCTGCTGGCCAGCCAGAACTACAACCGCGGGCTGTTGGTGGGCATGGGCTTGTCGGCGCTCTATCAGTTCGCCCTGCTGCCGCTGTTCACCGACTTCGAGATGCTTGCCCTGTGCCTGGCACCGTTGCTGTACCTGGCGGCGGTCGGCCTGGCCAATCCGATGACCGCGGGGATCGGCATGGGCATCGGTCTGATCAGCCTGCTGATGATCGGGCCGCAGAATATCGGGGCCTATCACAACAGCGATATCCAGTGGTTCGAGTTCGCCGGTGGCTACCTCGTGGCCGGGGTGCTGGCGATGGCCGTGTTCGCGCTGGTCTTTCCGTTCAATGCGCAGAAACGCATCGCCCGATTGTTTCGCCAGACCCGTGAGGATGTGCGCCGCCAAGTGCTCGGGAACGGTTCGCTGGCCGGGCAGTTCGCCTTCGAGAGCCTGCTGCTTGATCGCCTGTCGGCGCTGATCGGTCTGTTGCCGGCCGCTGCGGACATGACCTCGCGCGAGCGTGTCGAGTGCGCGCTGGTATGCCCGGCGCTGGCCATCGCCCTGGGCCAGGCGCGCGCCTTGTGCAACAGTGACCTGGCGTTGCCGTCGGCGACCCGGACACGCTTGCGGGAAAGCCTGCAGGGCGTCGCCGACTTCGTCGGTGGCCAGGGCGCGGTGGCGCTCGATCCGCTGTTGCGGGAACTGGACGACCAGGCGCAGTTGCTCGACGCCCTGCATGGCGCGCCAGGGCAGATGGGGCGTGACGCCTTGCGCCGACTGTTCATCCTGCGGGTGGCGCTGGCGGTGGCCGGGCAGTTGCTGGCGCGTTATCGCCAGGTACTGGAAGCTGAACGATCGCGGCTGTTGCCGGAGGTGGCCAATGCCCATTGATTTCGAGGTGGGCGGGGTCTACCTGCCGCCCATCGCCCAGGCGCTGTTGCTGGCGCTGCCGTTGTTTCTGCTGGTCGATGCCTTGTTGCGCCGGGTGGGCGTGCTGGCATTCGTCTGGCATCCGGCGCTGTTCCAGGGTGCCTTGTACACCGCGATTTGCGCGGCTTTGCTGTTGTGGATGGGAGTGAGCAGGTAGATGTCGCCGATCAAGCCGCTGTTGTCGCGCAGCCTGACCCTGGTCATGCTGGCCGTTGCCATCGTGCTGGGCTGGCTGGCCTGGACGCATTATACCCAGGCGCCCTGGACCCGCGACGCACGGGTGCGGGCCGATGTGGTCACCCTGGCCGCGGAGGTCAGTGGCCGAATCGTTGCCCTGCCGGTGCGGGACAATCAGTTCGTGCACAAGGGCGACCTGCTGTTGCGCATCGACCCGGCGCGCTATGAACTGGCCGTGCTGCATGCAAGGCGCGCGGTCGAGGTGGCACGGGCAGCTTTGGGGCAGTCGCAGGCGAACATCGTCGCCAACCAGGCGTTGCTCAAGCAGCGGCGCAGCGAGGAACAGCGCCGTGGCAAGCTGCAGTCACTGTCGGCCATTTCCGCCGAGGAGTGGGAAAAGTCCACGACTGATGTGGCTGTGGCCCAGGCCGACCTGCTGCGCGAGCAGTCCAGCCTCGGCCTGGCGCAAGCCAATGTGCAACTGGCCGAAGCCACGCTGGAACAGGCGCAACTTGACCTGCAGCGCACCGAGGTGCTGGCGCCGGTCAATGGTCATGTCACCAACCTGCTGACCCGTCAGGGCGACTTCGCGCAGCCGGGCGCCGCGTTACTGGCGTTGGTGGACAGCGATTCGTTCCATGTCAGTGGCTACTTCGAGGAGACCAAGCTGCCGCGCATCGCCGTCGGCAGCCGGGCGCGCATCGTGTTGATGAATGGCCAGGCGTTGCAGGGCACGGTGGAGAGCATCGCCTACGCCATCACCGACCGTGAGAACCAGCCGGGCAACCGCCTGCTGGCCAACGTCAACCCGAACTACACCTGGGTCAAGCTGGCCCAGCGCGTGCCGGTACGCCTGCGCCTGGAGCCCCAGGATGCCGAGGCGCCTGCTTTGCGGGCCGGGACCACCGCCACTGTGACGATCCTCGAAGAATGACGGATGATGCAGTGGTGAGCCGTGGACGAGTGTTGCCGATGTTCGACCTGAACGACCTTTATCTCTATGCCAAGGTGGTGGAGCACGGCGGCTTCGCGCCTGCCGGGCGCATACTTGGCCTGCCAAAGTCACGCCTCAGCCGGCGCGTGGCCAAGCTCGAGGAGCGCCTGGGCGTGCGCCTGATCCAGCGCTCCACGCGGCAGTTCCAGGTAACCGAGGTGGGGCTGGAGTATTACCGCCATTGCCTGGGCATGCTCGAACAGGCGGTCGCCGCCGAGGATGCGGTCGAACGCAACCGCGCCGAGCCCCGTGGCATCGTGCGCCTGGCCAGCAGTACAGCGCTGCTCGACTCGCGCCTGGCGCCGATGCTGGCGAGCTTCATGGCGCAATGTCCGGTGGTCGAGCTGCTGGTCAAGAGCTACAACCGCCGGGTGGATGTGATCGGCGAGGGCTTTGACTTGGTGCTGAGCGTGCAGCACCAGCCGCTGGAAAGCAGCGAGCTGATCATGCGTCGCCTGGCCCCGAGCCGGCAGTGCCTGGTGGCTGCGCCGGGCCTGTTGGCCGAACACGGGCGCCCGGTGTCGCCGGAAGGGCTTCAGGCTCTGCCGAGCCTGAACTGGGGCGCCAACGTGCAGGATTCCACCTGGATACTGGTCGGGCCTGCTGGCGCCGAGGTTGCCGTGCGCCATCGCCCCCGTGTGGTGTCGGACGACCTCGCGGTGCTGCGCGAGGCCGCCCTGGCCGGGGTGGGCGCGGTGCTGTTGCCCGATGAGGCGGTGCGCGAGGACCTGGCCGCCGGGCGATTGGTGCATGTCCTCGACGACTGGGCGCCACGGGAAGGGGAGGTGGTGGCGTTGTTCCCTTCCCGTCGCGGGTTGATGCCCGCGGTGCGCAAGCTGATCGACTACCTGGCCGATGCCTTCGAGCAGGAGCAGCAGGACACTACGCCGGTTCGCGCTCGCTGAAACCAGGCTCTGCGGGTGGGCGGGCCGACCAGAACGCCAAGCCTGCCGCCAGCGCGGTCAGCGCGGCGCCGGCCCAGGGGGTGGCCGCCAGCGTCGCCCCGGTGATCACCACGCCGCCGATGGCCGAGCCCAGCCCGACACCGAGGTGCATGGCCGACATGTTCAGGCTCATGCCGGCCGGGAAGGTGGCCGGGCCACGGGTCGCCAGGTAGCTCTGCACCACGGGCGAGGTGGTCCAGCTCAGCCCGCCCCAGAGCATCATCGCCGGCAGGAACAGCCAGGGCGTGCCGACGCTCAGGGGCAGTACCAGCAAACTCGCGAGATAGAGCAGTGGCGCCAGGGCGATGGAGCGGCCGGCGCCGAGCCGGTCCGCCATCCAGCCGCCGACATAGCCGCCCGAGACGCCGGCGATGCCGAAGACGGCGAACAGGGCCGCCAGCCATTGCACCGGTATGTCGGCGACCTGCCGGGCATAGGGCGCCAGGTAGGCGAACACCGTGAAGTGCCCGGCGATCATCAACAGCGACACGCCCTGGGCGGCGACCAGGCGACTGTCCCGCAAATGGCGCAGGTAGCTGCCCAGGGCGATGCGTTCGCTGCTCTGCAGTTGCGGCAGTCCGCGCCAGGCCATCAGCAGCACCGCGATCGCCAGCAGGCTAAGGCCAGCGAACACACCGCGCCAGCCCAGCACATCGCATAGCAGCATTCCGGCGGGTACGCCCAGCACGAGTGAACTGCAGATGCCCATGAAGATCACGCCAATGGCTCGGCCACGCAGGGCCTCGGGCACCAGGCGGGTGGCCATCAGGGTGCAGGTCAGGCAGGTGAGGGCGCTGGTCGTGGCCATGCCGATGCGGGCGAGCAGCAGCGCGGTATAGCCCGGCGCCAGGGCCGCGGCGAGGTTGCACAAGGCGAACAGGGCCAGGGTGATGCAAAGCAGTCGGCGCAACGGGAAACGGGTGGTCAGCAGGGGAGAGAAGGGTGCGGCGAGGGCGAAGCTCAGGGAGAAGACCGTGGTCAGTTGCCCGGCGATCCCGAGCGGGACCTGCAGGCCATCGGCCAGGGACGGCAGGATGCCGACCGTGATGTTTTCCGCCATGCCCGTGGCGAATGTCGCCAGGGCCAGCAGCCAGATACGCGGGCTCATGTGTTGCCTCCGATAAACGGGCCGGCCAAGGTCCGGACCCATTTGTCCCGACGGTTGACCGGCAGTGGTCAGGTCCATCGGGTTTCGAGGCAGTGCTTCGGTTATCCCGGTTCAAGCAGGAGGGATTGTAGACGGTTGTGCGCAGGCGATGAAGCCTTGGGTTCTTTCAGGCTGAACAGGACTCCATGGGCTGAGAGGTCGCGCAGGGAATCATCACCAGCGTGGGCTGGCCCCGCGAATACGATATGCCCTGAAGATCACAGCGTGATCGGCTTCAACTTGAGCCCTATGGCCTGGGCCCGCACCGCCGCGCCGCTGAAGGCCGCGGCATTGCCCGGTGGTGGCGTGGGCCCGTGCACATGCCCGGCCAGCTCGGTGTTCATCTCCTGGACCAGGTCGAGCAGGTCGCAGAGCACCTGCAGCACGTTCACCGCCTCGGAACCCAGCCAGGTCTTCGGTGCCTGCAGGCGCTGGCTGATCTTCACCACGCTGTGACGCAGGCCCTCGATCCGCTCCTGGACGTCGCCGCCAATCGCCGTGTTGAGCTTCTGCCCCACCGCCAGGTTCAGGTCGCGGCCGGTGGCCTGGTGCAGGTCGTCGAGGGCGGCCAGGCTGGCGGAGCCGCCGGACAGCAGCTTGAGCGCGCCGAGGGCCTCGATCTTCTTGACCCCACCGACGGTCTCGGTCGAGTGGTCGTCCACCGTCCGGGCATGGCTCTGGAACTGCTCGGTGTTGGCCAGCGCCTCGACTTCACGCTCGATCGCCTTGTCGCGGATCCGCCCATCGGTCTGGCGCAGCCAGTTGCCGTCGGCGTCGGCGCGTTGCTGGCAGGCCTCGCTGTGCTGCCACACCAGGTCGCCCTTCGGCACCTTGGGCAGGCTCAGCCCGTGGGGCAGGATCTGCTGGATGAACGGCTTGTGCGGCAGCCCGTAGGCGAACGACAGCACCACGGTGGTGCCTTCCTCGGGGAAGCCGAACATGCCGCGCTCCTGGCCGCCCATGGGCGCCGGCAGCGGCAGGCTGGTGAACACCGGCAACGCCGGGTCGGGCTCGCCGTCCGGCAGCAGCACCTGGACATCGACGCCGAAGCGCGGGCGGAAATCGTCGCACAGCCCGGGCGCCGCCGGCGCATCGGGCACCGCGACCACGCGGCCGAAGCGCGGCAGGTGACAGCCGCCGGTGATTTCGGGGAACTGGCGCGCTACGGCGCGGCGGATTGCGTCTTCCATCGTATGGCCATCTGGCTGTCGGCCAGCGCGACATGGGTCACGCGCTCGCCGTGGTTGATCGGTGCGCCCGGACGCAGCCCCGGCAGGGCCGCAATGCTGGCGCTCTGGTTGCCCTGGTAGTGGTCGAACAGCTCCATGGGCAGTTGCAGCGCGGGGCGCGCGCCGAAGTAGCTGTCGGCCCAGCTGCCTACGTACACTTCGCCGTTGCCCTGCTGCTGCCAGATGAAGTCGGGAATGTCGAAGACCTGGGCCAGACTGTCCATGGCCTGGAAACCGGCGGCCAGGCTGTAGAAGAACGGCGCGCGCACCGACGCGTAGGGCCGCTCGGGCACGCGAAAGCGCAGGCCGGTCTGCTGGCCGATCTGGTCGAGCACGCCGCGCAGGTCGACGTGGCGCAGGTTCATCGGCAGCGGCCTGGCCAGGATCGCCGCCAGTTCCCGACAGAAAAGCAATTGCTGCCTGGCGTTGGCGCTGGTGCAGCGCTCGACGTAGCCGATGAAATGCCGCTGCAGCGGGCTGTCGTTGTAGCCGATGTCGAGGGTGACCAGGCCCTTGAGGGGCGCCTCGGCCTGGACGATGAAGGTCGCCCGCCCCGGGTTGCGCAGCTCCAGGCGCACATCCGCCCTGACCAGGTCGTAACGCTCGCCGCCGACATTGAGTACCTGATGCAGCTTCATGACTTCTCTCCCAGCCAGTCATCCACTTTTTTCAGCAGGCGCTCGAAGCTGGTCAGCTCCGGGTCCTGCTCCTCTTCCTCCTCTTTCGCGCCCACCGCCGCCCCCGGAGCGGCCTGGGCCTTGACGCGTTTTTTGGCGCGGCGCTTCTCGACCTTTTCCGGGTTGGAGGTCTTTTCGGCCAGGCCGAACTGTACCCGCCAGCAGGCCAGCGAGTCGTCCTCCCGGGCGTTGACGTTCTCGGCGAAGCGCACCTGGCGGATGCCAAAGGCCTCGGCGGTGTCGTTGACGATGCGGTAGGTCTTGAGCTGGCCGCCGCTCTCGGTGGCTTCGGCCAGGCGCATCAGGCTGCGCAGCCAGGTGCCGTTGACGTAGGGGATGGTCAGGGTGACGTTGAGGGTCTTGGGCTTGAAGCCCTTGTGCGCGGTGTCGGTGTTGCTGGTCTGGCCGGACAGGTCCTCGGCTTCGATGCGCAGGTTGCCGGTGACTTTCAGGGTCTTGCCTTCGACGGGCTGGCCGTCCAACAGTAGCAGTGTCATAAACCCACCATTTCACGAACGAAGCTCAGGCCCTTGGCCGAGCCGACCAGGATCACGCCGGCGCTCATCACCCATTCATGCCCCGGGGCATTGCCTTCGAGCAGCATGCGGCGCAGTTGTGTGTTGTTGCCCGGGCCCAGCAGGCGGGTGCGTACCGAGCTGTCGGCCTGGCCGCCTTCCAGCAGATCGCGCAGGTCGGCCAGGCGCTGGTCGCGGACCTGCTGCTGGTTGGCCTTGCGCGCCGCCAGCCCGGTCAGGTCGGCCATGGGCGAGCTGTCGGCGGCGTAGCTTTCCAGCACCGCGATCTGCCCGGCCAGCGATTGCTGCGCCGCCTTCAACACCGTGCAGCGCTCCAGCGGCAAGGCCTCCCAGCGCGGCAGGGCGGTGGCCTGGGGAATCTGCCATTTCTCGGTTTCGAGCCGCGCCAGGTGCTCGGCGCGGCGTTGCGCGCGCACCAGTTCGGGGATCGGCATCAGGGCGTTGAAGCGGGCCAGGCCGGCGGCCAGCTGATCGTGGCGGGTGCCCAGGAACAGCAGGCACAGCGCGTGCTGCTCACCCTGGGGGCTGCCGTTGTCGGTGGCGTCGGTCAGCTTGTTGGCCAGTTGCTGCAGCAGGTTCGGCGCGGACAGGAAGCGCTGGTAGCCACGCCCCTGGCCGATACCGCTCTGGAACGGCGTCACCACCAGGCACCTGGGCACTTCGCCCAGCTGTTCGGCCAGGGCCTGGCGCCCGGCCTCGATCGCGCCCTTGGCTGCGGCACCGACCGGACCGGGGTTGGTGTTGGCCAGGCCCTGCAGGCCGCTCAGGCGCTGGGCGGTACTGGCCAGCTCGTTGCCGGCCAGGGCCTTGGCGGCGTCCAACTGGCCCATCCAGCGGGTCGCCTCGGCTGGCCAGCGCAAGGTGACGGGCGCCCAGCTCATGCCGGCACCGTCCACTTGATTGCACGCAACGCGTCGAGCTTCTTGCCCTGCAGCGCCTTCGCCGCTTCACGCTTGAGCTGGTCGGCGTGCTGCAGGGCCGCCTGTTTGAACAGGACCAGGTCCTTGTTCACCTGCAGCAACTGGTCGCGGGTGTGGGGCAGGAACTGGCGCCCGCCATCGCTGCCGGTGCAGGGGTAGGCGCTGTCCAGGCCGCTGAACATCAGGCCTGTCAGGTTGACCTGGTCTTCCAGCGAACTGCCGTAACGGTGCGCCTCGCCCAGGGCCGCCGAGTCGAAGCCGGCCTCGAGGTACTGCGCGCAGCCGGCATTGATCTCGTCCAGCTTCTGCTGATGGACCTTGGCCAGCACGGCAGCGGTGTCGTCTACCCACTCGCCGTTCTTCCATACCTGGTCCGGGCCGGGCGCCTTCACCGTGTAGCCCGAGGGGATCGGGCCCATACCGGTGAGGGTCAGGGGCTCGGCGTTGGTGATGCTGTAGACCACCAGGCCGTCGTGATAGTCCACCAGGGACCAGGCCTGGCCGTTCCAGTGGGCTGCCTTGTGTTCGGGGATCGCCGGCGGGGCTGTTTCCACGCAGCCGCCGGGGATCAGGAAGATGCCGGGCTCAAGGGGGGACTCGTCCGCTTCGGTGGTGCCGGTGAACAGTCCAAGCTGGGAGGTTTGGTAGACGGTCTTGGTCGTTGCCATGCGGCACCTCAGTATTTGATGAAGGAGTACAAGGCCATGTTCACCGGCCGCGATTCATTGCCACCGTCGCCAGCGATGGTGATCGCATGGCTGTGCACGCCATCGCCGACCATCGACAGGCCGTGGGAGTGCGCGCCGGCGGCATGGGTCGGTGCCGTCACACCGTTGGCGTAGTTCGCGGTGGTGAAGTTGGGGGCGCCGTTACCGACATCGTTGTTCATGGCTCGGGGCGCGGTGTGGGTGTGTTCACCACCCGCCGCAATCGAGCTGCCGGGGTGGTAGTGCCAGCCGGCCTCGGCTGCCGAGGCCGCGTGTGCGTGCCACAGGTTCTGGCTGCTCTGGATGGAGCCCTGGGCTCGGCCCGGGTCGAATCCACGCCCGTCATCGACGTCCCGGGTGAACAGGCCGCGGGTATCAGGCAGGTTGAAGGTCGTCGCGCCATCGCCGGCGCCGTACAGGATGCCGATCGCGGCAAACAGCGCGGCATAGGTGGTGCGGCTGACGGCCGCGCCATTGCAGCGCAAGGTTCCGCTGGGGGCGGTGCGGCTGAACGTCTGGATCAGCGTGCCTGCCGGCACGATGGCCGCCGGGTTCAGGTTACCGGTGTGGTAAAGAGGCAGTCCGTTCCAGGCGATCACGCCCTGGGCATTCATGGCCAGGTCGCCCGCCACCTGAGTCCCCCAATGGAAGCCAATGCGAGGAGCATATTCCCAGGTCAGTTTGGAATTGAGGACCAGCCCCACCTCGCGGATTTCCAGGGCGGCATTTATGTAGTTCGTACCCGGTGTATCTGAATAGAATCGGGGCAACTGGTTGCTGTATCCGGTGCGTAGCGCATCGGTAATGCCATACCCTTGCAGCGTGGTCGGTTTACCGCTGGCGATCTTGCTCCAGTCCAGGTTTGGAACATCGGCCGGCTTCAGCGCCTCGTTGCCTATGACCTGGCCTTTGCCGTTGATGACCACTTTCGAATAGGCCCCGGGTACCACGCCGATATCCGCAAGCGTGGCCTGGAGGGCCACGTTGCTGCTGCCATCGAAGTCCACGCGACCGGTGACATCACCCTGCAACGCGATCTGCCGGGCTTCGGCCAGACGCCGGGCCTTGCCGGCGGCGGTGGTGCCATCCACCAGGTCGGTGACCGATTTGCGGCTGGCGAAATGGTCCACCAGCGGGCCGGCAATGGGGGCGGATTTACGCTTGTCGGCGATGGTCCCGGCGCTGGCGATGTCCGCCAGCTGAATGCAGTAGACCCAGCCATCAGGGGTGACGTAATCCTGCTGGTCGGGCATGTATACCACCTTCCAGCTGGGGATCACATCGTTCTGCTCGCGGTGCCAGGTGATGTGCATCCATACCTGGGTCGCCCCTTGCGGCGGGCTCAGCGGCACGGCCTTGGGCAGCTCCAGGCGCATGCCTTCCAGGTAGGCGATGCCGGCGGCCAGCTGGTACTTGTCACCCACCTTCTGGAACTGCAAACCGTCGCCGAAGAAGCACGCTCGCCCATACACATCGCGGTTGCTCAGGCGCTCGCGCTCGTCGATGCCTTTCAGGCGCACGGTGAAGTCGTGCTGCCAGGTGCTGGCATCGATGGTGATGCCGGTCAGTTCCTGGGCGCCGCTGTATTCCACCAGGATGTTGCGGGTGACGTTGTTGCCGATCTGCAGCGGCGGGATGTTGCGCCGTTTCTGCTGCAGCGGCAGGTAGGCCACGGCGAACAGCACGCCCTCGGCGCTTTCCAGGCCCATCCAGTTCCAGTCGAAGTCGCCGATGTCGCTGCCCAGCATCGAGCTGTAGACGACCTGGTTGGGGTTCACGTAGCCGCTGTTGCCCGCCGGGATGTCGTAGCTGTGCACGATCTGGCTGGCCGGCGGCTTGGTCGCGGCGCGGTCGATTGGCGTGTTCGGGTCGAGCCCGGGTACATGGGCGTAGATGAAACGGGTGATCTGCAGGACTTCTTTGGCCCCCTGCTTCTGGGCGATCAGGCTTTCGCCCGCGAAAGTGATTCTGGCCACGGCGGACTCCTAAAGCGTGGCGACCAACGTCTGCTGGTCGTCGTTGAATTGGGCTGCGCCAATGCGCAGGGTCACGGGGGTGATGCTGATGAAGTCGTAGCGGCGGCAGGTCCGGCCGTACTGCTGGATCAGCACCCGCAGCAGCTCGGGGTTCTCCGACAGCTGCGAGTCGGAAAGGCGCAGCAGGACCACGTCCCAGTCGCGGCCGGCCAGGCGTTCGTCGATCTCGACATAGCCCACGCCGAGCCGGCGCAGGATGCGCTTGAGCCCCGCGGTGCTGCCGGCATCGACCGCGTTGATGAAGGCGAACTTCACCCGCAGCCGGTACAGGCGTTCCGGTTCGTCCTTGAAGCGAGTGATGTCCCGCTGCCAGGCGAGCAGGTCCAGCACGGTGAGGTGGCAGGTCTCGGCGTCCATCTGCAGCAGCGGCCAGTGCAGCCACTCGGTCACCCTGGCCCACCAGGCTTGGGCGGCGTCCTTGAGCTTGGTCAGTTCGGTGCCGGCGAGCCAGAACGGCAGTTTCAGCGGGCTCATACCAGGTCCACCCGCAGGTTGGCGATGCGCGCGATGCTCAGCTGCGAGACGATGTCCTCGCTGGCGAAATGCAGCGACTCGATGTCGGCGAAGGCCTGGTGCAGTTCCTCGGCCAGGCGGCTGAAGGAGAACCGCGACTGTGGGTAAGTCAGCGTCGGCCGATAGTCGCTGGCCGTGCTTTCGCGAAACGCCGCGCGGATGAACTGGGTGATGCCCTGCTGCAACTCTTCGCGCCGTTTCGCCGTCAGGTTCGCCCGCGGCCAGACCGTCAACGCGATGTCGTGGCGCGTCTCGGGCATGACCATCACCAGCAGGTCGTCGCCGTGACCGTGGTTGCCTTGGTCGCGCACATGGGCGTTGATCTGCTCCAGATACGCCTGCGCCGGCACGTCGGCGTCGAACAGCACGTAGGCGTTGGCGCTGCCCGGACCACGCGGTGCGTCGTGGAGGAAGTACACGCCATCGGGGCGCACCCCCGGGAAGGCGGCGATCATGGCGCGGTAGACCGCGTCGGTGTGCCATTGGTTGACCGCGCTGAACTGGTTGCGGGTGCGCAGGCGCAACTGGTCGTCGGGCTCGGGGTCGGCCCCGGGCGAGGTCATCCAGCCGTCGGCATTGACCACCTGGACAATCCCCGGCACCGGCTCGGGCAGGATGGCGTAGTAACCGGGCGCCAGGTTGTAGCCGCTGCCGACCTGCTGCGCCTGGACCTTGACCGACTGTTGCAGGCGGCCGTCGGGGAACACAGCATCCTCGACCGTCACCAGCTGGTAGACGTGGCCGTTGATCGCGGCGGATTGCACCACGACGCCGGCGCGCATCAGCAGCTCGCCGGCGCTGTTTTCACGGGTGAACAACAGCTGGCCCTGGGCCTTGGTCGCGCCTTTGCGCTCGACGTTCACCGCCCAGGCCAGGCTGTCCAGCCAGGCGCCGCTGGCCGTCTTGACGAAGAAGTTGGGCAGCACGGTGTCACTGATGAAACCGACCAGCCACAGCACCGGCTTGGTCACCAGCGCCGTCACCACGCGCCAGAATGGCGAGTAGGCGCTGGTGTTGCTGAGCTTGCTGCCCTGGGCGGCCACTTCGGCCTCCCAGGCCTGGTGCAGGGCCGCCTCAGTGGTGGGAATGCCGGCGTCGGCCAGCACCTTGCGAAAGTCCAAGTCGCTCACAGGTATACCTCGATGTCACCGAATTTCAGGGTTTTCGCCGTGACCAGGTAACGGCCCGGATGCTCTTCCAGGACGCGCGCGGTACCCGGCAGCAGGCGCTCGTCGTCCTCCACCAGCAGCTCCAGTTGCAGGATGCAGTCGGCCTGGCGCTGGCGGCTGCGCTCGGCCACCAGGGTCACCAGCAGGCCGCTGTCGCGGATCATGTGGGCGATGTCCTGGGCGATGCTGGCCCGGTCCTCGATCAGCAGCGGTTGGTGGGAAAGGTCCAGGACCAGGTCGTTGTCGTGGATCAGCAGGTCGATGTAGTCGCTCATCAGCCCACCGCCATTGCCATCATCTGTTCCAGCTCCAGCGGGTTGATGGCCTTGCTGGTGTTGATCTCCACCTTCTCGACATGCATGCGCCGGTCCTGCGCCTGGGTGGTGTTCTGGATCTGGGTCATCAGGCCTCCCTGGGGAACGCTCGTCGGGCTGGCCGGCGAGAGGTTGAGTGCGGTCTGGGTCATGCGCTGGCGCTGCTGCTCGAGTTGCTCGACCGGCGCGCTGGCCATGCTGGGGGCGAGGGCAGCGGGTGCCATCGAAGCCGTGTGTGGCGCTGGTGATGGCACCTGCATCAGGGTCTTGAGCAGTGGCTGCGTGCTGCTCATGGGCAGTACGCCGATCGGTGCGACCTGGCTGGCAAGCCCTGGCACCTTGGGTGCTTCCGGCAGATCGGCGAACGAGGTCTCGATGTTGACGCCCGGGATCTTGTTCAACCACTCGATCACCTGGTCGAGTGAACTGCGCAAGATCTTGACGATGCCGTCCCAGGCCGCCTTGGCCATGCCGGTCCAGCCCCCCATGTCGGTGAACCACTTGCTCAGTGCGTCCAGCTGTGCGCTGACCCACTGGAAGGCGGCGCTGTCCAGGAACGCGGCCTTGAGCTCGTCCCAGTAGGCAATGACCAGGACCACGGCAGCGACCAACGCGATGATGCCCGCGATGATGAGGATGATCGGGTTGGCCAGGAGTGCGGCGTTCACCAGCCAGAGCGCGCCTTGCCAGGCAAGGGTGGCGAGCCTCACGATCCCCATCCAGGCGTACATGGCGATCAGGCTTGTCAGGAAGATCGACAGCACCAAGGCGTGCCGGAGGAACATGAAGATGCTCTTCAAACCGGTCATGTTGAGCAGGGCCCAGGCGGCCTGTGTCCCCAGCATGGCTATCCGGGCCAGTCCGCTCAGCACTGCAAGCGCGGTCAGCGCGGCGCTGGTGCCAAGGATCGCCAGGGTGGCGATGGCGATCACCCGGGTGATGTTGGGAAACAGCTTGATCCAGCGGACCAGGGTCTGGGCGATCTCGACCAGGCGTGTCATCAGCGGTTGCAGGATGGGAATCAGCGCCTGGCCGAAGGCGATACGCAGCGCTTTCACGGCAGCCCCGAACTGCTGCCAGGGGTCGACCATGGCCTTGGCCATCTGTTCGGCCTGTTCCAGGCCGCGTACCTGGCCGAGTTTGTCGATGCCGTTCTTCAGGCGGTCGGTGTCCTGGGCCAGGGCACCGATGAGCTGGGCCGCCTCACCGCCGAAGGCCTCGGTGATCTTGGCGTTGGCCGCCGCGCCGCGCAGGTCGCCGAACTTGCCCTGCAGCTTGGCCAGGATGTCGAGCATCGGCAGGACCTTGCCATGAGCATCGGTGAACTTCATGCCGAGCTTGTCCGAGGCGTCCTCGATGTTCTCGAAGAAGGCCTTGTAAAGCCCGCCGGCCGCGCTGCCGTCCATGCTGCCGGACAGGCTGCCGATCACGGCCATCTGCTCGGCCAGGCCGATGCCGGCGGCGGAGGCCTGGGCACCGGCCTCCTTGAAGCCATCCTTCATCTGTTCGCCGCTGGTGCGGAACAGCTGGACCGCCAGGGCGGTCTGCCCGCCCAGGATCTTGACCCATTGGCCCTTGCCCATGGCGTCGGCCTGCTGCTTCCGCAGGTTGTACATCGTGCCGACATACTCGGCCATCACGCCCTGGTCGGACTTGGTGGCCTTGGCCAGCACGCTGCTGGCGTAGGTGAACGTGGCCAGCTGGGAGCCGGACAGACCTTTGATCGCGCCCTCGATCTTGTACGCCGAGGCGACGAAGTCCCGGGCGTTCTCGCCATAGGCGATGGAGAACATCAGGGCTTTCTTGTTCAAGGCCTCCAGGGCGTCCTCGGCCACGCCGAGCGAGCGTACATCCCCAAGGGCACGGTTCATTTCCAGGGCGGGCTCAAGGAAGGTGCCAAAGCTGCCGGCAGAGCTTTGCAGCTTCTGCGTGCCCTCGCTGATCTGCTTGATGGCGGCCTGGCTTTTTTCGCTCAGATTGTTGAACCCTTGGGTCATCCTCGCCAGCGGCGCGGTGACTTTGTCGGTCAGCGACAGGATGAAATCCAGCCGGCTGGTTGCGTTGTTCGCGCTCATGGGATGTCAGCCTCCATTGAATGCACGGGCGATGCCGTTGGCGATGGCGATTTCCATTCGCCGCCAGTGCTCGTCCTCAAGCCACTTGGCCGTGCCCAGGTTCTCGGGCGTGGTCGGCGCACCGGGCAGCCAGCGTTCGGCCAGGGCCAGCAGCTGGCCCAGGCCGTCCTCGGTCAGTCGCTCTGCGTGGCCGAGCGCTTTTTTACGGTGACTTCCACGGTCGGGGCGTACTCCTCGACCAGGGCACCGGCCAGCTGGATCACGGTCATCGGGTTGGCCAGCAGCGGCTTGAGCTGGTCCTTGTGCTCGGGCTTCACGGCGGTGACCAGCAGGTTGTTGGCCGGGGCGACCTTGTTGGAGGGGGTCAGGGCGTTGATGTACTTGGTCATCAGCGCCGGATCGATGGCGAAGTCCAGGGACAGGTCGCCGACTTCCAGGGTGATTTCGGTGCGTTGGGTCATGGGGTACTACTCCATTGGAATACGGGAATCGAAAAGAACGTGGCGGGCGCTGTGTTCAGCGGCCGCGCTCGTGAAGCTGTTGGCAGGGAACGCAGCGGCGCATGCCGCCCAGGGCGCGGCGCGCCTCGGGGATATCGTCGCCGCAGTCCGTGCAGTGGGTAAGGCTGGGCCCAGTCGCCACGCGGCGGCCACGGACGGCGGCGATCGCCAGATCACGCCTGAGCTGTTCCAGGGCCTGGGCGCGGTCGAATGGGCACACCATCAGCTCAGGCCCTCGACCTCGGCGAAGGACAGGTACGGCACGCCGTTGACGTGGATGAAGTCCGGGCTGGTGACGTCGAACGGCAGCTTGTGCTTGGTCTTCTCGCCGCCCTTGGCGTCGATGTTGAGCAGGCTGGAGATCTTGAAGCGGCAGCCGAAGGCCTCGACGCGGATCTCGTCGGTGGGGGTCTTGGCATAGAACAGCTGGTCGAAGGTTCCCAGCTGACGGAAGCTGCCGGCCTTGGCGGCGGCTTCGATGATCAGGTTGAAGTTGCTGGTGTCCACCTCCAGCTCGCCGCTGGCGGCCACGTCGCCGGCGACCCAGCCGTCCGGCACACCCTTGGTGTGTGCCACGGCGCTGTTGTCGGTGATGTCGAGGGTTGCGCTCTCAACGTGGATCTTCAGGTCGCCCACGTTGATGTCGAAGTTCAAGCCACTGATCTTGGCCATGGGTTACTCCTGGTTGTCCTGGGAAAGGTCCAGCGCGATGTTCGCGGTGATGTCCTTGGGGCAGTTGTGCGGGCGGATGCGAATGAACACTTCCACCTGGGTGTGGCTTTTCCAGACGATGACCAGGTCGCCGTCGCGCGGCGGCTGGATTTCGCCGGGGAACACTTCGCCGGCGAATTTCACCGCCTTGGCCATCTGTCGCAGCGGCGCCATCAGCGCGCTGGTGTTGGCGGCCATGCTGGCGGGGCTGTTGTTCAGGCGACGGTCGCCGATGCGGCGGATCAGCAGCGGGCGGACCTGGCGGGCGGCCTTGTCGGCCAGGCGCAGGTATTCCAGGACCTGGAAGTCGCTGGCGGCGGTGTCGAGCATGTTGGCATCGCCCCAGTACACGCCCTCGTAGTCCGGGTAGGTCTGCGAGACGGAGAAGCGTGCCTTGTCCAGCTCGCTGCGTACCGCCGATGGCAGTGGCACGCCGTCCTTGTCCGCGGGCACCGCGCCCAGGCCCAGGACAGGGCCGCTGGCGACGCGCATCGGGGTATCGGCGATGCTCCAGGCGGCGTTGGCCAGGCGCCCGGCGAGTACGCCCAGATCATTGCCGTGCAGCTGCGGCACCACCACGACGCGTGGCGCGGCGATACCGTCGGTGAGCGCCTTCTGCTCGAGCAGGTAGTCCGACCAGGTCACGGTCGGCAGGATGCCGGCGGACGCGGCGAGGACGAACGAACGCCGGCCGTAGCGGGCGTTCAGTTGTTCGGCGGCGGTGTGCATGGCCAGCAGTTCCGCGCCGGTGGTCGCCGGCTTGGTGATGACGATGCCTTCGACCGAGTAGCCGTGTTGCTGGGCATACTCCAGGGCGGTTGCCCAGTCGCCCTCGGCGCCGATTGGCGCGGCCAGGCAGGCCCAGCGGTCGCCGCCGTTGGCCCGGGCGGCGATCAGTTGGGTCTTCAGGTCGCTGGCGGCCACGCCCAGCTCATTGTCCAGGTCGCTGTCCGTGTTCAGGGTCAACAGCTTGCCGACGTTCTTGGCGGCGGGGCCGATGAAGAGGAAGTAGCGTTCGATCTCGGTCACGGCACCCTGGCCGAGGTTGAGATTGTTCACGCTGATTTTACCGAGTGCCATAGGTTGCCTCGTTAGCGGGGTGATTGAAGGGGTGTGCCAGGACCTGTCGATCAGGTCGCGGGCGGGTCGGGCAATGCAGCCCGGGTAATGGGTCAGGGGAGGGGACTGGCCTGCAGGGCGATTTCGCCTTGCTCGGCGACCCACAGGTCGTAGGGCTGGAATGACCAGGTCTTGCCGAAGACCTCGATCTCGCCGGCCGCGTCCTCGGTCAGGTAAAGGGGCTCGACGAACTCAAGGACCAGCGACACATCGAGCAGGTCGCTGCCCGGGACCTTCTGCTTGACGGCGAGGGTCGGTGCCGGCAGGGCGAACAGGTGACGCCCGGGGTCGTTGGTTTCCAGCCAGCTGCCGGCGAGCGCCATCAGGCGTCCGGGATGACCGCTGAAGTCGTCGAAGTCGAACAGGGCGCGGTAGCGCAGGTTGCCCATGTGCAGGCCCAGCTCGGTCGGCGTCCAGGCCAGTTGCAGGTCCAGCTGCTGGGCCCAGGCGTGCAGTTGCCCGGCAGGCACCAGCTTGCGTTCGAGCAGATAGGTGGTGAGTGCTTTCAACTGGTTCATGGGGAGGCCTCCTTACAGGGCGAGGTGGCTGAGAAATGCATCGTTGAGTACGTGGGGGGGATTGCCCGCTTCCACAGGGTTCGGAGAACCGCCGAAGTCATGCTCGGCATTCCAAAAAGCCCGCCATGCAGGCTCTTCAGTAATGCGTTGTCCAACCGCTGGCCACGACTGGTGACGCCATGCGGTTGCGCTTCGAATTGGTGACTCCGACCGCGGCCGTCTGCCCGCCGGAAAACTGATCGTGGTGCTTTACGCTGCACACCCGGGCCAGTTGCCAACCCTCTGAACAGTCGAGGCCTGTTCATCGCTGCCTGTGTAACAACCGGTTGCTGTCCGGCTCGAGATACAGGTTATGCATGCACGCATATGCAGTCAATGCATTTGTGGAAATATTTGGGCATGCAATTTTGCTGATATGCATGTCGGTCTTTGCTAGCGCGGGGTGTAGGGCTTTTCTGCAGGCGAAAAAAAACCCGCCGGAGCGGGTTTTTTTCAGGAGCGGGGCATCAGACGTTGAAGCGGAAGTGCATCACGTCACCGTCCTTGACGATGTAGTCCTTGCCTTCCAGGCGCCACTTGCCGGCTTCCTTGGCGCCGCTCTCACCCTTGAACTGGATGAAGTCGTCGTAGGCCACCACTTCGGCGCGGATGAAGCCTTTCTCGAAGTCGGTGTGGATCACGCCGGCTGCCTGTGGGGCGGTGGCACCCACGCGCACGGTCCAGGCACGTACTTCCTGTACGCCGGCAGTGAAGTAGGTCTGCAGGTTGAGCAGCTCGTAACCGGCGCGGATCACGCGGTTCAGGCCAGGTTCTTCCAGGCCCAGGGCCTCGAGGAACATGTCTTTCTCTTCACCGTCGTCCAGCTCGGCGATTTCGGCTTCGATCTTGTTGCACACCGGCACCACCACCGCGCCTTCTTCCTCGGCAATGGCCTTGACCACGTCCAGGTGCGGGTTGTTGTCGAAGCCGTCTTCGGCGACGTTGGCGATGTACATGACCGGTTTGCTGGTCAGCAGGTGGAAGCCGCGGATCACCGCCTTGTCTTCGGCGCTCATGTTCTTCATCAGGCTGCGCGCAGGCTTGCCTTCGGTGAAGTGGGGGATGAGCTGCTCGAGGATGGCCTTCTGTGCCAGGGCTTCCTTGTCGCCGCCCTTGGCGTTGCGGGCGACCTTCTGCAGTTGCTTCTCGCAGCTGTCGAGGTCGGCGAAGATCAGTTCGAGGTCGATGATCTCGATGTCGCGCTTGGGGTCGACGCTGTTGGAGACGTGGATCACGTTCTCGTCTTCGAAGCAGCGCACCACGTGGGCGATGGCGTCGGTCTCGCGGATGTTGGCGAGGAACTTGTTGCCCAGGCCTTCACCCTTGGAGGCACCGGCGACCAGGCCGGCGATGTCGACGAACTCCATGGTGGTCGGCAGGATGCGGTTCGGCTTGACGATCTCGGCCAGCGCGTTGAGGCGCGCGTCGGGCATCGGCACGATGCCGCTGTTCGGCTCGATGGTGCAGAAGGGGAAGTTCTCCGCCGCGATGCCGGACTTGGTCAGGGCGTTGAACAGGGTGGACTTGCCGACGTTGGGCAGGCCGACGATGCCGCAATTGAAACCCATGGGTATTCCCCTTTCGTAAAGTGTCAGGCCTTCTGGCTGTGCAGTTCGCGCATGGCCTTGGCGAAGTCGCCGGCCAGCACGTCGGGCATCACGCCGAGGGCAAAATCGATGCTGGCGTCGAGCTTCTCCTGCTCGGCGCGTGGCGCCCGGCCCAGGACGAAGTTGGAGACCAGTTTGGCGTCGCCCGGGTGGCCGATGCCGAGCCGCAGGCGGTGGAAGTCGTTCTGGTTGCCGAGCTGCGCGATGATGTCGCGCAGGCCGTTGTGCCCACCGTGGCCGCCGCCTCTCTTGAGCTTGGCGACGCCGGGAGGCAGGTCGAGTTCGTCGTGGGCCACCAGGATCGCTTCCGGCTTGATGCGGAAGAAATTGGCCAGAGCCGCCACGGACTGGCCGCTACGGTTCATGTAGGTGGTGGGGATCAACAGGCGAACATCGTTGCCCTGATGGCTGAACTTAGCCGTCAGGCCGAAATACTTTTTGTCAGCGGACAGCGAAACACGCTGGGCGCTGGCGAGGCGTTCAACGAAAAGAGCCCCTGCGTTATGCCGGGTCTGTTCGTATTCGGGGCCGGGGTTACCCAGGCCGACGATCAACTGGATGGCGGTCACGTCAGGGGCTCTTCCTTGGAGTTGGTGGGTTACGGTGCGCGCGGCACTGTAACCCGATCAACGCCGGCGTGCGAGTGGATTACTCGGCAGCGCCTTCAGCAGCTTCAGCGGCAACGCGCGGGGCGTGGACGTTGGCAACAGCTTTGTCATCACCGTGGGCCAGAGCAACGAACTCTACGCCTTTCGGAGCTTTCAGGTCCGACAGGTGGATGATGGTGCCGACTTCGGCCTTGGACAGGTCGACTTCGATGAACTCGGGCAGGTCCTTGGCTTCGCAGGACACTTCGATCTCGGAAACGACGTGCGAGATCTCGCCGCCTTTCTTGATCGGGGCTTCTTCACCGACGAAGTGAACTGGAACCTTGGCGGTCAGCTTCTGGCCAGCAACGACGCGAACGAAGTCGGCGTGCATGATGAAGCCTTTGGCCGGGTGACGCTGCATGGCCTTGACCACGACGTTCTGCTTGGCGCCGTCGACGTTCAGTTCGATCACGTGGCTGAAGGCAGCTTCGTTTTCGAACAGCTTGGCGATTTCCTTGGCCACGATGGTCAGGGATTGGGCTTCTTTATCGCCACCGTAGACAACGGCAGGGATGTTGGCGGAGTGACGCAGGCGGCGGCTCGCACCTTTCCCCAGGTCAGTACGCGCTTGGGCGTTCAGGATGAAGTCAGTCATTTTGTTTCTCCAAATTAGCCTCCCGAAAGGCGTTTGCGACCAGCGCCAGACGGGGATGGCAAAAAAGCCCCGCCCCAACAACCAGTGTTGGGGCGGGGCGCTTTTCGTCAGCGAGTGTTCCGCTTAGCGGAACATCGCGCTGATCGATTCTTCGTTGCTGATGCGGCGGACCGCTTCAGCGACAACCGGTGCGATATCCAGCTGGCGGATACGGTCACAGGCTTGAGCAGCGGCGGACAGCGGCACGGTGTTGGTCACCACCAGCTCGTCCAGTACCGACTTCTCGATGTTCTCGATCGCGCGGCCCGACAGGACAGGGTGCGTGCAGTAGGCGTAGACCTTGGCGGCACCGTGTTCTTTCAGGGCCTTGGCCGCGTGGCACAGGGTGCCGGCGGTGTCGACCATGTCGTCTACCAGGATGCAGGTGCGTCCTTCGACGTCGCCGATGATGTGCATAACCTCGGAGTGGTTAGCCTTTTCGCGGCGCTTGTCGATGATCCCGAGATCGACGCCCAGGGACTTGGCGACGGCGCGAGCACGCACCACGCCACCGATGTCCGGGGAAACGATCATCAGGTTCTCGAAACGCTGGTCCTCGATGTCGTCGACCAGTACGGGCGAGCCGTAGATGTTGTCGACGGGGATATCGAAGAAACCCTGGATCTGGTCAGCGTGCAGGTCGACGGTGAGTACACGGTCGATACCCACGACAGTGAGCATGTCAGCGACGACTTTGGCGCTGATGGCTACACGTGCCGAACGCGGACGGCGGTCCTGGCGGGCGTATCCGAAGTAGGGAATCACGGCGGTGATTCGCGACGCTGAGGAGCGGCGGAAGGCATCTGCCATCACGACCAGTTCCATCAGATTGTCGTTGGTTGGAGCACAGGTGGGCTGAATGATGAAGACGTCCTTACCGCGGACATTTTCATTGATTTCAGCACTGATTTCGCCGTCGGAGAATTTACCGACAGAAACATCACCCAGTGGAATATGCAGCTGACGTACGACACGCCGAGCCAGATCGGGGTTGGCATTCCCCGTGAAGACCATCATCTTGGACACGCGCAGTACCTGAAGGCTGAGGGTAACCTGGATGAGTATAAGAAATGGCAGGGGCGGCTGGATTCGAACCAACGCATGGCAGGATCAAAACCTGCTGCCTTACCGCTTGGCGACGCCCCTGTATCTGTTGCTGCGAATTCTTATGAACTCGACTTCTTGATCAGAACTTGCAGCTTGCGATGCAACATCGAAACATTGCTTCCTTTCGCCACAAACCCTGTTTGGGTCTCTGAAAGAAGGGCCAGAACTCTATCAGCTTCGGCTTTGCTTGGGAAGGCCCCAAACACACAACTTCCAGTTCCGGTCATTCGGGCTTCGGTGAATTTACCCAGTGAAATCAGCGCATTGCGAACTTCAGGATACCGTTGCTCTACTACCGGTTGGCAGTCATTTCGACTGTTTCCCTCGGGAACGGGGCGCATCTTAAGGGGGAGGGAATCACGTGTCAACTCCGGATGCGAAAAAATTTCCGCTGTGCTGACAGACACTTGCGGCACCAGCACGACATACCAGGGTTCCTCGGGGTCGACCGGGGTCAGCTGCTCGCCGACACCCTGGGCGAAGGCCGCGTGGCCACGGACGAACACAGGCACATCGGCGCCGAGCGACAGGCCCAGGCTGGCCAGGCGGTCTTCATCCCAGTCCAGCTTCCACAGGTGGGCGAGCGCCAGCAGGGTGGTGGCAGCGTCCGAGCTGCCGCCACCGATGCCGCCGCCCATGGGCAACACCTTGTGCAGCCAGATGTCGGCGCCGAGCGGGGTGCCGGACTGTGCCTGCAGCAGGCGCGCGGCGCGGACGATCAGGTTGCTGTCGTGGGGCACGCCTTCAATTTCAGTCCGCAGGCGGATCTGGCCGTCCTCGCGCAGGGCGAAGCTCAGTTCGTCGCCGTGTTCGAGGAACTGGAACACGGTTTCCAGCTCGTGGTAGCCGTCGGCGCGGCGGCCGGTGATGTGCAGCCAGAGGTTGAGCTTGGCCGGGGCGGGCAGGGTCAGTTTCTGCATTGTATTAATGCCCCAGCTGGCGTGGCTGCCAGTCCTTGACCACCAGGGTCACGTCGATGTTCTCGCCGTGCAGCTTGAGGCGCTCGGGCAGCCAGTAGCCGTTCTGCTCCACATAGCTCAGGTACTCGACCTGCCAGCCATCCTGGTGAAGGCTGGCCAGGCGGCTGTCGCCGTCGAGGGTCAGCTGGCTCTTGCTGTCCGGGGCGGGCAGGCCGCGAACCCACCAGACCAGGTGCGATACCGGCAGGCGCCAGCCCAGTTGTTCTTCCAGCAGCGCCTCGGGGTTGGCGGCCTCGTAGCGGCCCTGGTTGGCCACTTCCAGCACCACGCCGCCGGGGCGTCCGGTCAGGCGCGCCGCGCCGCGACCCAGGGGGCCGGCCAGGCGAATGTCGTAGTAGTCCTGGCGTTGCAGCCAGAACAAGGTGCCGCTGCCGGAGTCGCGTGGGGCGCGGATGCCGACCTTGCCGTTGATCTGCCAGCCGTCGAGGCTGCCGAGCTGCTGTTTGTGCTCGCGCCACAGTTGCGGGTTGCCCTGGCCCTGTACGGCTTCCTTGCTGCCGAAGCCGGCGCAGCCGGCGAGCAGGGCGATGAGGGTGAAGGTGATGCAATGACGCAGGAACATGGTTTACAGGCTCTCGGATCCGGTCAGGCGCAGCAGGGTCTTGCGCAGAATGGGGCTGTCGGCCTGGGCTTCGAAGCCCTTGGCCCAGACTTGGCGGGCTTCGCGGCGCTTGCCGTTGGCCCAGAGGACTTCGCCCAGGTGGGCGGCGACTTCATGGTCGGGGAAGCGTTCGAAGGCCAGGCGCAGCTGGCGTTCGGCTTCCTCGAGGTTGCCCATGCGATAGGCCACCCAGCCCAGGCTGTCGAGCACCGCCGGGTCGTCGGGGGTGAGCTGGTGGGCCTTGTCGATCAGCGCCTTGGCTTCGCTGTAGCGGGTGGTGCGGTCGGCCAGGGTGTAGCCCAGGGCGTTGAGGGCCATGGCGTTTTCCGGCTCGCGGGCAAGGATCGCGCGCAGGTCTTTCTCCATCTGCGCCAGGTCGTTGCGTTTCTCGGCGAGCATGGCACGGGTGTAGAGCAGGTTGAGGTCGTCCGGGTAGCGCTTGATCGCCTGCGCCAGCACTTGTCCGGCCTGGGCCTCCTTGCCGTTGTTGCCCAGGCTTTCGGCTTCGATCAGGTACAGCTGGATGGCGTAGTCCGGCTGGGCCTCACGGGCTTCGGCGAGTATCCGCGAGGCCTCGGCGCTGCGGCCGTTGGCGATGAGGATATCGGCCTGGCGCAGTTGCGCCGGCAGGTAGTCCGGGCCGGGGCCGACCAGGGCGTATTCGCGCAGGGCGGCGGCCGGCTGGCTGCGCTCTTCGCGGATACGGCCCAGGTTGAGGTGGGCGGCGTCGACGTTGGCGTCACGCTCGACCAGTTCCTGCAGGTAGCCCTCGGCTTCGTCCCAGTGTTTGGTTTCCAGGCACACCAGGGCCAGCGAGTAGCGGATTTCGTCGTCTTCGGGGTACTGCTGCAGCAGGCTTTCGAATTCGGCCTTGGCGTCGTCGATGCGGTCCTGCTCGACCAGGGTGCGGGCGTAGGTCAGGCGCAGGCGCTTGTCCTCGGGATTGTCGCGGATCGCCCCACGCAGCAGTGGCAGGGCCTCGGGGCCACGGTCCAGGGCCTGCAGCAGGCGGGCGCGCAGCAGTACCGGGGCGATTTCGCCGTTCTTCGGCGGATGGGCCTCGAGCAGGTCGAGGGCCTGTTGCGGCTTGTCGTCCTGGTTCAGCAGCAGGGCCTTGCCGAACACCAGCTGGCCGTTGTCGGGGTATTTGACCAGCAGGCGGTCGAAGCTCTGCATCAGGCCGTCACGGGTGCTCTGGTCGGTCTCGGCGGCCGCCAGGGCGAGGAAATCGAAGTGGGTGTCGCCCTGGCCTTGCAGGACCTTTTCCATATAGGTCATGGAATCGTCGTAGCGTCCGGCGCGGGCCAGCTGGATGGCCGCGGCGCGCTGGGCGTCGAGGTTCTGCGGATCGTTGCGGGCCCAGATCATCGCGGTGTCCAGGGCTGGCTCGTCGGCGCCGAGGTATTCGGCGATGCGATAGGCGCGCTCGGAGACGGCCGGATCCTGGGTCTTTTCGGCCTGGTCGACGTAGTTGGCCAGGGCGATGTCGAAGCGGTTGCGCTGGCCGGCCAGTTCCGCCACCAGCAGGCTGTACAGGGTGTCCTGCTTGAACGATCCGTACACCACGGGCTTTTCCGCGCTCTTGCCGGCGTCGACGGCGGGCGACTGGGCGTCCGTCTTCGGGGCCAGGCTCTGGCAGCCTTGAAGCAGGGCGAGGGCAAGCAGCAATGCGTAGGATTTGTTCATAGAGGCTTATTAAAGAGGCTAAACCGGCGGTCGGAGCATGATGACACAAGCGTGAGGGCAAACCCACCTGCGAAGGTCGTGGTGTGAAGCGGTGCTTCGGAGTATAGGGACAATGAGCCGGAGCGGTGGTTCGCAACCACTCACGGCATCCTGCCCTTGCCCTTGCCCTTGCCCTTGCCCTTGCCCTTGCCGTTGCTTTTGCTTCTAAGCGCGCGGTAGTTCAGGCAACGCCAATTGCGACTTCAGGAGGCCGAACGCAGGTCTTGCGGAGGGAGGTGACGGGCATGGATGCCCGTCAAGCGCTGCGCCCCAGGATGGGGCGTTCAGCGCGGTCCTCCCGGGAGCAAG
>Ga0209370_1000441_pt1 | contig 57497 bp, 57 predicted proteins | sample AgamicAtPrz_FD_187164 | JGI IMG/M metagenome (GOLD analysis project Ga0209370, IMG submission 187164) | Agave microbial communities from Guanajuato, Mexico - At.P.rz (SPAdes) (version 2) | ecosystem: Host-associated > Plants > Phyllosphere > Phylloplane/Leaf | place: Guanajuato, Mexico...
GCGACTCAGCTTTACCTTGGGGAGATTGGTTACTCCCCACTGTTAACGGCCGAAGAAGAAGTCTATTTCGCACGTCGTGCTTTGCGTGGTGATGTTGCCTCGCGCCGTCGCATGATTGAAAGTAACTTGCGTCTGGTCGTGAAAATTGCCCGTCGTTACGGCAATCGTGGTCTGGCTCTGCTGGACCTGATTGAAGAGGGCAACTTAGGTCTCATCCGCGCAGTAGAGAAGTTTGACCCTGAACGTGGGTTCCGCTTCTCCACCTACGCGACCTGGTGGATTCGTCAGACCATCGAACGGGCGATTATGAACCAAACCCGTACGATTCGACTGCCGATTCACATCGTCAAAGAGTTGAACGTCTATCTGCGTACCGCGCGCGAGTTGTCCCATAAACTGGACCACGAGCCAAGCGCAGAAGAGATTGCTGAGCAACTCGACAAACCGGTTGATGACGTAAGCCGCATGCTGCGTCTCAACGAGCGCATTACCTCGGTTGACACCCCGCTGGGTGGCGACTCCGAAAAAGCGCTGCTGGATATCCTGGCCGATGAAAAAGACAACGGTCCGGAAGACACCACGCAGGACGATGACATGAAACAGAGCATCGTTAAATGGCTGTTCGAACTGAACGCCAAACAGCGTGAAGTGCTGGCACGTCGTTTCGGTTTACTGGGGTATGAAGCTGCGACACTGGAAGACGTCGGCCGTGAAATTGGCCTGACCCGTGAACGTGTTCGTCAGATTCAGGTTGAAGGTCTGCGTCGCCTGCGTGAAATTCTGCAGGGGCAAGGTCTGAATATCGAAGCGCTGTTCCGCGAATAAGCAACCTTTCGTCAGAAAAAGGCCCGTCGTGAGACGGGCCTTTTTTATCTCTTACGGCTGCGCTGTTTCGTGCAGCAGACGCCAGCTGATCGTCTCGCCTTCCCGATTGAGCACCGCGGTTGACCAGCGTACGTTGACGGGCTGGTCCGGGCGGGTCTGCGTCTCCCGATAATGAAGTACCGCACCGTTATCCCATGACTGAATCGTGGCTAACTCATCAATGATGATTTTCAGGCCGGGTCGGCTTCCACGCTGGGCGTGCAGAAAACGGGCAAGGGCGTCATGGTTTAAATGCGCGCCACTCGGGGGAACCATCAGAAAGTTTGGCTGGAAACGGGCGAGCAGGGCATCAATATTACCTTCACCGGCACCCAGCCAGCTTTCCAGTGCGATATGAATATCAATGATGTCGTGTTCGAAAGGCGTCATGGTTTCTCCTGTTGCAGTTGTGCAAGCACTTGCGGGTTGTTAAGACGAAATACAGAGATGACGGGCACCAGAGTGATGGCCGAAGCAACCAGAAACATCCCATGCCACGCGGCGACGGGTGGCAAATACCTCTGGGCCAGATCCAGCACCTGTGCCAGCAGAAAGGCACCCGCAAAAAAACTCAGCTGACGATTAAGATTCCACAGCGCGCTGGCTTCAGCCAGCTCTTCCCGACGCGTTGTCAGAAATGCGCTGCTCTGCGCCGTACTGCTGCAAAGGCTGCCTCCTGCGCCCATTAATGCAAACGCAACGGTCGCTGGCAACGTGCCCGTGGTCGCACTGACGTTGAGCAAAAGCAGAATACCTGACGCCTGAAGCAGGCATCCCGCGATCAACAGAGGTCGGGGGCCGACACGGTTAAAGTAACGGCCCGTTGCGGTGATGGCCATAAACGATGCCAGAGACCACGGCACCATCAGCATGCCCGTCGCAGCTGGCGTCATGTTGGCCACGCTCTGCAGATAAAACATGCCCGTGACGTTTATTCCGATAAACATGCCGGGGACACATACATAAACCATCATGGAAACGCGCAGAAGCGGATCGGCGATCAAACTCAGGTTCAGCAGTCGGTTTGCTTTTATCGCTGGCATTTCATGCTTAAGCCACAGACAGGCCAATGCAAAGGTCAGGAGAGCAACCGGGAGGGTAGCAAAAAATACCCACCGCCAGCTTAACGCCTGAACCAGAACACCTCCTAACGCAGGTGAGCATGCGGGGGCAAGCAGTGCAACCAGCATGACGGCGGAAGAGAGCCTGGCGCGTTCATGCGCTTTAAACTGTTGCCAGGTCAGCGCCTGCCCTACGGGGATCAATAAGCCACCGCCCACGCCTTGCAGCACTCGCCAGGCAATCAGCGTTTCAAGTGTGGCAGACAAGCCTGCCGCGGTGGAGGCTACGCTAAAGAGAACCAGCGAGAGAAGGATGACGTGCTTTGCCCCGATGCGGCGCGTCAGGGCACTGCTGAACGGGATCACCAGCGTCAGGCCGACAATATACCCGTTACTGACCCAGGCAAGTGCAGAGGGCGTGGCGTGATAGGTCTGCGCCATTGCCGGAAAGGCGACGCTGGCGATAAACATGTTGATCAAATCAAGAAAAAAGCCCAGCAGATAGACTACGGCGACTTTGCTGCGATACGTCATGGTGGATCCTCCGGTGAGGGGCGTATCGTATCGGCTTGTCCGGTGCCGATAAACGCAACAATTCGCGATATACTGTCAAAACTATTTTGACAATAATGAAGGTTAACGATGCTGAATCTCCAGCGAACGGCGATGTTTGTGGCGGTAGCGGATGCGGGCAGTTTTACTGCCGCCGCAGAGTCGATGGGGCTGACAAAGGCCGTGGTCAGCTTCAATATTCGCCAGCTGGAAGATGAGCTGGGAGTCACGCTGCTGCTGCGATCCACCCGTCGCCTGACGTTAACCGAGGCGGGCGTGCTTTTTCATCAGCGAAGCGTCAGGCTTTTACAGGAGGCTGAACGCCTGCAGGATGACGTTCGCGCTAACCATGCCGGCCTGACCGGGGAATTGCGGATCACCACCACGCCCGAGTACGGTTCGCAGGTGGTTGTGCCTTTGCTGGCCGAATTTAGCCAGCAGCACCCGGACCTCCGCGTTCGTCATGTTTCGTCGTCTCAGCATGCCGATCTCATCTCGGAGCGCTTTGATGTCGCCATCCGGCTGGGAACACTCGCTGATTCGCGCTACCACGCAGCCCTGATTTCACACTTTTCGATCCTGCCGGTTGCCGCCCCCGGGTGGCTGGCTAACCATCCCGTTGAATCTCTCGAACACCTGGCCCAGGCAGAATGGATCGTTCACGAGCGTTTACCTTCGCCGCTGCACTGGCAGGTGAAAGATGCGGATGGCAATCTGGTTGCCTTTGAGATTAAAAAAGCCCCGCGCCTGTACGCCGATAGCGCCCAGGCGCTGATGGCTTTCGCACATGCGGGATGTGGTGTGGCGCTGCTGCCGGAGTGGCTGGTGCGAAACGCACTGAATTCGGGCGATCTGGTATCGATTTTACCGGGATACACCTTTGCTCAGCAGGGCATCTATGCCGTTTATCCGGATGCCCAGCATGTGCCCGCTAAGGTCCGGACATTTATTGATTTTATGCGTGCCCGCGTGAACTAATCGTGCATCATCTTTTTGATCAGTGCCGTAAATTGTTCCCGCTCATCTTTGCTGAGACGCCCTAAAAACGCCTCATCCACCTCGTTGCCGACCGGTTTACAGCTTGCAAGCAGGGCTTCCCCTTCAGGCGTGAGGAAGACAAACCGGCGGCGCTTATCCGCAGGATCATGTTCGCGCTTCACCAGCCCACGTGATTCCATGCGGCTCAACATTTCGGCCAGCGTCGCTTTTGTGCTTACCGCCACTTCCGTCAGGGCGACCTGTTCGATTCCCGGATTTTCGGCAATAGAGCGCATCACCGCATATTGTGGCTTGGTCAGCTCCGGTAAAGCATGTTGCCAGTGGGCCGTATGCTGTTGAAAAAGCTGCCGTAACAGGTGGAACGCTTCTTGTCTCAGTTCCATGAACACTCCGACGAAAAAATTCTCCCCCTATGATAGCCGCTATTGCCTGTGATTTTAACGCAGCAGTTTTTAGCATTTAGTGTGATCGTATGCGAACGATCTTGTCAGGCAGGCGTTCCGGGAGTAGTTTACTCAATATGTTCGTATGCGAACGAATTGATTGAGGTGCTGAATGAGATTGATAGTCGGAATGACGGGGGCAACAGGTGCTCCGCTGGGGGTGGCTTTACTGCAGGCGTTACGCGACATGCCGGAGGTCGAGACCCATCTGGTGATGTCGAAATGGGCAAAAACCACCATCGAGCTGGAAACGCCTTATACCGCGCAGGATGTCGCCGCCCTGGCTGATGTTGTCCACAGCCCGGCCGATCAGGCCGCCACCATTTCATCCGGCTCGTTTCGCACCGACGGCATGATCGTCATTCCCTGCAGTATGAAAACGCTGGCGGGGATCCGCGCGGGCTATGCCGAAGGGCTGGTGGGCCGTGCGGCAGACGTGGTGCTGAAAGAGGGGCGCAAGCTGGTGCTGGTCCCGCGTGAAACGCCGCTCAGCACTGTTCATCTGGAGAACATGCTCGCGCTTTCTCGCATGGGTGTGGCGATGGTGCCGCCCATGCCTGCGTATTACAACCACCCGCAAACCGCCGATGACATCACCCAACACATCGTGACCCGCGTGCTCGACCAGTTTGGTCTGGAGCATACAAAAGCGCGTCGCTGGAACGGTTTGCAGGCGGCGAAACATTTTTCACAGGAGAATAAAGATGGCATTTGATGATTTGAGAAGCTTCCTGCAGGCGCTCGATGAGCAAGGGCAACTGCTGAAAATTGAAGAAGAGGTCAATGCGGAACCGGATCTGGCGGCGGCCGCCAACGCGACGGGACGAATTGGTGACGGCGCACCTGCGCTGTGGTTCGATAACATTCGCGGATTTACCGATGCCCGGGTGGTGATGAACACCATCGGCTCCTGGCAAAACCACGCTATCTCCATGGGATTGCCTGCAAATACGCCGGTAAAAAAGCAGATCGACGAATTCATTCGCCGCTGGGATAAATTCCCGGTTACGCCCGAGCGGCGCGCCGATCCAGCGTGGGCGCAGAATACGGTAGACGGCGAAGACATCAACCTGTTCGACATTTTGCCGCTGTTCCGTCTGAACGACGGGGACGGGGGCTTTTATCTCGACAAAGCGTGTGTCGTGTCGCGCGATCCGCTCGACCCGGACCACTTCGGCAAGCAGAACGTCGGTATTTATCGTATGGAGGTGAAGGGCAAACGTAAGCTCGGCCTGCAGCCAGTGCCGATGCACGATATCGCCCTGCATCTGCATAAAGCCGAAGAGCGCGGTGAAGATCTGCCGGTGGCGATTACGCTGGGCAACGACCCGATAATCACCCTGATGGGTGCGACGCCGCTGAAATACGATCAATCCGAATATGAAATGGCCGGGGCGCTGCGTGAAAGCCCGTATCCGATTGCCACGGCACCGTTGACCGGTTTCGATGTGCCGTGGGGTTCAGAAGTGATCCTGGAAGGGGTGATTGAAGGCCGTAAACGTGAAATCGAAGGGCCGTTCGGTGAGTTTACCGGGCACTATTCCGGCGGGCGCAACATGACGGTAGTGCGAATTGATAAAGTCTCATACCGCACCAAACCGATTTTCGAGTCGCTCTATCTGGGGATGCCCTGGACCGAGATTGACTACCTGATGGGTCCGGCGACCTGTGTGCCACTGTATCAGCAGTTAAAAGCAGAGTTCCCGGAAGTCCAGGCGGTGAATGCCATGTACACCCACGGCCTGCTGGCGATTATCTCCACCAAAAAACGCTATGGCGGTTTTGCCCGCGCAGTTGGGCTGCGTGCCATGACCACGCCACACGGTCTGGGCTACGTGAAGATGGTGATCATGGTGGATGAAGACGTGGATCCGTTCAACCTGCCGCAGGTGATGTGGGCGCTGTCCTCGAAAGTGAATCCGGCAGGCGATCTGGTGCAGTTGCCGAACATGTCGGTTCTTGAGCTCGACCCGGGCTCCAGCCCGGCAGGGATCACTGACAAGCTGATTATTGATGCCACCACGCCTGTCGCGCCGGATAACCGCGGTCACTACAGCCAGCCGGTGCAGGATTTACCTGAAACCAAAGCCTGGGCTGAAAAGCTGACCGCGATGCTGGCAGCACGTCAATAAGGAGGAAAAGATGATTTGTCCACGTTGTGCCGATGAGCATATTGAGGTGATGGCCACATCACCGGTGAAAGGGGTCTGGACGGTTTATCAGTGCCAGCACTGTCTGTATACCTGGCGCGATACCGAGCCGCTGCGTCGTACCAGCCGTGAACATTATCCGGAAGCGTTCCGCATGACGCAGAAGGATATTGATGAGGCGCCGCAGGTGCCAACCATTCCGCCATTGTTGTAAAAAAAGCCCGGTGGCGCTACGCTTACCGGGCGGTAACATCGTGCGGTCTGTTTTGCCGGGTGGCGGCTTCGCCTTACCCGTCCTACAAAACCCGTAGGCCCGGTAAGCGCAGCGCCACCGGGCAAAGAGCGCAGAGAACTACACCAGATTCTTCAGCCGATAAATCCACTCCAGCGCCTGACGCGGCGTCAGGGAATCTGGATCGAGATTCTCCAGCGCTTCAACGGCCGGGGAGGTCTCTTCTGCAGGAGCCAGCAGCGACATCTGCGTGCCATCAATCTGGGTGGCGGCTGCATTCGGCGACAGACTTTCCAGCTCGCGCAGTTTCTGACGCGCGCGTTTAATCACCTCTTTAGGCACACCCGCCAGCGCCGCGACGGCCAGACCATAGCTCTTGCTCGCCGCACCATCCTGCACCGTGTGCATAAAGGCGATAGTATCACCATGCTCCAGTGCATCCAGGTGGACGTTTGCCACGCCTTCCATTTTCTCCGGCAACTGCGTCAGTTCAAAGTAGTGCGTCGCGAACAGCGTCATGGCCTTGATTTTATTCGCCAGGCTTTCGGCACACGCCCACGCCAGCGACAGTCCGTCGTAGGTTGAGGTGCCGCGTCCGACTTCATCCATCAGCACCAGACTGTGTTCTGTTGCGTTGTGCAGGATATTGGCGGTTTCAGTCATTTCGACCATGAAGGTGGAACGACCGCTTGCCAGATCGTCCGCCGCACCCACGCGGGTGAAGATACGATCGATGGGGCCAATCTCCACTTTTTGCGCCGGCACGTAGCTACCGATATACGCGAGCAGCGCGATAAGTGCTGTCTGGCGCATATAGGTACTTTTACCGCCCATGTTCGGACCGGTAATGATCAGCATTCTGCGCTGCGGTGACAGGCTCAGCGGGTTGGCGATAAACGGTTCGTTGAGTACCTGCTCCACCACCGGATGGCGGCCTTCGGTAATGCGAATGCCGGGCTTATCGGTAAAGGTCGGGCAGGTATAGTTCAGCGTTTCAGCGCGCTCTGCCAGGTTCACCAGCACATCCAGCTCCGCCAGCGCACCTGCGCTTAACTGCAGGTCCGCGAGGTGTGGCATCAGCATGTCGAACAGCTCGTCGTAAAGCTGCTTTTCCAGGGCCAGCGCTTTGCCTTTCGAGGTGAGAACTTTGTCCTCATACTCTTTCAGCTCAGGAATGATGTAGCGCTCAGCGTTTTTCAACGTCTGGCGACGCACATAGTGAATCGGCGCCAGATGGCTCTGTCCGCGGCTGATCTGAATGTAGTAACCGTGTACCGCGTTATAGCCAACTTTCAGAGTATCGAGCCCGAGACGTTCGCGCTCGCGGATCTCCAGCTTGTCGAGGTAATCCGTTGCGCCGTCAGCCAGCGCGCGCCATTCGTCCAGCTCTTCGTTATAGCCAGGGGCAATGACGCCCCCGTCGCGGACCAGAACCGGCGGCGCATCAACGATCGCGCGCTCGAGCAGATCGCGGAGTTCAGCGAACTCGCCCATGGTTTCGCGGAGTTTCTGAACCGGTGCGCTGTCAACGTCACTCAACTGAGCACGCAGTTCCGGTAGCTGCTGGAAGGCGTGACGCATCCGTGCAAGATCGCGAGGCCGCGCCGTGCGCAGTGCCAGGCGAGCCAGAATACGCTCCAGATCGCCCACCTGACGCAGCACGGGCTGCAGCTCGGTGTAGCGATCCTGCAGCGCGGCAATGGTCTGCTGACGACAAACGAGCGTATCCGTATCGCGGACGGGCATATGCAGCCAGCGCTTCAGCATGCGGCTGCCCATCGGCGTCACGGTGTTATCGAGGACGGATGCCAGCGTGTTCTCAACGCCACCCGCCAGGTTCTGAGTGATCTCCAGATTCCGGCGCGTGGCCGCATCCATAATGATGCTGTCCTGCTGGCGCTCCATGGTAATAGAGCGGATATGCGGCAGGGCGGTGCGCTGGGTGTCTTTCACATACTGTAAAAGGCAGCCCGCGGCGCACAGTCCACGCGGGGCGTTTTCCACCCCAAAGCCAATCAGATCGCGGGTGCCAAACTGCAGGTTGAGCTGCTGGCGAGCGGTATCAATTTCAAATTCCCACAGCGGACGGCGGCGCAGGCCGCGACGACCTTCGATCAACGCCATTTCGGCGAAATCTTCGGCATACAGCAGTTCCGCCGGGTTGGTGCGCTGGAGTTCGGCAGCCATGGTTTCCCGGTCAGCCGGCTCGCTCAGACGAAACCGTCCGGAGCTGATATCCAGCGTGGCGTAACCAAACCCTTTACCATCCTGCCAGAGTGCTGCCAGCAGGTTGTCCTGGCGCTCCTGGAGCAGGGCTTCATCGCTGATGGTGCCTGGCGTGACGATACGCACGACCTTGCGTTCTACCGGGCCTTTTGAGGTGGCCGGATCGCCGATCTGCTCACAGATGGCCACCGACTCGCCCTGATTCACCAGCTTGGCCAGGTAGTTTTCTACCGCATGATGCGGAATGCCTGCCATCGGGATGGGTTCACCTGCCGATGCGCCACGTTTGGTCAGGGAGATGTCGAGCAGCTGCGATGCCCGCTTAGCATCGTCATAAAACAGCTCGTAAAAATCGCCCATGCGATAAAACAGCAGGATTTCCGGATGCTGTGCTTTCAGCTTCAGGTACTGCTGCATCATTGGGGTGTGGGCGTCGAAATTATCAAGTGTACTCATTAGGTTACCGTGTCCATTTTTTTTCAATTTCAATGAGTTGTCTTTTTTATTGTCAGGTTTCTTACTCTCTCATTGGAACGCATGACATCCTGCGTTTCTTATCATGAATCGTTCACGGACCATGATAACGGACTCTGCTGGACAGGAAAACAGACGTGCAGGCTCTTTCGACTAAAATGCGTACCTGATTCCAGCGATGCTGAAGACGTGGGCCTGTCTTGCCGCAATTGCGGCAGGCGCGCTGGTCCGGTAACGCTAAAGGAACACCGCGCGATATTCCTTGCGTATTAAACGTAAACGGGAATAAAGGCGTCAGAATATAACGTGAACCTTTCTTTTTCTGTTTCAGAAACGTATTTGTCTTCGATGTGGGTACAATATTCTATTATGCTCATATTATTTTTATTTCAGCGTTACTGCTGAACAAACGCCATAACTTACTGCTTTGACAAGGAATATTCGCAGAGTATACTTGCTAACTCTGGCAACAGTTTTCTGATTCTGTTTATTGCATAGTGAGTATCATATGTTCTGGATAATTAACGATAATATTAAATTTTGTCCAGAGAAAAACTTACTTGTCTCTATGGCCCGACCGGAGTTAAGCGTCATTCTAACCACGCCAGCCAGTCGTTGCCTGGTTCTCCTGCTAGAGTCCGCCCCGGAAGTGGTTAATCAAAGGGATTTCTTCACTAAAGTTTGGGGTGAAGACGGAATGTTAGTTCCGGCCAATACCCTTTATCAGAATATCTCCATCATCCGGCGTGGGTTGCGCACGACGGGAGAGACTGACGACACGCTGGTTGCCACGGTACCCAGAAAAGGGTTCCAGATTAAAAAAGAAGTTAAGGTCGCCCGAATTGAAAACGACGTAACAGAATCAGAAAGCGCGACAGCAGAAGCCCGGCCTGTCACCGTCCCGAAAGAGGTGATTGCGGAAACTGCTGCCGTTCAGGTGAAGGATAAGACCCCGCGTCATCACTATCGTCGCTATCTTCCACTGCTTTTTATGGCCCTCTCTTTTGGGCTGGGCTATTTTATTCTCCATCTGGCCGTGCATGACTATTCAAAGAAAGATTTTTTTAAAGATTACACCATAAGCAGCACCGAAAATGGGTGCCATTTTTTCTCACGAAACGATGATATTAAAAGCATCGGAAACTACACGCGTTATAAAAAAATTATCATGCAAACGGGGCTCGATTGTAAAAAATACCCGTGGGTCTATTTCTCCTCAACCAGTACGGCTCCGGCACTTTCGGTACTTATTTGCAGAAAACCGTATGAACAAGAAGAAGATGCAGGGTGCGTTACGCTTTATTTCAGGGGGTACAATCAGTGACTAAAAAGTCCACTGCCATAATGTGTCTCTTACTGTTTGCTGCGGGCGCACTGGCGTCCTGGCTTTACCATTATCGCTTAGAAAAAAAACATGATACGGAAGCCTGTTCAGTTTCTGTTGTTGTTTATCATGAGGATGTCCGCGCACACCTTACGCTGGACTTTATGTATACCATGCAGAAGCAGACCGGTGTTGTCGCGGTAGGCGGTACGTATTTTAAAAACGATAAGGCGATAGCGTCTATCCGAAGAGACGTGTCTTATATCTGGACTGAAAACAAAGACTCTTTCCAGTTTACCTCCGTTAAGATCCATGACGTTAACGAAGATTCTCTGCCGGATAACGTGCTCGGCGACGTGTTGCCTGATTTCTTTATTTACCCGAACCATAAATTGAACTATACCATTCTGAAACAAGGGCCCAGAGGGTTTCTATTTACCGTCGGTAAGCGTCCTATTTTCTTCTGCTCTCGCTGAGATCTTCTTTCAGTAGTTCGATGACAATTTTCCCCTGTTCAACGCCCACCCGCACCTGAGAGTGGGTGGTAAACCCTGCCTGCTCAAGCCAGTCGCCTTTTAAGCTTAATGCCGCATGTACGCTGTAGCGTGTCGGGATTTTGGTTTTCCGGTTTTCGTGACGTTTTCTGAAATAACCGACTTTTAAGTGGCGATAGTGTTTGGTCATAGCGATCTCTTGCATACAGCCTCCATAACGACGGGCAATGTGTGTTCGTAATGCCTGTATAAAATACCAGTAAAAAACGGCGAGTGTGGGCTTAATAGTGGAAGGCGGCTTCAGAAAACGACATGCAACAACTGAAAATCAGGGTATAAAAAGGTATTATTGATGCATGTTTCAAACGGTGAGCTGCTATGTCTGGTAAACGAATTTCACGAGAAAAAAAGACGATCGCCAGAATGATCGCTCTGTATGAAAAGCAGTGCCCGGAGGCTTCTCAGGAAGCGGGGCATTATCAGGTGCTGAACGCCTATGCGGATAAGCGTCTGGATAAGTGTGTCTTTGGTGAGGACAAACCGGCCTGTAAACAGTGTCCGGTACACTGCCACCAGCCTGCCAGGCGTGAAGAGATGAAGCAGATAATGCGTTGGGCAGGGCCACGCATGTTATGGCGTCACCCGATCCTGACGGTTCGTCATCTGCTGGACGATCGTCGTCCGGTGCCGGAATTACCGGAAAAGTATCGCCCCAAAAAGTAACGGCTTCAGCCCCTGAAGGGGCGACAAATGACGTTCAGGGCGACCGCGCTGCATAACGGGAACAGGGCCAGCAGCAGCCAGGGATACATTGCCTGAAGTGAGGGCACCAGGGCGCGATCCAGCAGACTGCCAAACAGTAAATTTCCCGCCAGCACCGCAACACCGCCAGCGGTGGCGAGTGCGCCGTAGTGCGCGCCAAGTGTCGACTCCTCTGCAAAGCGTGGAACCAGATCCTTTGCCGAGGGCACCAGCAGCATCTGCCCCAGCGTCAACAGCGTCACAAGACACACGGACGGAAGTAACCGCAGCCAGCCCTCTGATGGCGCAGCCGGGGCGAACATCGCCACGCTCGCAAAGGAGGCCGAGAGCAGCAAAAAGCCCACCGGCAAAATTCTTACCGCGCCCACGCGTCGGGCGAAACGCGCCAGCGGAAGCTGCAAGGTGATGATCAGCACAGAGGCCAGCATAAACAGGGGGCCGAGATCTTTCTCGTTACCGCCGGCGCGCTGGATCTCCACCGGCAGCGCCAGATAGAGCTGGTTGTAGCTCAACAGCCATGAACTGTAGGCGATGATAAAAGCGACAAAACGCGGCTGACGGAAGGTCGTCCACCAGGGAACAATTGTGAGTGTCTGCTTGCTGTGTCGCGCAGCCGGAAGGCAGAAGTAGAGCACAATCAGCGCGACGACGAAGACCCCCGCGCCAGCCAGTGCCACCTGGCGAAACCCCAGCCCCGTGAGCAAAGCCCCGGCAACCGGGCCCAGCACCGCGCCAAGTTCACCGCAGACGGCAAAGAGCGCAAACCACTCAGCGCGGCTGCGTTTCCCTTTAGTCTCGCTTTGCGTACCCGCCTTTGCCAGCAGCGCTTCGATGGAGGGAGAGAACAACGCGCCGCCAATGCCGGTCAGACAGGCGCCAAGGATGATGGGCCAGAGAGCGTGTCCAAACGCCAGCAGCAGATAACCAGCAACGCGGATGATGCAGCCGCAGAGGATAATGATTTTGGCACCAAAGCGGTCGGAGAGCGCACCGCCGACGATGAACATCCCCTGCTGCGAAAAGGTACGCAGCCCCAGAATCAGTCCGATAAGCCCGCCGGAAAGCAGCATATCGTCGCGCAAAAAAATCGCCAGGAAGGGGACAACCGCGTAAAAACCGATGTTAAACACAAACTGGCTGCCCAGTAAGACGGGCGGCCAGAGCGTTGTTGCAGGGCGCAGGGGCATCATTCTAGTGGCGCCTAAACCATAAAATGGATGTGCTTTTTGCCATGGAACGGCGAGATCTCGATTTTGGTTTTCACCCGAAACACGTCCCACAGCAGCTCCTCGGAGAGGATCTCCTGTGGCGTTCCGGTGGCTACGATTTGCCCCTTCTGCATCACAATCAGCGAATCGCAGAACATCGATGCATGGTTGAGATCGTGAATAGCGACAATGCTGGTCACCGGCAGGTCGCTTATCAGGTGCATCAGCTGCATCTGATGGTGAATATCCAGGTGGTTGGTCGGTTCATCCAGCAGAATTTCGGTCGGCGTCTGCGCCAGCGCCCTGGCGATGTGTACGCGCTGGCGCTCCCCACCGGAGAGGCTCAGCCAGCCCTGATCGCTTTTTTCCAGCATATCCACCCGCTGCAGGGCCGCGGTGACGGTCTCGTCATCCTGCTTGCTCCAGTTTGAGAACGGGGAGTGATGCGGAATGCGGCCCAGTTTGACGACATCGCGAACGCGCATATTGGCATCGGTCATGCCGTGCTGTTCAACGAAAGCGACCCGGCGCGCAAGCTGCTTTTTGGCGATGCGGGAGATGTTCTGACCGTCCAGCGTCACACAGCCTGCATCCGGGCGGCGCAGGCCAGCCAGAATGCGCAGAAGCGATGATTTACCGCAGCCATTGGGCCCAAGCAGTCCTACCGTTTCACCCCGCGCCACGTTGAGCGACACGTCATTGACGATGACCTTTTTGCCGACCTTCCAGGTAATATTTTCAGCGCAAATACTCATCACTTATTCCTTGAACGGTAGATGATCACGGCAAAGAACGGCACGCCAACCAGCGCGGTCACCACGCCCACCGGCAGACTTTGCGGGGCAATCAGCAGACGCGAAGCGATATCTGCCAGCACCATCAGGATGGCACCTGCCAGCGCGCTGGCAATCAGCAATGTGCGATGAAGGGGGCCGAAGAAGAAGCGCATCATATGCGGAACCACCAGGCCCACAAAGCCGATTGAGCCCGCCATGCTGACGATGGTTGCGGTGATCAGTGCGGTGGTGGTAAAGAGCGCCAGGCGGACCCAGGGGACGGCAATCCCCAGCGAGGCCGCGGCGTCATCACCAAAGGTAAAGGCATCCAGCGCCCGGGAGTAATAGAGACAAATGGCAAGGCCAGCCAGCACCACGACCAGTACCAGTTGAAATTCTGGCCATCGAACGCCGCTGAAGCTGCCCAGCAGCCAGAACATCACATCACGCGCCTGCTGCGCGCTGGCAGAGGTGCTGATGGTATAGGCGGTGATAGCGTTGAAAAGCTGTGACGCGGCCACACCTGCGAGGATGGTGCGCTCGTTGCCGCCGCGCGCGCCGTTGGTCAGAAAAGCGACAAACGCAAAGGCGGCGAATGCCCCGGCAAACGCGCCCGCAGAGAGTGACACCGCGCCGGTCCCTATCCCCAGCACCACGACGGAAACCGCGCCGGTGGACGCTCCCGCAGAGACGCCGAGCACGTAAGGTTCAGCCAGCGCGTTTTTAAGCAGGCTCTGCAAAACCGCGCCGCAGATAGCCAACCCCGCGCCGCAGCAGGCCGCCACCAGCGCACGGCTCAGGCGGAAGTCCCAAATCACGCTCTCGTAGATGCGGTTAAGCGGAACCGCGGTCAGCCCCAGCTTATTACCGATAGCATAAAAGACATTGGACAGCGGAATCGACAACTCTCCGACGCTTACACCAAGGGCTATCACCAGAAACAACAGGACAATAGCCAGCAGAGCGGAAGTGGTCAGGAACAGGCCCTGCCGGGCCTGAAGTACGGCTGCCGTCATCAGTTCAGCCCCAGTTTTCTGAGCTGTTCGCCCACCTGTTCAGCGCCATAAATGGTACGGATCGTCGGGTTCATTGCCTGGCCGTCCATCACCACAATGTGACCTTTTTTGACCGCATCAAGCTGGCTGACGGCCGGATCGCTTTTCAGGAATTTGATTTTCTCTTCCGCGTTATCCAGCGCCCAGCGGTTACGGTCGAGGCTTGAGACCACAATCACATCCGGGTTAGCGGCGATGATGCTTTCCCAGCCCACGGTTGGCCATTCGGTCTCGGAGGTAATGGCGTTATGCCCGCCCAGTACGTTTGCGATAAACCCGGAGGCGCTGTTCTTACCGCCCACGTAGGCATCAGCAGAAGGGGATGAACTGGAGAACCAGAAGACAAAAGAGAGGTCTTTTTTGCTCTTGCCAAACTCCTGACGCAGGTCTGCCTCCCGCTTTTTGAAATCGGCGATCACGGCCTGGCCACGATCTTCAACGTTGAAAATTTTGGCGAAATCTTCAATTTCTTTATACAGATATGTCATATCCCACAGTTTCTGGCGGCTGCCGTACATATCGCCCGAGGCTTTTTTGGTGGCGCACATACCCGGTGATAAATAGCTGTTCACGCCGACGGTAGCCAGATCCTCACGTTTTGCGACCTTACTTTCTGGCCCGAGCAGCAGCGGCAATTGTGCAGGAACAAAATCGGGGTTTTGCGCAAGGATAGATTCCAGGGTAGGAATTTCGACGGTGAGCGTTTTGATTTTGGCATTCTGTTCCGCCAGCTGCGGCAGCACTTTGGTCGGCCAGAAGGCGCTGGCCTTCACCTTATCTTCCAGACCCAGCAGAAGCAAAATCTCAACGGTATTTTGACCAAGGGCCACGACGCGTTCCGGCGCTTTGGTGAAGGTCTCTTTATAACCGCAGTTTTCAATGGTCAGAGGATAAGTGGTTGCCAGAGCAGAACTGACCGACGCAATCGCCAGGCCTAACGCGCAGATGACCTTCTTCATTAAACGCTACCCTTCATTAAAATTATTATTGATGCAAATGAAACTCATTATTAAGGCGGAATTTTATACAGAGGAATCGATTTTGTGTCAATGAGGGACAATAACGCAGGGTGATGAAAGGCGGTGTCAAAAAACACCGCCGGAATGCGCCTTAAATCAGGCTCTCTTTATCAATTCCGAGACGCTTCATGCGCGACAGCAGGGTGGTGCGTTTTAACCCCAGCCGCTGGGCGGCCCCTTTCGGTCCGGCCACCACGCCGTTGGTCTCTTTCAGCACGCGGACAATCAGCTGATATTCATCTTCCCCTTCCTGAGCCACGTCGGTCGCCGTAACGGGCGTTTCCGGCAGAGAGACCTCCGGCAGGGAGAGTTGCAGCACATTACCGCGCGTCAGCAGCACCGCACGCTCGATAACGTTTTCCAGCTCGCGCACGTTGCCGGGCCACTCCATCGATGAAAGGGTACGTAATGTCTCGGCAGGAATACTGTCGATGTTGCGTCCCATCCGACGGGCAATTTTGGCGGTAAACGCTTTGACCAGCAGCGGGATATCTTCCGGACGCTCGCGCAGGGGCGGCAGGCAAATCGGGAACACGTTCAGGCGATAGTAAAGGTCGCTGCGAAACTCGCGGTCGGCGACCATTTTTTTCAGATCGCGGTTGGTTGCGGCAATCAGCCGCACGTCGGTCTGAATCAGCTTATTGCTGCCAAGACGTTCGAACTCCTGCTCCTGGAGCACACGCAGCAGTTTCGGCTGCAGCTCCAGCGGCATATCGCCCACTTCATCGAGGAACAGCGAGCTTTTATCCGCCAGCTCAAAACGGCCCAGGCGCTGGCTGCTGGCACCGGTAAACGCACCGCGCTCATGGCCAAAGAGATCGCTTTCCAGCAGACCCGCAGGCATGGCGGCGCAGTTCATTTTCACCATCCGGCGGCTGTTGCGGTTGCTCAGATTGTGGATCGCACGGGCAATCAGCTCCTTGCCGGTGCCGGTCTCGCCCAGGATCAGCACCGTGCTGTCGCTTTGCGCCACCATTTCCACCTGTTTGAGCACGCTGTACATGGCGTCGCTGCGTCCGATGATTTCGCCAAACTCGCTGTCGACATTGTTAAGCTGTTCCGTCAGCGCCAGGTTTTCATCCACCAGCCGTTCTTTCAGACGGTGGATCTCCTGATACGCCAGCGCGTTATCCAGCGCGATAGAGATACGCTCGGCAATCTGACGCAGCAGCTTCAGGTTGGCGGTGGTGAACACCCCTTCCTCACACTGTGCCAGCTTGAGAACGCCCAGCATGGTGTTACCGGACATCAACGGCAGCAGGCACAGGGTCTGGATTTTGTTGCCCCAGATGTTAAACAGCATCCGCTCGTAAGGCGCCATCACATCCTGCTCGCTGAGATTGAGCAGCAGGATCTCCTTACTTTTAAACACCCGTTCAGAAAGTGTTCCCGCTTCATCCACCTCGCTCTGCTCATGGGCCGGGTTCGCTTCGTCGAGATAGTGCGTGGAGTAGATGTTGAGCTTGCCCTTGCGATGGCCGCGCAAGGCAATGCTGATGGCGTCAATTTTGAAGTAGTGATGGATCTCCTTCGACACTTCGCTGACCAGCTCATCCATGTCGAGACGGGAGAGCACGGCGTTGGTGATTGCCACCAGAATGCGGAAGTTGTCACGCTCGCGGCTCAGCAGGTCGTAATCCACATTATTGCTGACGCGGCTTTGGATCTGCTCGGCGACGACGGCCACTATCTGGGTAAAGGTGTGCAGACGCTCATATTCCGCCTCGCTCCACGGCTGGTCGGTATTGCGGATAAACTCGCAGCCACCAAAAATATGGCCTTCCACCGCCAGCGGCAGCAGGCTGTAGTGGCCGAATGGCTGGTATAACGCGCTCCGGGCCAGCATGGGCCAGGCCTGGCGGAACTCCTCAAAATTGCAGTGCAGCGCTTCCGGTCGGGAAAGAATACGGCGGATTGGCCCGTGAGCGAGATACGTTTCGTCTTCGTATTCAAACGCTTTTCCGTTTTCTCGTGTGGAGAAGTAGCTCGCACGATGGCTGCCGCTATGCCAGAGCACAATGGCGGCGCTGTCTGCCAGTGCAGATTGCCTGACCAGGCGCGTCAGGGCATCGCTCAGCGCACCCAGGTCGGGCTGCTGTAAAAGTGTTCGCGTAATGTCGAACAGACCCTGCTGTCCGAGATCGCTCATCGGTGTATACGGCATAGTGCTTTCCAGTAGAAACGGGCAAATAAATAAATTCCGTGCCGACCGCTTTTCGCGCGGTTCTAGCAAATGCGGGGTAACGGTTCCGCGTGCGGCAGCTCCAGCGTGCGCTTCACGCCATACAGTCCGGCCAGGCGCACCCCTTTGCGCTCAACCACCTCACCAATGATTGCGGCCTCTTTTCCTGACGGATGCGCCCGCAACTGTTCAAGTACGGCTTCGGCCGCGGTGCGCTCAACGCCTATCACCAGCTTGCCTTCGTTAGCAAAATTGAGCGGATCCAGCCCCAGCAGCTCGCACAGTCCACGAACCGCAGGCTTCACGGGCAGGTTGCGCTCAGTAAGTTCAATACCGCAGCCGCAGCAGGCCGCGAACTCATGCACCACGGCATTGACGCCGCCACGGGTGGCATCGCGCAGGGCTTTCACGCCGGGGATCGCACGCAGCGTCTGGATGAGCGGAGTGAGCACCGCGCAGTCGCTGCGCAGTTCCCCGTCCAGCCCCAGCCCTTCGCGCAGGTTAAGGATGGTCGCCCCGTGACAGCCCAGCGTGCCGCTGACCAGCAGCACGTCGCCCACGGCCAGCTGCTGCGCGCCCCAGTGAATATCGGCGGGGATCGCCCCCATCCCGGCGGTGTTGATAAAGAGCTTGTCCGCCGCGCCGCGCTGCACCACCTTGGTATCGCCGGTGACGATAGCAATCCCTGCTTCGCGCGCGGTGTGCGCCATGCTGCTGACCACCGCCGCGAGCGTCTCCATCGGCAAACCTTCTTCAAGGATAAATCCGCAGGAGAGGTAGCGCGGAATGGCACCGCTGACGGCGACATCGTTCGCGGTACCGCAGACGGCCAGCTTGCCGATATCGCCGCCGGGGAAGAACAGCGGGTCAATCACATAGCTGTCGGTGGAGAAGGCCAGCCTGTCGCCCTGGGCGGTGAGGGAAGCGAGGTCAATGCGAGCCTGGTCTTCCTGCTCGGCGAGCCAGGGGTTATCAAAGGCCTCCATAAACAGCCGGTTTATCAGCTGCTGCATCGCCAGACCGCCGCTGCCGTGCGCCATTTCAACCGTCTTCATGCTTCACTCTCCTGGTTGCGATACTGGTACCACGCGGCGCATGCCCCTTCGGAAGAGACCATCAGCGCGCCAAAGGCCGTTTGCGGGTTACAGGTGTTGCCAAATAACGGGCAGTGATGGGGTTTGCATTTTCCTGTCAGAACCTCGCCGCAGCGGGCCCGGGGATCGTCGCAAACCTGTTGTGGCTGTGGACGGAAATGCGTTTCTGCGTCAAACGACCGGTAGGCTGGGGTCAGGCGCACGCCAGATTCAGCAATCAACCCAAGCCCGCGCCACTCGCTGTCGCCTTCAACGCAAAACACGTCAGCTATCGCCTGCTGCGCCCGTTCATTTCCGGCATCCGGCACCACGCGGCGGTACTGATTTTCCACCGCGCTCAGGGCTGCTATTTTCTGCTCAACCAGCATGGTGACGCCTTGCAGTAGATCAAGAGGTTCGAAACCAGCGACAACTAAGGGGCGATGGTAATCGTCAGCGATAAAGCCGTAAGCGTCGGTACCAATCACCATGCTCACATGGCCCGGCGCCAGAAACGCGTCAATGCCGTTGTCCGGCTCTTCCAGCAGGCTACGCAGCGTCGGGATAAGCGTAATGTGCTGGCAGAAAAAGAAAAAATTGGTGACGTTGCTGCGTTTGGCCTGCTGCAGGGTGATTGCCGTGGCGGGCATGGTGGTCTCAAAACCCAGCCCGAAAAATACCACCTTGCGGTCCGGGTTATCGGTTGCAAGCTTCAGGGCGTCCATCGGCGAGTACACGATCCGGATGTCCGCACCTCGCGCTTTGGCCTGCAACAGCGAACCCGTTTTTCCCGGCACGCGCATTGCGTCGCCAAAGGTACAGAAAATGACATCAGGCTGGCTGGCTATCTCAATACAGCTGTCGATGCGCCCCATGGGCAGCACGCATACCGGGCAGCCCGGGCCGTGGATAAACTCAATGTTGTCCGGCAGCAGCTGGTCGAGGCCAAATTTGAAAATGGCGTGGGTGTGCCCGCCGCAGACTTCCATGATCCGCAGCGGTTTTTCCGCCGTATACTCCAGCAGGGCGGCCCGCGTTTTCAGATGACCGATAAGCTGCATCACCTGCTCAGGCGCACGGTATTCATCAACGTAACGCATAATTACCGTTCCTCGCCGTACAGCAGCGCGCCGACGTCCGGTTCGACGTCGAACATGTTCTGCAGGGCATCCAGCGTGTCGCGCGCTTCCGCTTCATTAATCACGCTCATGGCAAACCCCACGTGTACCAGCACCCACTGCCCAAGGCGCGAGACGCCCGTTTCATCGGTGCTGCCCACCAGGGTTAAATCCACGTCGCGCAATATGCCGCAGACCGCCACTTTGGCCTGGTTTCCGTCAATGGAATGGATTTGTCCGGGGACGCCTATGCACATCGTTCACTCTCCAGCCAGTTCAGCCAGTGCTCCATGCCGTCGCCGCGCGTGGCGGAGACCAGCAGGATCGCAATGTCCGGGTTCACTTCACGGGCATAAGCCAGGCATTTATCCACGTCGAAATTCAGGTACGGCAGCAGGTCGACTTTGTTCAGCAGCATCAGCGACGCGGCGGCAAACATATGCGGATATTTGAGCGGCTTGTCTTCTCCTTCGGTCACCGAGAGGACCGCCACTTTATGCCGCTCCCCGAGATCGAAGCTCGCCGGGCAGACCAGATTGCCGACGTTTTCGATAAACAGAATGCCGTTATCCGCCAGCGGCAGACGCGGCGCGGCATCGGCAATCATCTGCGCATCCAGATGGCAGCCTTTACCGGTGTTGACCTGAATCGCCGGGGTGCCGGTTTCACGAATGCGCGCGGCATCGTTGACCGTTTGCTGATCGCCTTCGATTACCGCGCAGGAGATGCGTTCGTTCAGGCGTTTGAGCGTTTCCGTCAGCAGCGTGGTTTTGCCGGAGCCGGGGCTGGAGACGAGATTCAGTACCAGCTGTTGACGTGCGGCAAACCGGGCGCGGTTGCGGGCGGCGATCTGGTTGTTTTTATCGAGTACGTTGATTTCCACGTCCAGCATCTGGCGCTGGCTCATGCCCGGCGCATGGGTACCCGCCTCGCCGTGGCCGTAATGAAGATCGCCCTCATCGGAGCGTTGAGGCGCAAAGCGAATGCCGGTGAGTGCCGCTGCCGGACGCGGTGCGGGGGTAAAGGGGGCGGAGCGAAACGCGGAGTGAGGACGGTGTTCATCCCCTTCGATATACAGGTTGCCTTCGGCGCAACCGCAGGTACTACACATACTTTACTCCTTCTCGATTTCAAGGCGTTGGATCTGCATCCCGTCATCCGCCACGATGCGAAGGCCGGTGTGCTGACACTGTGGGCAGCGCTGGACCTTCGACGACAGCAGGGTGACGTACTGCTGACACTGCTCGCACCAGCACTCCGCCTGCTGCTCTTCAATATGAAGTTCGCAGCCTTCCGCCAGTGTGCCGCGGCACACCAGCTCAAAACAGAAGGTGAGGGCGCTGGTTTCGACGCAGGAAAAGGCCCCGACTTTCAGCCAGACGCCGGTCACGCGCGTCGCGTGGTTTTGCGCTGCCTGCTGTTCGATGAGTTCCAGTGCCCGCTGGCAGAGGGTGATTTCGTGCATGACGCCTCCTTAATGAATTGCCCCGTTAATGCAATAACAGTGCCAGCCTGGTTTTGGTTAGGGGGTGACGATGTCAACGCTGTCGAAATGACACGTCGACACCCTCACATTGACAGCCTCTTTTGAATTAAATCCATTAAATATCAATATATTAAAAACTGGCATGGAATCTGCTTAACAGCCGCTATCTCCATTAACCGGATACCTTCTATGACTATTTGGGAAATTAGCGAAAAAGCGGATTACATCGCGCAGCGTCACCAGCAGTTACAGGACCAGTGGCACCTTTACTGCAACTCACTGGTCCAGGGCATCACCCTCTCCAAAGCCCGTCTTCACCACGCCATGAGCTGTGCGGCGCAGGGGGATATGCGCTTTGTTTTGTTCGGCCATTTCACGATTTACGTCACCCTGGCTGACACCTTCAACAGCCACACCATTGAGTACTACGTCGAGACAAAAGAGGGTGAAAAACAGTGTATTGCGAAGGCGCAACTGATGGCCGACGGCATGGTGGACGGTCACGTCAGCAACCGCGATCGCCAGCAGGTGCTGGAGCACTATCTGGAAAAAATCGCGCCGGTTTATAACGGTCTGTACACCGCCGTTGAACACGATCTCCCGGTCAACCTGAAGCAGCTGATGGATGAACACGCCTCAGCGGACGTGGCCTGAGCATCACGTGTCGAAAAGTGTCGACATGACAGTTTTTCGTCAAAAATGACTATCACCAGAGGATGACCCGGTGAACCGTTTTGTAATTGCTGACTCGACGGTCTGTATTGGCTGTCGAACCTGTGAGGCGGCCTGTTCGGAAACGCACCGCCTGCACGGGCTCCAGTCCATGCCGCGCCTGCGCGTCATGCGTAATGAAAAAGAGTCTGCCCCGCAGCTCTGCCACCACTGTGAAGATGCGCCGTGCGCGGGTGTCTGCCCGGTGAATGCCATCACCCGCGTTGACGGCGCGGTACAGTTAAACGAAAGCCTGTGCGTGAGCTGCAAGCTGTGCGGTATAGCCTGCCCGTTCGGTGCGATTGAATTTTCCGGCAGCCGTCCGCTGCATATTCCGGCGAATGCCAATACCCCGAAAGCGCCACCTGCGCCCCCGGCGCCGGCACGTGTCAGTACGCTGCTTGACTGGGTGCCCGGCGTGCGTGCGGTGGCGGTGAAGTGCGACCTGTGCAGCTTCGATGAGCAGGGCCCGGCCTGCGTGCGCACCTGCCCGACCAAAGCGCTGATTCTGGTCAACATTCGCGATATTGCCCGCACCAGCAAACGCAAGCGCGAGCTGACCATTAATACCGACGTCGGCGATCTTTCTCTGCTTCAGGCGCTTAACGAGGGGGCGAAATGAACGCGGTTACGATGATTACCAGCGCCGTGGCGTACTTTGCCGCCGCTGCTGTGCTGGCGTGGCTCCTGTCATTCCATAAAACCCTGAGCGGCTGGATCGCCGGTATCGGCGGGGCGGTGGGCAGCCTGATGACGCTGGCAGCAGGTACGGCAGTGTTACTCAGCGGTCAGACCGCCGAAGCAATGATTCCGATCGTCCGTCATACCGTTCAGCTCACGCCGCTGAACGCCATCTGGCTTATCACCTTTGGCCTGTGCGGGCTGTTTATCAGCCTGTTCAATATCGACTGGCACCGCCATCCACACACCAGAGCCAATGGTCTGCTGGTCAACCTGCTGCTGGCGACGGCGGTCTGTACCGTTATCGCCAGCAACCTCGGTGCGCTGGTGGTGATGGCGGAGATCATGGCGCTCTGCGGCGTGTTCCTGACGGGGTGTAGCGCCTCCGGCAAACTGTGGTTTGCGCTGGGGCGTCTCGGCACGCTGCTGCTGGCGCTGGCCTGCTGGCTGGTGTGGCAACGTTTCGGCACGCTCGACTTCGCAGCGCTTAACGGTCAGCCGCTGGGAAATGACGTCTGGCTGCTGGGCGTGGTGGGCTTTGGCCTGCTGGCCGGGATTATCCCGCTGCACGGCTGGGTGCCGCAGGCGCACGCGAATGCTTCAGCGCCCGCTGCCGCGCTGTTTTCCACCGTGGTGATGAAAGTCGGTCTGTTCGGCGTTCTGACGATCACCCTGACCGGCGGCCAGCCGCCGCTGTGGTGGGGTGTCGCGCTGCTTATCGCCGGTATGGTTACCGCTTTTGTCGGTGGTCTGTATGCGCTGATGGAGCACAATATTCAGCGTCTGCTGGCGTACCACACCCTGGAAAATATCGGCATTATCCTGCTCGGCATCGGCGCAGGCGTGACCGGGCTGGCACTCAATCAACCGGCGCTGATCGCCGCCGGGTTTATCGGGGGGCTGTATCACCTTGTTAACCACAGCCTGTTCAAAAGCACCCTGTTCCTGGGCGCGGGAAGCGTCTGGTTCCGCACCGGTCATCGGGATATCGAAAAACTCGGCGGTATCGGCAAAAAGATGCCGGTGATTTCTCTCGCCATGCTGGTCGGGCTGATGGCGATGGCCGCGTTGCCGCCGCTGAACGGCTTTGCGGGCGAGTGGGTGATCTACCAGTCCTTCTTCGCGCTCGGTCAGAGCGACGCCTTTATCGCCCGGCTGCTCGGCCCGCTGCTGGCGGTTGGCCTGGCGATAACCGGGGCGCTGGCGGTGATGTGTATGGCAAAAGTCTACGGCGTCACCTTCCTCGGCGCACCGCGCACGCGGGAAGCGGAAAACGCCTGCTGCGCGCCAGTGTTGATGGGGGCTTGCGTGGTCGCGCTGGCGCTGTGCTGCATCGCGGGCGGGGTCGCCGCCCCATGGCTGCTGCCGCTGCTGGGTAACGCCATTCCACTGCCGCTGACCACCGCCCATACCACCGTCTCCCAGCCGATGCTGGCGCTGCTGCTGATTGCCGCACCGCTGCTGCCGTTTGTGCTGATGCTGTTCTTCAGACGCGACCGACTCGCCTCCCGCTCGCGCGGGGCGGCCTGGGCCTGTGGCTACGAACACGAACAATCGATGGTGATCACCGCCCACGGTTTTGCCATGCCGGTGAAAGAGAACTTCGCTGCCGTGCTGAAGTTGCGCCACTGGCTGAACCCGGTGGGCTGGATGCCGGGCTGGCAGAGCGCCGCCGTGCCTGTGCTGTTCCGCCGTCTGGCGCTGATCGAGCTGGCGGTGCTGGTGGTGATTGTGATTTCACGAGGAGCCTGACATGAGTCTGTTACTGGCAATACTTCAGGCGCTGGTGCTGTTCGCCGTTGCGCCACTGCTGTCGGGCATCACGCGCGTGGCGCGCGCCCGGATGCACAACCGTCGCGGGCCTGGCGTGCTCCAGGAGTACCGCGATCTCTTCAAGCTGCTCTCCCGCCAGAGCGTGGCGCCGGATGCCGCAGGCTGGGTCTTCCGCCTGACGCCATTCGTGATGGTCGGCGTGATGCTGACCATCGCCACCGCGCTGCCGGTGGTGACGGTGGGGGCACCGCTGCCAGCACTTGGGGATCTGATTACGCTGATTTACCTCTTCGCCATTGCCCGCTTCTTCTTTGCTATTGCGGGCCTCGATACCGGCAGTCCGTTTACCGGTATCGGCGCCAGCCGCGAGGCGATGCTGGGCGTGCTGGTCGAGCCGATCCTGCTGCTGGGGCTATGGGTGGCCGCGCAGGTCGCGGGTTCCACCCATATCAGCTTCATCACCCACACCGTTTACCACTGGCCGGTGGCCAGGTCCCTTCCGCTGCTTCTGGCCCTGTGCGCCTGCGCGTTCGCCACCTTTATCGAGATGGGCAAACTGCCGTTTGACCTCGCGGAAGCCGAGCAGGAATTACAGGAAGGACCGTTGACCGAGTATAGCGGCTACGGCTTCGCGGTGCTGAAGTGGGGCATCAGCCTCAAACAGCTGGTGGTCCTGCAGATGTTTGTTGGCGTCTTCTTCCCGTGGGGGCAGATGACGCACTTCTCAGCAGGCGGCCTGATCCTGGCCGTGGTGGTTGCCGCCCTCAAGCTGCTTATCGGCGTGCTAGTGATTGCCCTGTTTGAAAACAGCATGGCGCGTCTGCGTTTTGTGGCGACCTCGCGCATCACCTGGGCCGGTTTTGGTTTTGCATTTTTAGCGTTCGTCTCCTTGCTGGTGGCGTGATTAAAGAGAGTATTTATGTCTGAAGAAAAAAAAGGTCAGCAGTATCTCGCCGCGTTGCATCAGGCTTTTCCGGGTGTTGTGCTGGAGGAAGGATGGCAGACCAAAGACCAGGTAACCGTCACCGTGAAGGTGAACTATCTGCCGGAAGTGGTGGAGTTTCTTTACTACCAGCAGGGCGGCTGGCTGTCGGTGCTGTTCGGTAATGACGAGCGTCAGCTGTGCGGCAATTACGCGGTGTACTACGTGATGTCGATGGAGCAGGGCGAAAAATGCTGGCTTACCGTGCGCGTGGAAGTCGACCCGAATAAACCGGAGTACCCGTCCGTCACGCCACGTGTGCCTGCCGCCGTCTGGGGCGAGCGCGAAGTGCGCGACATGTACGGCCTCGTGCCGGTGGGGCTGCCGGATGAACGCCGCCTGGTGCTGCCGGACGACTGGCCGGACGAACTGTATCCGCTGCGCAAGGACAGCATGGACTACCGCCAGCGTCCGGCCCCGACCACCGACAGCGAAACCTATGAGTTCATTAATGAGCTCGGCAACAAAAAGAATAACGTGGTGCCGATTGGTCCGCTGCACGTCACCTCTGATGAGCCGGGCCATTTCCGCCTGTTTGTTGACGGTGAAAACATTATCGACGCCGACTACCGCCTGTTCTACGTCCATCGCGGCATGGAAAAGCTGGCGGAAACCCGGATGGGCTATAACGAGGTGACGTTCCTCTCTGACCGCGTGTGCGGCATCTGCGGCTTCGCCCACAGCACCGCCTACACCACCTCGGTGGAAAACGGCATGGGGATCGTGGTGCCGGAGCGCGCGCAGATGATCCGCGCCATTTTGCTGGAAGTGGAACGTCTGCACTCGCACCTGCTGAACCTCGGCCTGGCCTGTCACTTCGTCGGTTTCGACTCCGGGTTTATGCAGTTCTTCCGCGTGCGCGAGGCGTCGATGAAGATGGCGGAGATCCTTACCGGGGCGCGTAAAACCTACGGTCTGAACCTGATCGGCGGGATCCGCCGTGACCTGCTTAAAAACGACATGATTCAGACCCGCCAGCTGGCACAGCAGATGCGTCGCGACGTGCAGGAGCTGGTGGACATGCTGCTCAGCACGCCAAACATCGAGCAGCGCACCGTCGGCATCGGCCGTCTTGATCCGGAAATTGCCCGCGACTTCAGCAACGTCGGCCCGATGGTGCGCGCCAGCGGTCACGCTCGCGATACCCGCGCCGATCACCCGTTTGTCGGTTACGGCCTGCTGCCAATGACCGTGCACAGTGAGCAGGGCTGCGACGTCATCTCCCGCCTGAAGGTGCGTATCAACGAGGTCTTCACCGCGCTGAATATGATCGACTTTGGGCTCGATAACCTGCCGGGCGGCCCGCTGATGGTGGAAGGCTTTACCTACATCCCGAACCGCTTTGCCCTCGGCTTTGCTGAAGCGCCGCGCGGGGACGACATCCACTGGAGCATGACCGGCGACAACCAGAAGCTTTACCGCTGGCGCTGCCGCGCGGCGACCTACGCCAACTGGCCAACCCTGCGCTATATGCTGCGTGGCAACACGGTCTCCGACGCGCCGCTGATCATCGGCAGCCTCGACCCGTGCTACTCCTGCACCGACCGCATGACCGTGGTGGACGTGCGCAAGAAGAAAAGCCAGGTGGTGCCGTACAAAGAGCTTGAGCGTTACAGCATCGAGCGTAAGAACTCGCCGCTGAAATAAGGACTCGTCATGTTTACCTTTATCAAAAAAGTGATCAAAACCGGCACGCCCACCAGCCGCTACCCGCTGGAGCCGATGCCGGTGGATAAAAACTTTCGCGGCAAGCCCGAGCACAACCCGCAGCAGTGCATCGGCTGTGCGGCCTGCGTCAACGCCTGTCCGTCGAATGCCCTGACGGTGGAAACAGATCTGAAAACCGGCGAACTGGCCTGGCAGTTTAACCTCGGGCGCTGCATCTTCTGCGGCCGCTGCGAAGAGGTTTGCCCGACGGTCGCCATTCGTCTGTCTCAGGCGTACGAGCTGGCGGTGTGGAAGAAAGAGGACTTTTTGCAGCAATCGCGTTTTGCCCTGTGTAACTGCCGCGTCTGCAAACGTCCGTTCGCCGTACAAAAAGAGATCGACTATGCCATCGCGCTGCTGAAGCACAACGGCGATGCCCGCGCGGAGTATCATCGCGAAAGCTTTGAAACCTGCCCGGACTGCAAACGGCAGAAATGTCTGCTGCCGTCCGACCGCATCGATATCACCCGTCATATGAGAGAGGCCAGCTGATGGAAAACTTACTCGGCCCGCGTGACGAGCGGGGCATTCCGGTGCCGATGACGGTGGAGGAGTCCATCGCCAGCATGAAAGCGTCGCTGCTGAAAAAAATCAAACGCTCGGCCTACGTTTACCGCGTGGACTGCGGCGGCTGCAACGGCTGCGAGATTGAGATCTTCGCCACGCTGTCGCCGCTGTTTGACGCTGAACGCTTCGGCATCAAAGTGGTGCCGTCTCCGCGTCATGCCGACATTCTGCTGTTCACCGGGGCCGTCACCCGCGCCATGCGCTCGCCCGCGCTGCGCGCCTGGCAGTCTGCGCCCGATCCGAAAATCTGCATCTCCTACGGGGCGTGCGGTAACAGCGGCGGCATCTTCCACGACCTCTACTGCGTGTGGGGCGGCACCGACAAAATCGTGCCGGTGGACGTCTACATTCCAGGGTGTCCGCCAACGCCTGCGGCCACGCTGTACGGCTTTGCCATGGCGCTCGGCCTGCTGGAGCAGAAAATCCACGCCCGTGAACCGGGTGAACCCGATAATCAGCCTGCGATGATCCTGCACCCGGACATGGTGCAGCCGCTGCGGGTGAAGGTCGACCGCACGGCGCGCAGGCTGGCGGGCTATCGCTATGGCCGTCAGATTGCCGACGATTACCTGCGCCTGCTGAGCCAGGGCGAGCACCAGGTGGCGCGCTGGCTGGAGGCGGAAAACGACCCGCGTCTCAATGAGATTGTGGCGAACCTGAACAGCATTGTGGATGAGGCGCGTATCCGATGAGTGAGACGGTGGTGTTCAGTCAGCTGAGCCGTAAATTTATTGATGAGAACGATGCCACGCCGGACACGGCGCAGCAGGTGGTCTATTACAGCCTGGCGATTGGGCATCACCTCGGGGTAATCGACTGCCTGGAGGCGGCGCTGAGCTGCCCGTGGTCCGACTATCTGGCGTGGATCGCCACGCTGGAGGAGGGCAGTACGGCGCGGCGCAAAATGGAAGGGGTACCGAAGTACGGTGAGATCGTTATCGACACCAACCATATTGCGATGCTGGCGAACGCGTTTGACGCGGCGCTGAAACGGCAAACCCCCGAACAGCAGGCGTGGAGCAAAACGCTGCTCAGCATGCTGCATGATATTCATCAGGAAAGTGCCATCTACCTGATGGTGAGGAGATTACGTGACTGACGTTTTACTGTGTGTCGGCAACAGCATGATGGGCGACGACGGCGCAGGCCCGCTGCTGGCAGAGATGTGCGCCGCGAACCCGCAGGGCAACTGGGTGGTGATTGACGGCGGCAGCGCGCCGGAAAACGACGTGGTGGCCATCCGCGAACTGCGCCCTGATCGGCTGTTGATTGTCGATGCTACGGATATGGGGCTGAACCCGGGGGACATCCGCCTGATCGACCCGGACGACATTGCCGACATGTTCATGATGACCACGCATAATATGCCGCTTAACTATCTGGTGGATCAGATCAAAGAGGACGTTGGCGAGGTGCTGTTTTTGGGCATTCAGCCGGACATTGTTGGGTTTTATTACCCGATGACGCCACCGGTGAAAGCGGCGGTGGAAGTGGTCTATTCACGGCTTGCCGGGTGGGCTGGAAAGGGTGGGTTTGAACCCCTCTCCCCATAGGGGAGAGGGTGTTTTTTGTCCCCTCTCCCTGTGGGAGAGGGTGAGGGCAACAGCCTACGCCAGATCCGCCCCGTTACTCGCAATCACCTTCTTATACCACCAGAACGATTTCTTGCGTTTGCGCTCCAGCGTGCCGTTTCCGGCATCGTCGCGGTCAACATAGACAAACCCGTAGCGCTTGCTCATTTCGCCCGTTGAGGCCGCCACCAGGTCAATGCAGCCCCAGGTGGTATAGCCCATCAGCGGCACGCCGTCTTCAATGGCATCGCCCATCGCGCGGATATGCTCGCGCAGATAGCTGATGCGGTAGTCATCGTTAATTTCGCCGTTTTCATCAATGACATCTTTTGCGCCGAGGCCGTTTTCCACAAGGAACAGCGGTTTCTGATAGCGGTCGTACATCATGTTCATGGTGATGCGCAGGCCGAGCGGATCGATGCCCCAGCCCCATTCGCTCACCTGAATATGCGGGTTGCGCAGGGATTTGACGATGTTCGCCGCATTGGTATTGTTCGCGTTCATATCGGCCGACGCGCAGCGCGAAGCGTAATAGCTGAACGACACAAAATCGACGGTGTTTTTCAGCAGTTCGTCGTCACCCGGATCTTTGACAATCACCACCCCTTTTTCGCGGAACACGCGGGCGGAGTAGGCCGGATAGCTGCCGCGCGCCTGCACATCGATAAAGAACAGGTTCTCGCGATCTTTTTCCAGCGCCATCCACACGTCTTCCGGCTTGCAGGAGTAAGGGTAGAAATTCCCGCCCGCCAGCATGCAGCCGACCTGGTTTTCCGGGTTGACCTCGTGGGCGATTTTGGTCGCCAGCGCGCTTGCGACCAGCTCGTGGTGCGCGGCCTGGTATTTCACCTGATCTTCGTTTTCACCTTCTTCAAACACCAGCCCCGCACCGGAGAACGGGCTGTGCAGCATGATGTTGATCTCATTGAAGGTGAGCCAGTATTTCACCAGGCCGTTAAATTCTTCGAAACAGGTGCGGGCGTAGCGGGCAAAGAAATCGACCATCTTGCGGTTGCGCCAGGAGCCGTACTCCGTCACCAGATGCATCGGCACGTCGAAGTGGCACAGGGTGACCAGTGGCTCAATGTTGTACTTTTTGCACTCTTCAAACACCGCCCGATAGAAGGCAATGCCCTCTTTGTTCGGCAGCGGCTCGTCGCCGTTCGGGTAGAGGCGGCTCCAGGCAATTGAGGTGCGGAACACCGTAAAGCCCATCTCCGCCATCAGGGCGATGTCCTCTTTGTAGCGATGGTAAAAATCAATCGCCTCGTGGCTTGGGTAAAACTCGTCGTCACGCAGCGAAAAACGCTTTTCCTTACCAAGCTTCACCGCCAGGCGGTTTGCGCCGTGGGGGATCATGTCGACCGTGGTCAGCCCTTTGCCGCCTTCACGGTAAGCGCCTTCGCTCTGGTTGGCGGCAAGCGCGCCGCCCCATAAAAATCCTTGTGGAAAAACAGACATTTCTACCTCGTTATACGGTTAAACTTGTGCGGTTTTGGCCTGCACCGGCGCGCTCTGCAGGGCGCGGGCTTTTTCAGCCTCGTCTTCGACCGGGATATCTTCAAAGCCTAATATCAGGGTCAGCACGAAGGAGAGCACGACCGCCAGCGCCATGACGCCGAATACCCAGACAATGGTCATCGGGTTGGCCGGATCGAAGAACTGCACGCTGGTAAACAGCCCCGGCGCCGCCATCGAGTGGCTGGCAAGACCCGCAATCCCGGCCACCGCGCCACAGATAAAGCCGCTAATCAGGCTGGCAATCAGCGGGCGTTTCAGGCGAACCGCCACGCCGTACAGCGCCGGTTCAGAGATGCCCGCCATGATGGCGGAAGCCGCCGCGGCCAGCGCCGTCTGGCGCAACTCAGGGTTTTTGGTTTTCCACGCCACCGCCAGGGATGAACCGCCGAGCGACAGGTTGGCACCGATTTCCGACGGCATCACCATCCCCTCTTTACCCGTTTCGGCAATGGTCTGAATGATAGTCGGGGTAAAGACGCGGTGCATCCCGGTCATGACCAGCAGCGGCCAGAGCGCCCCCATAATCGCCACGGAGAGCCAGCCCAGATAGCCGTGGATGGTATAGACCAGCGCGGAGATCGCGCTACCGATCCAGATCCCCAGCGGCCCAATCAGCACAATGGCGAGCGGGGCGGCAATCAGCACGATCAGCATCGGCTTGAGGAAGTTTTTCGTCACCGCAGGCGTAATGCGATCCACCCAGCGTTCGATATACGACAGGCACCAGGTCATCACCAGCGCCGGGATCACGGTGTAGGTGTACTTCACCGCCGTCACCGGAATAAATGCGAATTCGACGTGCTCACCCTGTGCGGCTTTCGCCATCAGCTCGATAAAGCTCGGGTGCACCAGCACCCCCGCAATGGCAATCGCCAGCGACATGTTGGTTTTGAATTTCACCGCGGCAGACGCTGCCACCATCAGCGGCAGGAAGAAGAACGCCCCGTCGCCGATCACGGTCAGGATGGTGAGCGTCGGCGCGCCTTTCTCCAGCACGCCGGTCATCTCAAGGATCATCGCCAGCAGTTTAACCATCGAGCCGCCGATGATCGCCGGGATCAGCGGTGACATGGTGCCAATTAGCGCGTCGAGGATCCCCGCACCGATTCGGCGAAGAGTCAATTTCTGCGGGGCTTCCGGCACGGCAGGCTGCAGGTGGGTGGGCAGCAGGTTCACCACCTCACGGTACGCCTGAGAAACGGTATTGCCGATAATCACCTGGCACTGGTTGTCGTTACGCACGACGCCCAGTACGCCGCTGATGCTTTTCAGGCGTGCGGCATCGGTAAGGGTTTCGTCTTTCAGCACGAAACGCAGTCGCGTCATGCAATGGGTGACGGCGACGATGTTGTCTTTGCCGCCAAGCGCGCTGACAACGTCTTGCGCCAGCGCGGCATAATTTTTGGCCATCGGATGTGATCCTGTTGTCGTTGTGAGAGTATGTAGGAAACCGGTTCCACATAATCATCATGAGTTTATTTGAATGAAACAAGATCGCATTTTGACCATTTTTTCATTTCGTGATGACGATCACCAGTCGGCACAAAAAGCGTGCGATCGTCGCTACGACAATTGTTTTGCAGTGCAGTACACTGCGTGGCATCTGTGTGAAAGGGAATAACAACATGACCACGATGCTTGAAGTGGCGAAGCGGGCAGGCGTTTCGAAAGCGACGGTTTCCCGGGTGCTGTCGGGGAATGGCTATGTCAGCCAGGAGACCAAAGACCGGGTGTTTCAGGCCATCGAAGAGAGCGGCTATCGCCCCAATTTGCTGGCGCGTAACCTGGCGACCAAACGCACCCAGACGCTGGGACTGGTGGTGACCAACACCCTGTATCACGGCGTCTATTTTAGTGAGTTGCTGTTTCACGCCGCCCGCATGACGGAAGAGAAAGGGCGGCAGCTGATACTCGCGGACGGTAAGCACAGCGCCGACGAAGAGCGCGAGGCGATCCAGTACCTGCTCGATATGCGCTGTGACGCGGTGATCATCTATCCACGTTTTTTGAGCGTGGAGGAGATGGACGAGATTGTCGAGAAATACGAACAGCCGATCATGGTACTGAACCGCCGCCTGCGAAAAAACAGCAGCCACAGCGTCTGGTCAGATCATAAAGCCTCCTGCCAGGAGGCGGTGTCGCAGCTGATTGAGAAAGGGCATCGTGACATTGCGTTTATCACCGGCTCGCTGGATTCGCCCACGGGCGTAGAGCGTCTCTCCGGCTACAAAGACGCGCTGGCGCAGCACCAGATCCCATTGCGCCCGACGCTGATCGCGCAGGGCAAGTGGAACCCCGCCAGCGGCGCGGCGGCGGTGTCTGAGCTGCTGTCGCACGGCGAAACCTTTACCGCGCTGGTGGCGAGTAACGACGATATGGCGATTGGGGCCATGAAACAGCTTCACGACCGCGGCATCGCCACGCCCGGCGCGGTGTCGGTGATAGGCTTCGACGATGTGGCGATTGCGCCCTACACCGTGCCCTCGCTCTCCAGCGTGCGTATTCCGGTCACGGAGATGATTAAAGAGACCATCAGCCGCCTGATTTTCATGCTCGACGGCGGCGAGTTTAAGTATCAGCAAACCTTCTCGGGTGAGCTTATCCTGCGCGACTCTGTTATCGACGGCCCGCACCGCTGATGTCGACAGCTGTCATCGTCAGAAGTGACGATGACAGCCCCGCCGTCATTTTATAAATCACTATAAATCAACGAGTTAAAAACTGGCACGGTTTATGAATATCTCCGCGCATGACTGTAATGCTGGAGAAGCAGATGAACCGTTTTATTATGGCCGATGCCAGTAAATGCATTGGCTGCCGTACCTGTGAAGTGGCGTGCGTAGTGTCTCATCAGGCGGAGCAGGATTGCGCTTCGCTGACGCCTGAGACCTTTTTGCCGCGGATCCACGTCATCAAAGGCGTGAATATTTCCACCGCCGCCATCTGTCGTCAGTGCGAAGATGCGCCGTGCGCCAACGTCTGCCCGAACGGGGCGATCAAACGTGAAAAAGGGTTTGTGCATGTGATGCAGGCGCGCTGCATCGGCTGCAAAACCTGCGTGGTCGCCTGCCCGTATGGCGCGATGGAGGTGGTTGTTCGTCCGGTCGTGCGCAACAGCGGCATGGGGCTGAACGTGCGGGCGGAAAAAGCCGAAGCCAACAAATGCGATCTCTGCTACCACCGTGACGCCGGTCCGGCCTGTATGGAGGCCTGTCCGACACACGCGCTGGTCTGCGTGGATCGCGACAAGCTTGAGCAGATGAGCGCCGAAAAGCGCCGTCGCGCAGCGTTCGATACCACCTCATCTCTGTTGTTCTGATCCGTCATGAGCGGTAACGGCGTACAGTTGCGGGTGCGTGGCAAGGTGCAGGGCGTGGGCTTTCGGCCCTTCGTCTGGCAACTTGCGCAGGCGCTGCAATTGACCGGCGATGTCTGCAACGACGGAGAGGGCGTGCTGGTGCGCCTCGCGGGTAATGGGGGGCATTTCACCGCGAGGCTGCGCCAGGACTGCCCGCCGCTGGCGCACATCGAGAGTATCGACACGCAGCCGTTCCACTGGTCAACGGTGCCGGAGACATTCACCATCCGCCACAGTGCGGGTGGCGCAATGGACACCCAGATTGTACCGGATGCGGCCACCTGTCCCGCGTGCCTTGCGGAGATGAACGACCCGCGCGAGCGCCGTTATCGTTATCCGTTTATTAACTGCACCCACTGCGGCCCGCGTTTTACCATTATCCGCGCCATGCCGTATGACCGCCCGGCAACGGCCATGGCGCCATTCCCGCTCTGCTCGCCGTGCGAAACGGAATACCGCAACCCTGCGGACCGACGTTTTCACGCCCAGCCCGTGGCTTGCCCGGACTGTGGCCCTGAGCTTGAGTGGCGTGCGGCCGATCGGGTTGTCACCCGCGAGCTGGCGCTGAACGCGGCGGTGGAGAGGCTGAAAAACGGTGGCATTGTGGCCATCAAAGGGCTGGGGGGATTTCATCTGGCCTGCGACGCGCTTAACCCACAGGCGGTGGCAACGCTGCGGGCACGTAAGCAGCGTCCGGGGAAACCGCTGGCGGTGATGATCCCGAACGCCGATGGCCTTCCGCAGGCGGTGCAAGCGCGGCTGCGCTCGCCCGCCGCGCCCATCGTGCTGATCCCCAAGGCGTGGCTGCCGACCTTCCCGGACGACATCGCGCCGGGCCTGGATACCATTGGTGTGATGCTCCCGGCCAATCCACTGCAGCATTTGCTGATGCAGGAGACGCAACGCCCGCTGGTGATGACCTCCGGCAACCTCAGCGGCAGACCGCCTGCCATCACTAATTCACAGGCGCTGGAACAGCTCGCAGAGATCGCTGACGGTTTTCTGCTCCATAACCGCGACATCCTGCAGCGGATGGACGATTCCGTGATGGATCGGGACGGCGCCTTGCTGCGTCGGGCGCGTGGTTTCGTGCCGGATGCCATCACGTTACCCGCCGGTTTTTGCCATCTTCCCGCCATTCTGGCGACCGGTGCCGACATGAAGAATACCTTCTGTCTGGTGCGCGGTAACCAGGCGGTGCTGAGCCAGCACTTTGGCGATCTCAGTGACGACGGTGTCGAGGCCCAGTGGCGGTCGGCACTGTCGGTGATGCAGCAGATCTACGCCTTTCAGCCAGAGCGGCTGGTGTGCGATGCCCATCCGGGTTATCACGCCCGGCACTGGGCAGAGGAGCAGGCTCTGCCGGTCGATACCGTGTTGCATCATCACGCGCACGCGGCGGCCTGCCTTGCGGAGAACGGCTGGCCGCTCGACGGCGGGGATGCGATCGCCCTGACGCTGGACGGGATTGGCATGGGGGAGCACGGCGCGCTGTGGGGCGGGGAGTGTCTGCGGGTGAACTACCTTGAGTGTGAGCATCTGGGCGGCCTGCCCGCCGTGGCGATGCCGGGCGGCGATCTCGCGGCCATGCAGCCCTGGCGAAATCTGCTGGCACACTGCCTGGCGTTTGTGCCTGACTGGCAACGCTACCCGGAAACCCGTGCCGTACGTTCGCAAAACTGGCCGCTTTTAGCGACCGCCGTTCAGCGCAGCCTTAACGCGCCGCTGGCGTCGTCCTGCGGCCGGTTGTTTGATGCCGTGGCTTGTGCTCTGGGTATTGAAACACAACGCTATGAAGGCGAAGCCGCCTGCAGGCTTGAGGCGCTGGCCGCGCAGTGCCCGGGTGTTGAGCACCCGGTGACGCTTCAGGTTGAAAACCTTGCGCTCTTCTGGCAGCAGTGGCTGGCCTGGCAGGCGCAACCCTGCGAGCGCGCATGGGCCTTTCACGACGCGCTGGCAAAAGGGCTGGCGGCGTTAGCCCGGCACCATGCCCGACGCCTGTCGCTCTCTACCGTCTGTTTCAGCGGTGGCGTGTTACATAACCGCCTGCTGCGGGCGCGTCTGCGGGCACACCTCTCTGATTTCACGCTTCTTTTTCCCCATCATCTGCCTGCGGGTGACGGGGCTATCTCCTTCGGGCAGGCGGTGGTTGCCGCAGCCCGGTCATGTTCAAAAAGGATTTAAAATGTTACGACGTTTACGCAACGAACCTCGCGCCGCGCTCCTGCTGCTGGTGCTGGTAATGGCTAATCTTCTGGCGTGGGGCTGGGCGTGGAACGCCTTTAGCGGCAGTTCTGCGTTAATGGCCGCAAGCCTGCTTGCGTGGTGCTACGGGCTGCGTCACGCGGTGGATGCTGACCACATCGCGGCCATTGACACGGTGACACGCAAGATGATGCAGCAGGGCAAGCGCCCCTCTGGCATCGGGGCGTGGTTCTCGCTGGGGCACTCGACCATTGTGGTGCTGGCCTCCATTGCCATTGCCGCGACGGCGACCGCGTTTCAGAAAAATATGGCCTGGTTTCATGAAACCGGCAGCCTGATTGGCACGGCCGTCTCCGCGACGTTCCTGCTGGCGATGGCGTTAGTCAATATGGTGATTTTGCGCGGCGTCTGGCGTAATTTTCAGGCGCTGAAAAACGGACAGGCGGTACAGGATGACATGACCCTCCCGGCGCAGGGTGGGGTCATGCACTGGCTGTTTGGCGCGACCTTCCGCCTGGTCAACAAAAGCTGGCAGATGTATCTGGTCGGTTTTCTGTTCGGGCTTGGCTTTGATACCGCCACCGAAATCGGCGTGCTCGGGATCTCTGCCGCCAGCGCCTCAAACGGCATGTCGGTGTGGTCAATCATGATCTTCCCGGCGCTTTTCGCCAGCGGCATGGCGCTGGTGGATACCCTCGACAATCTGCTGATGGTGGGGGCATACGGCTGGGCATTCAACAAGCCGCAGCGCAAGCTCTACTACAACATGACCATCACCGGCACCTCTGTGGTGGTGGCGGTGTTCATCGGCGGGCTGGAAGCGCTGGGGCTGCTGATGGATAAATTTGCTCTCAGCGGCGGCATCTGGGATCGCATTGGTGCCGTCAACGACAACCTCGGCAATGCCGGATTCGTGGTGGTCGGGCTGTTTGTCGCCTGCTGGCTGATCTCCATGATCAACTACCGCTGGCGCGGCTACGATGCGCTGGTGCTGCGCTCCTGAGCAGGCGGTAGCCAGGCGCGGGTAAAATCAAGCCAGCCGCTGGCGGTCAGCACAATGTCCTGCACATTTTCCAGGGTATTCAGGCGATAGCGGTAGTGGAACAGCGGCGTGCAGACGCCGCTTTCAAGCACGCGTCGAAAGAAAGCGGGCAGATGGGTGTGCAGGCTCTTCTCGCTTTCGCAATAACCCATCAGTTTCTGCTTCTCACGTTGCCATATGGTTTCACCCAGTGCGGCCCCCCATGCCGGTTCATCGACGAACCACTCTGCCAGCGCAAACGCCGGAGACTCTCCCGACAAATAATCGCCCAGCAGCAGGTTAGCCTGCGCCAGCGCGTCCGGAATATGCCACGCTTCGCGGTCTTTAAAGGACACCTGCAATTCGCAGCCGCGCGTTCTCAGGCGAGTTTGCAGCATGCTGGCAAGCTCGCACAGCGCCGGCGTGTCATAACAGACCAGTGAAAGCGTGGCAGGAAGCGTGACGTCAGAAGCTTTTGGCACTGCGGGCGTCGTCAGACCGGGGAGGATTTCGGTGCGGGTTTCGACATCATTCCGATGGGCAATATGCTGGTTGATCTGCTGAACGTCCTGACGCAACCAGGCCGCGAGCGAAGATGGCAGCCCGGCATTTACCATGAGCCAGGTAAAACCGCCGCTGACCGAGGTTGCTGCGTTCTGCGCGTTTTGTCCCTTACCGACGGTGATCCAGGCCGGTTTTTGTGTCTCTGTGCGGGTTCGCCAGAATTCAATCGCATGCAGTAGCGGGTGTGCGGCAAAGTACCAGGGCTGACGCTCAAGGCGCAGATAGTGCGAATGATGATGTGCGATGGCAAACGGCCCGGCCCCGATGGTCGGTTGCAGTGGATGCGGCAGACGGCAAACATGATGGGCAAGACGATGCGCCAGCATGGCATCGGGGATATTCAGCGTGATCTCCAGACACCAGGGGGCGACAAGCGATATCCGGGAAACGTGCAACAGCCCCGCGTTGCGTGCCGGATCCGCCAGCAGCAGGTGCAATGCGCTGAGTATATCCTCATCGCTGATGGCCTGCCCGTTATGCCAGTGCGCGCCGCTGCGCAGGTAAAAGAACCAGCAGCGTTTGTCTTCACTGGCATGCCAGTGGTGAGCCAAATCCGGCACGGGGTCAGGATGACCTGGCGTGTATCGCGTTAACCCCGCGTGAACCGCGCAGATAATATGCTGCTCGGCGCGGCGACGCTGCAAGGCAGGACAGAGCGACGTCAGTGGACGGTACCACGGAATACGCAGCGTGGGCTGGTGCTTGAGCCATTTACCGCCTAAAAATGGGGTGATGATGTGATGCAGGCTGGCCGGATCACCGTCTGCCAGCTGCAGTGCGCTCTGGTAATCCCCTTTCTCCAGACAGGCATGCATTAGCGGCGCGCTCAGTTCGCTGGTGGTCGTCAGACAATGCAGAATGGCACGATGCCCGCGTCCCGGCTGGGCCTGCCAGCTTACCCAGCCGCTCTGCGCGAGCTGGCGCAGCAGGGTACGCGCGTGGCGTTCACTGCACAGCGCAACCTCAGCCACTTCAGCGATGGTGGTGGGCTTTGGCACAGCACCATAGTGCTGATAAAGCCGTTGATATTGTCGGATTTTCTGAAGCTGGCGCATGGCGACATACCGGAGATGATAAGGGATGCTGAGAGTGTAGGGCTTTTTGCGGAATAAATAAGGTCTGGAAAGGTAAAGTGTTCCGGTTTTATTCCCTCTCCGGTACGGAGAGGGAACAGCAACGCGCCGCGTCAGGTTTCTGTCTGTGCCCGAATCTTCAGGGCAATACGTTCAGCCTGGGGGCCAAGTATGACCTGCGCATTCCGGGTACCCATCTTCAGAATACCTTTGGCACCCAGCGCTTTCAGCTCCGGTTCATCCAGCAGGCTGTTATCCACCAGCGTCAGGCGCAAGCGGGTAATGCAGGCATCGACGCTCGTCAGGTTTTCTTTGCCGCCTAACGCCACGATGTACCGGGCAATGGCCTCGCTCTGATCGTCAGAATCACCCGTTATTGCGTCCTCTTCCTCACGACCCGGCGTTTTCAGCCTGAAGGCGCGAATAGCGAAGGTGAACACCACAAAATAGATCGCGAAGAACAGCACAATCAGCGGGATTAAAATCCACGGTTTCGTGGCAAGCCCCCAGTTGAGCACAAAGTCGATCAACCCGGCGGAGAAACCAAAGCCGTGCAGCACGCCGAGGCTGTTGGCGATCACCATGCTGACGCCCGCAAGTACTGCATGCAGGGCGTACAGGGCAGGAGCAAGGAACAGGAAGGAGAATTCGATGGGTTCGGTGATGCCGGTCAGGAAGGCCGTCAGCGCCACAGAGAGCAGCATCCCGCCCACGGCTGAACGGCGGGCTTTCGGCGCGGCGAAATACATTGCCAGCGCAGCTCCCGGCAGGCCGCCCATAAAGATGGGGTACGCCCAGGCCATGTAGACGCCAGCATGCGGGTCACCCGCGAAGAAGCGGTTAAGGTCGCCACGGGTCAGGTCAGTGGCAATCTGTGTGATGGTGGAGCCCTCGATGCCCGGTACGGTACCACCGACAACCAGCCCTTTCACCACATCCGGCGCGAGACAGATGTTATGAACTGCACTCGCGGCATCATAGGTCACCTTCAGACAGTCGCCGAGGCTAAACCAGAAGACGGAGTGCAGAATGTAGTGCAGGCCAAACGGAATCAACGCCCGGTTAAGCACCCCATAGATAAACCAACCCGGTTCGCCGCTGCGGGAAACGAGCAGGCTAAAAGTATCAATACCGTGCTGCACCGAAGGCCAGACGTAGCCGCACACCCAGGCGATGAACAGGCAGATAAGCCCGGTCATGATGGGGACCAGACGCTTGCCCGCAAAGAAGGCAAGAAAGTCCGGCAGTTTGGTATTCGAGAAGCGGTTATAGCAGTGGCCAGCCACCACGCCAGCAATAATCCCCGCGAAGAAGGACATGTTAATGGAGGCGTTAATGACCGCCGTGGCTTTGGTGAGCACCAGGAAGCCAACGGCACCGGCAAGGGCCGCCGCGCCCGCGTTGTCTTTAGCCAGACCAATGGCGATACCAAGGGCAAAAAGGAGCGGTAAGCTGTCGAAAATACCGCCCCCCGCACTGGCAATAAAGGGAATATTAAAAACATCAGGCTGACCGAGACGTAATAATATCGCCGCCACCGGCAGCGTGGCGATTGGCAACATCAGGGCTTTACCCAGACGTTGCAGATAACTAAATGCATTCATGTGAGTGGATTCCAGTAGAACTTAATTCACGACAAAAAATAACAGCTTTAATTTTAATGCGAAAGCAGGAAGGATGAAATTGTGATAGAGGATAAATTAATTTTTATTATATTTTCTCAGTCAATTAATATTTAAATAAACAATGATGAGTTCAATTATTTGTTCCGCTTTTTGCCGGGTTGCACTGCGCATACCCGGCCTGTAAGCTCTGGATGCGTTCATCGTTTCGTGTGGTTCAGGGGCATCATCAGTTCACGCAGACGCTCAATGCGTGCCTCCGGGCTAAGATAGAGCCAGCGAAATAATATACGCTCTGATTTTTTTACCCGCTTAAAATAGGCTGAAAGATAGTTTAGCTCTTTGGTGAACGTCGCCATGGGATATCTCCGGTTGAGTCATTAATCATCAGACTAAGCCGGGAGCAGGGAATAAAACAGGTTGATGTTTTACAGCTGTTCCGCATTTAAATAATTATGGACGGAATGAATAAGGGATTAAAAACGATGATTTATCTAATATGTATTTACCTCATGAATAAGATGCGCCAAAAAAAGCCCCGGGACAGCGGGGCGGCGGACACTAAAATCCAGAGATTACGTCAACGTGGCAGACGACGCCGGATTAAGCAGGCAGTGATTTCAGCAGAGCGAAAGCCTCCTTCATCCGGTCTTCACTGACGACAAAGGTGCGTATCTGACCCTCGTTATCCACGCCTCGCGCGACCATGCCCTGCGGGTCGAGGGTGATTTGCCAGTGCAGATCCTGGCGCTGCGTTTCGCCTGCCAGATGCAGCGGCATGTCAGGCGTTTTCACCTTCACCAGCATGGCCGGTAATTTCAGCGCTGCGCTGCCGCCGAGCAGGTTTTTTGCCAGATGCATGGCGCCAAGCTGGATCGGCTGCAGGAAAGGCAGCACCTGACCGTTGATTTCCGCACAGTCCCCCAACGCGTAAATGTCGGGTTGCGTGGTTTGCAGGTAGCTATTCACCTTCACACCACGGTCTGTTTCTGCGCCAGCGCGATGAGCCAGCGCGGTTTCCGGGCGCAGCCCTGTCGCGGCAATCACCACATCGACCTCCACGCTGCGGTTGCGGTCAAGCGTTGCGCGAATGCCGTCTTCGGTTTTGCTCAGACTCTGCAACTGCGATTTCAGCAGCAGATGCACGCCCATGTCGGTCAGACGGTGTTGTAAGCGACTGCTTACTTCTGCGGGCATCAAGGCCGACAGAATGCTTGCCGCGTGGTCGACCAGAGTGACGGCTTTACCTGCGCGACAGAAATCCATCGCCAGTTCGGTGCCAATCAGACCGCCGCCAACAATCATCACCCGCCTTGCGTCGCAAAGCGTCGTTTCACAGGCCTGGTACGCCTGCTGACTGTTCAGGGTGATCATCAGCTCGCGGCCTTCAACCGGCGGCACGAAAGCAGAGGCTCCCGTCGCCAGCACCAGCTTGTCGTACTGCCAGGTTTTGTCTTTCGCTTTTACCACGTGCGCGGCAGCGTCGATATCGGTGACCCAGGTGTAGGGAAACAGGCGCAGGTTGAACTGCTCCGCGAACTCTCCCGCCGTCTGGCGGGTGAGATCGTCAGCGCGCTGGTTCAGGCTAATCACATGGCTTAAATCAGGCTTGTTGTACTCATTCATGCTGTCGGCGGCGATGACCGTCAGCGGCACGTTTGCATCCTGTTTGCGGATACTTTTCACCAGCTGGCGGGCGGCAAAGCCCGAGCCGATGATGACAATGCCATTGCTCATTTTGCCTCCGTTGCCAGTTCGTCAAAGACGTCTTTCCCAAGGGAACATTCCGGGCAGAGGAAGGTGTCCGGCACCTTACTCCACGGCGTACCCGGTGCGACATCCTGCAGCGGCTCGCCCTGTTCCGGATCGTAGATCCACTGGCAGACACTGCACTGCATGCGTGGGCCAGGATCGGCGGTCGCGGCGCAGGCCTCCTGCTGTTCGGTCGGTTTCACTGCCTGCGGAAGCGGTGCGAGCGCCCACTGACGCGCAATATCGCGGCCGTGCTGACGGCAGATTTCCAGCGCGTCGAGATCAGGCCGCCATTTGGCCTTCAGGCTCATGGACATCTCAAAACCGGCATCCTGCAGGCGGGTGGAAAGACGATCTACCGCACCGCCGCTCCAGCCGTGGGAGCCAAAGGCGCTGGCGCGTTTGTTGCGAAAGCGCAGGCCGGTCATCTCTTCCACCAGGCCGGCTATTTTCGGCATCATCACGTTGTTCATGGTGGAGGTGCCCACCAGCACGCCCTTAGAGCGGAAGACGTTGGTGAGGATCTCGTTTTTATCGCTGCGCGCCACGTTGAAGATTTTCACCGCCACGTTCGGGTCCGCTTCGTTGATGCCCTGGGCAATCGCATCCGCCATCATGCGGGTGTTGTTGGACATGGTGTCGTAGAAAATCGTGATGCGGTCTTCCTGATAATCCGCCGCCCATTTCAGGTACAGCTCAACGATCTGGGTAGGGTTTTCACGCCACACCACGCCGTGGGAGGTGGCAATCATATCCACCGGCAGGTTGAAGCCGAGGATCTCGCTGATTTTTGGCGTCACCAGACGGCTGAACGGGGTCAGGATGTTGGCGTAGTAGCGCTGGCACTGTTCAAACAGCTCGGTCTGATCCACTTCATCGTTAAACAGGCGTTCGTCGCAGTAGTGCTGACCAAAGGCGTCGTTGCTGAACAGTACCGCATCGCCGGTCAGGTAGGTCATCATGCTGTCCGGCCAGTGCAGCATCGGGGTTTCCACGAAGATCAGCTGTTTACCGTTACCAATATCCAGCGTGTCGCCGGTTTTCACGGTGTGGAAGTTCCACTCCGGATGGTGATGGTGACCGTTGATGGAGTCGATGGCGTTGGTGGTGCAGTAGATCGGGGTATCCGGAATGTGGGACATCAACTCGGTCAGCGCCCCGGCGTGATCCTCTTCCGCGTGGTTGATGATGATGTAGTCGATATCGTTCAGATCGATTTCGCTGCGCAGGTTCTGCACGAACTCGCGGCTGAATTTGTGATCGACGGTATCGATCAGCACGTTTTTACCTTCGCGAATGAGATAGCTGTTGTAGCTGCTGCCGCGCAGCGTTTTGTATTCCGTCCCGTGGAAATCACGCACTTCCCAGTCACGTTGACCGACCCAATGAATGTTATTTTTAACCCGAATAGACATAGCAACCTCAAATAATACGGCGTGTTGAATAAGATGTTTTGTCTATATCAACTTGCGTACCAACTTTTATTTTATTGATTTTTATGGGTTAAAATTTTTATTCCCCGGAATGGGTAGTCATTATGACTATTGTTAAAGATGTCAATATGACACTATGTATTGTCAAAATGACAGCGAGGCAGACATGAGCTTTTCCGTAGACGTGCTGGCGAAGATCGCCATTGAACTGCAAACCGGTATCGGTCATCAGGATCGTTTTCAGCGGCTGATTTCCACGCTGCGCCTCGTGCTGGACTGCGATGCATCGGCGCTGCTGCGCTATGAAGGACGACAGTTTATACCTCTGGCTATCGACGGGCTGGCGCAGGACGTGCTCGGACGACGCTTTACCCTGGAAGGCCATCCGCGACTGGAAACCATCGCCCGGGCCGGGGACGTGGTGCGCTTTCCGGCGGACAGCGATCTGCCCGACCCGTACGACGGCCTTATACCCGGGCAGGAGAGCCTGAAGGTGCACGCCTGTATCGGCCTGCCGCTGTTTGCCGGACAAAACCTGATTGGGGCGCTGACCCTTGATGGGATGTCGCCGGACCAGTTCGATACTTTCAGCGACGAAGAGTTGCGCCTGATTGCGGCTCTGGCCGCCGGGGCGCTGAACAATGCCCTGCTGATTGAACAGCTGGAGAGCCAGAATATTCTTCCCGGCAGCCCGGTGGCGTTTGAACAGGTCGCGCATACGGAGATGATTGGCCTTTCGCCAGGCATGGTACAACTCAAAAAAGAGATTGAGATCGTCGCGGCATCCGATTTGAACGTGCTGATCTTCGGTGAGACCGGCACCGGTAAAGAGCTGGTGGCGAAATCCATTCACGAAGCTTCACCGCGTGCGGCCAACCCGCTGGTCTATCTTAACTGCGCTGCACTGCCGGAAAGCGTGGCGGAAAGTGAGCTGTTTGGTCACGTTAAAGGGGCATTTACCGGCGCCATCAGCAACCGCAGCGGTAAGTTTGAAATGGCCGATAACGGCACGCTGTTCCTCGATGAAATAGGCGAGCTTTCGCTGTCGCTGCAGGCCAAGCTGCTGCGCGTATTACAGTACGGTGATATTCAGCGCGTGGGAGACGACCGCAGCTTACGGGTCAACGTGCGCGTGCTGGCGGCAACCAACCGCGACCTGCGCGAAGCGGTGCTTAACGGCAATTTCCGCGCCGATCTGTTCCATCGTCTGAGCGTTTTTCCGCTTACCGTGCCGCCGCTGCGCGAGCGTGGGGACGATGTGGTGCTGCTGGCGGGTTTTTTCTGCGAACAGTGTCGGCTCAAAATGGGCTTGTCGCGCGTGGTATTGAGCCCGGGGGCGCGGAGCCATCTGCTGACCTACGCCTGGCCGGGTAACGTACGCGAGCTGGAGCACGCCATCCATCGCGCGGTGGTGCTGGCGCGGGCGACGCGCTCAGGGGATGAAATCGTGATTCATGCGCGGCATTTTGCGCTGCATGAGGAAAGTGCCCCGTTCGTGAAGCCCGCAACGCCTGAGAGCGTGAACGAGAACCTGCGCGAGGCGACAGAAGAATTTCAGCGCCAGATGATTACCCGCGCGCTGGAGCAGAACAACCGCAGTTGGGCGGCGTGCGCGCGGGCGCTGGAAATGGACGTCGCCAACCTGCACCGGCTGGCGAAGCGTCTGGGACTGAAGGGTTAAATAATGCCTGCCTGGTAGAAATCCTGCAGGTTGATGGCGCCGCACAGGCGGCCAGCGTCATCCACCACCGGTGCGGCGGTGATTTTACGTTTCATCAGCACCTCTTTGGCTTCAATGGCGCGGCTGCTGGCATTCAGCGTTAACCCGCCCGGGGTCATCGCTTCTGACACGCGTGCCTCCAGCTTGCCGCCGCCCACCAGCCAGCGGCGCAGGTCGCCGTCGGTAAAGACCCCTTTCACCTGACGCATATCGTCGCAGACGGCGACCAGTCCCAGCCCGGTGCGGCTCAGTTCCAGCATCGCGTCCATCACGCTGGTGTCGAGTTTGACCTGCGGGATGGCATCGCCGGTACGCATCAGATGGTGAACGTTATTCAGCAAGCGGGCGCCGAGTGCCCCGGCAGGGTGTGAACGGGCGAAATCTTCTTCATTGAAACCGCGCGCCTGCATGACCGCCATCGCCAGCGCGTCGCCCATCATCAGGGTGTTGACGGTGCTGGAGGTGGGGGCGAGGTGCATCGGGCAGGCTTCGCGCTCCACGGCAATATCCAGCACCGCTTTGGCCGCCAGTGCCAGCGGCGAGCGGGATTTACCGGTCATGGCCAGCAGGGCGATCGATTTTTCCTGCAGACGCGGGATGATGAGATCCAGCTCTTTGGCCGAGCCGGAGTAAGAAATAAACAGCATCACGTCGCGGCTTTCGATCATCCCCAGATCGCCATGCAGGGCTTCAGCCGGGTGCACGAAGAACGCCGGTGTCCCGGTGCTCGCCAGCGTCGCGGCAATTTTCTTGCCGATGTGGCCGGACTTGCCGATCCCGGAGACAATCACTTTGCCTTTGCACTCAATAATAATATTGGCGGCGCGCACAAAATCTTCACCCAGCCGTTCCGGCAGCCGGCTGGCCTCCTGCAGTTCCAGCATCAGGGTCTGACGGCCAGCGTTTAACAGAAAATCACTCATCTTTCTCTCCAGTTACGATTACATCGATGCCTTTCTCTTCCAGCGCTTTTTTGAACGCCGGATCGATCCCTGCGTCGGTAATCAGCTTATCGACGCTTTCAAGGCTACAGACTATGTTGGGGCTTTTACGGCCAAACTTCGAGGAGTCCGCCATTAAAATCACTTCCCGGGCGGCGTTGCACATGGCTTTACTGACGCTGAACACTTCGTTGAAGGTGGTAACACCGGCGTTCAGGTCGATGCCGTCGGTACCCATAAACAGTTTGTCAAAGCTGAAGTGCTCGAAGGCATTTTCTGCCAGCTGGCCGTGAAAGGACGCAGATTTTTTACGGAAAGTCCCGCCGGGCATGAGAATGGTTTGTTCACTGTCAAACTCCGAGAGAGCGTTGACGATATGCAGGCTGTTGGTCATCACCGTGATGTTGTTAAAGCGGCTGAGCAGCGGGATCATCTGCAGGACGGTGCTGCCCGCATCAAGAATAATGGAGTCGCCATCATGGATAAATTTCACGGCGGCTTCGGCAATCAGCGCTTTCTGGTGGGTGTTGATCAGCGTTTTGTGATCGATAGGCGGGTCGGCTTCGTCTTTGTTGAGCATCACTCCGCCGTAGGTTCGAATGACTGCGCCAGCGTTTTCGAGCAATACCAGGTCCTTGCGTATTGTTGTGCCGGTGGTGTCAAAGTAGTGGGCCAGCTCCTCTACCGAGCATTTCCCCTGCTTTTGCAGATGCTCAAGAATGGCCGCCTGCCGCTGACGTGGTTTCATAGGCGCTTCGTTCCTTAGGTTGCGAAATGATAATTTCGCAAGTCTATAGCTTTCACAACGAAATTATCCATGTTTCAGATTAAGCGCTAATGATAGTGCATTCTGACAGAGTGGATCATGGGGAAAGATCACATCAGGCCGCAATTCCTGCAAAGAAATGCCGTTGATTGCCTGGATTTTCACCGGTCGGGCAAAGACGGTCATGCCGCGCATGATCAGGGAATCGCAGACGTTATTGTTTTCATCCAGCGCAACGGCGACAACGACGCGTGGTTTGAAGCGTCCACCGGAACGCCCGACGCCCACGCGACCTTGCTGACACAGAGCGTCAAACGCGCGGTTAAACTGGTGGATTTGCCAGCCGCCAAACGCCAACTGGCAGAGCCAGGCGAGGGCGGCGACGGTGATGAGTGCGGTTACCATATCGGCTCCTTGTTATATTCCCTCTCCCTGTGGGAGAGGGGTAGGGTGTGGGCATTAGCCTGCTCGATCAGAACATCACCTGCCCACCGGTGACGTTAATCGACTGCCCGGTGCAGTAAGAGGCTTTCGGGCTGGCATAGAACAGCAGGATATTCAGCACATCCTGATAGTCGCACCCGCGCTTCAACGGCACTTTGTCGATGTAATACTGCTCCACTTCATCTTCTTTGATGCCAAGCTTGGTGGCGTACTGCGGCAGAAGCGACTGGAACATTGGCGACTTCAGCAGGTTGCCCAGCATCAGCGAGTGAACGGTAATTCCGTATTCGGCCAGATCCAGCGCCAGAGACTGCGTCAGCCCTACGCCGCCAAACTTCGCCGCGCTGTAGCCGGAGTTGTGTTTGCTGCCCACTTTTCCCGATTTGGAGTTGATCTGAATGATGCGCCCCTGAATGCCGTCGCGGATCATCAGACGGGAAAACTCACGGGCGCAGAGGAAGTAGCCTACCAGATTGACCTGCAGGGAACGGTCAAAATCTCCCAGCTCGACATCGCTGATAAACGCCGCTTTGGCAATCCCGGCACTATAGACCAGCAGGTCGGTACGGCCAAAAATCTCGTCTACCCCGCGGGCCAGCGCCATGACGCTCTGCTCGCTGGTGGCATCGGCACCAAACCCGTACGCCATTCCTTCACCAAATTCGGTGTTGATGGTATCCGCCACGCGGGCGGCTTTCTCACTCTGAATATCCACTACCGCCACGCGGTAACCTTCTGCGGCAAGCCCACGGCAGAGAAACTCTCCTAAGGTTTGTCCTCCACCAATGACAACGGCAACCTGACTCATAACGCTCTCCTTAAATTACGCAACAAATTTTAATGTGCAGCCTGGGGTAACAGCCTGCGGAACCGGGCCATCCACGTGAACCGTGCCGGGATATTCCGCCTGCGCCTGGCCATCGAACCGCAGGGTGATGTGGCCCAGCTCGCGCAGATTTTGCTCGGCCACGTCGCCCACGGCGGTGACGGCATAGCGGGTATCACCCAGCTCCAGCTGGCTTCCCGCTTTCAACTCTCCGTGCAGTTCGCCGTGACAGTGGATAAAGCAAAACTCTTCGATATCTGCCGGTGCACCTTCGCGGAAAGTGATCAGCATCTGGTCGCTGAGCGCATCGGCCGCGCTCTGGCCGATGCGGGTAATGGTGGTCTGATAAATCACGGTCATTGCAGGCACCTCTTATTGATAAATAAAGCCGGAAACAAACCAGGCAATCAGCACCGTCGGTGCGCCTGTCAGGAAACGGCTGACCAGCACAGACGGGACACCCACGCGCACGGTGTCCTGACGCGCTTCGGCAAGTGACAGGCCAACGGGAATGAAGTCGCATGCTGCCTGGGCGTTAATGGCAAACAGCGCAGGCAGGGCCAGATGCGGAGGAATGTTACCCAGACCAATCTGTACGCCAATCAGCACGCCGATGACCTGAGCAATCACCGCCCCCGGGCCGAGGAACGGCGACAGCAGCGGGAAGGAGCAGATCAGCGCCAGCGTCACCAGACCGAGCGGGTGGCTGGCAAGCGGGGCGAGGCCGTGGGCGATCCAGTCTCCCAGACCGGACGCCATGATGATGCCGATTAACGCGGAGACGAAGGCCATAAACGGCAGGATGGTTTTCAGCACCGTGTCGATGGTGTCGCGCCCGGACTGGAACAGTACCGCCACGGCGGAGCCCATTCCCATGCCGACCTTCGCCAGCAGGCCGTCGCTCTGCTCGGTGATCTTCTTACTGGTGTCGTAGTCGCGCGGTGCGGTTTTTTGCGGGGCGGAAGTCCCATTCACCAGCGTGATGTTCTCCTCCTTCACGCCTGACACATAAATGTCTTCAAGGATGTACTGCGCCAGCGGGCCTGATTTCCCGGTGGAGTGAATGTTCACCGTCGGAATGCGACGCTTCGGATAGATACCGCAGCGCAGCGTGCCGCCACAGTCGATGACCGCCACGCCGATTTCCGCCTCCGGTGGTTCGCCTTCTTTGAAGCCGTCCACCGCTTCCCAGCCGGTCAGATCGCGTAGCTTGTCGACAATTGCCGGACGTGTGCCTGCGGTGATATAGACGATTTTTTTGCCTTCGGTGGCGTCGAACTCCAGCGGGCCGCCCCAGCCGCCCGTGCCTTTCTCAATGCGGATCCGGCTCATGCTGTGGCTCCTGACAGGTGAACGTTTTGCTCAAGCTGGATGCCCATTTTTTTCTCGAAAATGGTGGTGGTGAGATCGGTCACCCAGCCACGGAAGAAATTGGTGACCAGGCCGACCAGCAGATAGCTCACCGCCAGGGGGCCAAGCGGCAGGCCAAGCGTGGTCAGGCCGCTGGCAATACCGAGATAAACAAACAGCTCACCCGGGTTGATATGGGGGAACAGGCCGTTCATGGAGTGGCAGCTATATGAGGCGGCGGCGTAGTAACTCGGTTTGTACTTTTCTGGCATAAAGCGGCCGAGGCTTAAGGTCATGGGGTTACAGAAAACGAAGGTACCAATGCAGGGCAACAGCAGGTAACGGGATAACGGGTTCCCGGCACAGCGTTGGGCGAAGCGTTCTATGCGTTGCTGGCCGATAAAGTTAATCAGCGCATTCATGATCACCAGCAGGCTGATCAGCAGCGGCAGGATCCCGGTCACCATACCGGTGAAGACCTCTCCGCCTTTCTGAAACAGCCCGATGAACCACTCGGCGCCGTGGGTGATGGTTTCTATCATTCTTCTCTCCTGTGGGGCTTTTTTGTTTTGTATTACCTGGACTAATAATAATCACTTTGAAAGGTTTTAAAGTGTTAATCAGATCTCACAATGAAAGAAAAATGGATTATTTTGAAAGTTAATGGGTGAGGGAGGCGCATTTTGGTTGAAAAAAGCGCAGATTTGCGTTGAGGAGCGTAAAGATTTGGTGGGGAAGGCGCGTACCGCTTCCTTGAGGTGTTGCGGATGCTTTACCATACTGGGTTCTTATCGAACCCGTTAAATGGATGTCCCATGTTCAAGCGTCGTTATGCAGCGTTGTTACCTGCGCTTATTCTGCTGTCCGCCTGTAGTAGTAAACCCAAGACTGAAGCCGCTGTGCAGACGGCTGGCGCGCCTTCCGGAGGATTCCTGCTGGAGCCGCAGCACAATATGATGCAGATGGGTGGCGACTTCGCGAATAACCCGGCGGCCGAACAGTTCATCGATAAAATGGTGAGCAAACACGGCTTTGACAGACAGCAATTGCATGAAATTTTGTCGCAGGCGAAACGTCTGGACTACGTGCTGCGCCTGATGGACAGGCAGGCACCGACAGCGCAAGTGCCAACCGGGCCAAACGGTGCGTGGTTGCGCTATCGCAAACAGTTTATTACCCCGGACAACGTGCAAAATGGCGTGGTGTTCTGGAATCAGTATGAAGACGCCCTCAATCGCGCGTGGCAGGTCTACGGCGTGCCACCTGAAATCATCGTCGGCATTATCGGTGTGGAAACCCGCTGGGGTCGCGTGATGGGCAAAACCCGCATTCTCGATGCGCTGGCCACGCTCTCGTTTAACTACCCGCGTCGTGCCGAATACTTCTCTTCCGAGCTGGAAACCTTCCTGCTGATGGCGCGTAACGAACAGGATGACCCGCTCGATCTGAAAGGCTCGTTTGCCGGTGCGATGGGCTATGGTCAGTTCATGCCGTCTTCCTACAAGCAGTATGCCGTCGACTTTAACGGAGACGGACACATCAATCTGTGGGATCCGGTCGATGCCATCGGCAGCGTGGCGAACTACTTCAAGGCACACGGCTGGACGCCGGGTGGGCAGGTAGCCGTACAGGCCAATGGCGAGGCGTTTGGTCTGGAAAACGGCTTTAAAACCAAATACAGCGTTGCGCAGCTGACGGCGGCAGGCTTAACGCCAACGCAGCCGCTGGGTAATGTCGATCAGGTGAGCCTGCTGCGTCTGGATGTAGGAACCGGGTATCAGTACTGGTACGGTATGCCAAACTTCTACACTATCACCCGCTATAACCACAGCACGCACTATGCGATGGCCGTATGGCAGCTGGGTCTGGCGGTATCGCAGGCGCGTGTCCCTGCGGTGTCACCGTTTAGTCAGTAAGTCGCTTTATTCCTCCCTCTCCCTGTGGGCTGAGGGTTCCCCACAAAATAATGCCTGCACGGAGGACTCCCTCTCCCTTGAGGGAGAGGGCTGGGGTGAGGGGGAACATATGGCTGTAGAGGTCATTCCGTTCACTTTATGTTCCTTGCTACTCTGTAACAACATGACCCGTGAACGTGCCAGGGTGGCTCAGTCGCCACCACCCTGGCGACCCGGGCTCCCGGCGGTAAATCGCCGCTTCGCGGTGCCCTCGGCTTATTCCTTCCGGCTTATCGGGGACGGGCGGATGTAACGTCCCTGTAAACCCGCCCTCTCGGCGCATCCATGCGCCTCGCCCCGGCCTGCAGGAAACGCCTCAGCGATTTACAGCCGGACCAGGGCGTCGCTGTAAGTCGTTCATTTTCCTGAAACAACATTCGTCGCTTTTGGTAAAAAATTACTGGGGATCCCTCAGCCCTGTGGGAGAGGGTTGGGGTGAGGGCCCCTCGCAGAAACATTTCGCCACACTCCCTTTGCAAACGCGCCATTTACATCTCAATCGCCTTTCATTATTGTTATGTTATAACATTTAATGTGGTGTCAAAATGTCAACGTCCCTTTTCTCTTTGTCTGCGGCAGTTAGGTTTCTGCTGGCGCTGGTCATTATCGTGTTTATCGGGCTGGCCGTGCGCTGGGCGGTGGCATTGCCATGATCGTCATGGATGAACTGATTGCGGGTTACGACCGTGTCCCCGTCACGCGTGCGATATCCGGCGTGATTGAACGCGCAAGCATGACCGCCATTATCGGGGCCAACGGATGCGGAAAATCCACGCTGCTGAAAACGCTCGCCGGGTTTATTCCGCCCGTGAGCGGCCATTTTCGCTGGCAGGGTAAACGCCCGGTCATTGGCTGGCTGGCGCAGCGTCACGCGCTGGAAGCGCAATTCCCGCTGACGGTTCAGGATGTGGTGAGCATGGGCTGCTGGCCGCGTGTGTCGCTCTTTTCCGGCTTTCGTCGGGAAACACGCTCGCGCATTGCCAGCGCGCTGGAGCGTGTCGGGCTGGACGCCATGGCGTTATCTACCATCGATGCACTCTCCGGCGGCCAGTTTCAGCGCATGCTGTTTGCGCGGATCCTGGTGCAACAGGCGCCGCTGGTCATGCTGGATGAGCCCTTTACCGGCGTCGATGAAGCCACCTGTAACGTGTTGATGGATCTGATGCTTGAGATGTACATGCAGGGCCAGACCCTGCTCGCGGTATTGCATGACAGCGAGCGCGTATCGCGTCATTTTCCGCAAACCCTGCGGCTGGATACGGCTATTCCCCACTGGAAAACCGAGCGGGTGAGGGTGGCATGATCTGGCATCTCTTCTTTCAGCCGTTTATCGAATACGGCTTTATGCGTCGCGCGCTGGTGGTGTGCCTGGCGCTGTCCGTCAGCACCACGGCACTGGGCGTTTTCCTGCAACTGCGCCGGATGAGCCTGATGGGCGATGCCCTTTCACATGCCATTTTACCCGGCGTTGCGGTGGGCTATCTGCTGAGCGGTATGTCACTGCTGGCGATGAGTATCGGCGGGTTTATCGCCGGGATCGCCGTGGCGCTGGTGGCGGGGTTGGTCAGTCGCCGTACGCCGCTCAAAGAGGATGCCAGTTTTGCCGGGTTCTATCTCGGCTCGCTGGCGCTGGGCGTGACGCTGGTGTCGCTGCGCGGTTCGAACGTCGATCTGCTGCACCTGCTGTTTGGTTCCATTCTGGCGGTGGATAACGACGCCGCGCTGTTTGTGGCTGGCGTGTGCATCTTCACGCTGGTGACGCTGGCAGTTTTCTATCGTGGGCTGGTGACCGAGGCGTTCGATACCGCCTGGCTACAGGTTAACGCCCGCTGGCTGCCCGGCCTGTTGCACGGACTGTTTCTGGCGCTGCTGGTGCTTAACCTGGTGGCCGGATTTCAGGTTCTCGGCACGCTGATGGCCGTCGGGCTGATGATGTTGCCGGCAGTGGCGGCACGCTGCTGGGTGCGCACCCTTCCGGGGTTGCTCTGCCTGGCGGGCATCAGCGGCGTTTTTTGTGCATGGCTGGGGTTAAGCCTCTCCTGGGCGGTGAGTTTACCCGCCGGGCCGTCCATCGTGCTGACCGCCAGCGTGCTGTTCTTTATTTCGGTTTTATTTGGCACACGAAGCCACCTGGCTGGCAGCCTGCGTGCGCTTTTTTAACGCAAGGGGAAATGATGAAACGTACAGGGTTAATAATGGCGCTCGCGCTAGGGATGATGTCACAGGGCGTGATGGCAAAAACGCTTAATGTGGTCACCAGTTTTTCCATTCTGGGAGACATCACCCGGGAGGTGGGGGGCGATCGGGTCAACGTGACTACGCTGGTAGGGCCGGACGGTGATCCGCATACCTTCGAACCGTCCCCAAAAGACAGCGCGGCGCTCAGCAAGGCCGATGTGGTGGTGGTAAACGGTCTGGGGCTGGAGGGCTGGCTCGACCGGCTGGTGAAGGCCTCCGGATTTAAAGGCCAGCTGGTGGTGGCCTCGACCGGGGTGAAAACCCATACGCTTGAAGAGGACGGGAAAACCGTGACCGATCCGCATGCCTGGAACAGTGCGGCGAACGGGGCACGGTATGCGCAAAATATCCTCGCCGGGCTGGTAAAAGCCGATCCTGATGATAAGGTGGCGCTGGAGGCGACAGGTAAACCTTATATTGCGCAACTGACTCAACTGGACAGCTGGGCCAAAACGCAATTCAGCCAGATCCCGCAGGCAAAGCGTAAAGTGCTCACCAGCCATGACGCCTTCGGCTATTTCAGCCGCGCCTATGGCGTGACCTTTATTGCACCGCAGGGCTTGTCGTCAGAGAGCGAAGCCAGCGCGGCGCAGGTGGCTGAGATTATCAATCAGATAAAAGCGGACGGGGTGAAAACCTGGTTTATGGAAAACCAGCTCGACCCGCGCCTGGTTAAACAAATTGCCACGGCCACCGGTGCGCAGCCGGGGGGCGAACTTTACCCGGAGGCGCTGTCGGCCAAAGGCGGCGTGGCGGATACTTACGTGAAGGCGTTTCGCCATAACGTGAATACCCTCGCCAGGAGCATGAAGTAACCTTCTTCTCAGCCGGTGCCTTCGCATCGGCTTTTTTCTGAAGCCCCCTCGTAAAACATGATCCTCATCTCCATATCTGACGAGAAAGTGCTATCTTGTGCTGCACGTTTTTCTGATGCCCGGAGCGAGAATGACTGACCATGAATTGATGCAGCTTAGCGAAGTCGTAGGACTGGCGCTTAAGCAACGTGGCGCGACTATCACGACTGCCGAATCCTGTACCGGTGGCTGGGTTGCTAAAGCGATTACCGATATTGCAGGCAGTTCCGCCTGGTTTGAACGCGGCTTTGTGACCTACAGTAACGAAGCTAAAGCGCAAATGATTGGCGTGCACGAATCCACACTTGAACAGCATGGTGCGGTCAGTGAGCCGGTGGTGATTGAGATGGCAATTGGTGCGCTAAAAGCGGCGCGCGCGGATTATGCCATTTCTATTAGCGGTATCGCGGGCCCGGACGGCGGCAGTGACGTGAAGCCTGTCGGCACCGTCTGGTTTGGTTTTGCCACCTCTAAAGGTGAGGGGATCACTCGCCGGGAGTGCTTTAGCGGCGATCGTGAAAGCGTGCGTCGTCAGGCCACCGTTTATGCGTTAAAAACGCTCTGGCAACAATTTCTACAAAACACTTGATACTGTATGACCATACAGTATAATTGCACCAACAGAACAGAAATCCACGGTGAAGCACAGTCGCTTCTCCCGGCATGACAGGAGTAATAATGGCTATCGACGAAAACAAACAGAAAGCGTTGGCGGCAGCACTGGGCCAGATCGAAAAGCAATTCGGTAAAGGCTCCATCATGCGCCTGGGTGAAGACCGTACCATGGATGTGGAAACGATCTCCACCGGTTCGCTTTCTCTGGATATCGCGCTGGGCGCGGGCGGTCTGCCAATGGGCCGTATCGTAGAGATCTACGGGCCAGAATCCTCCGGTAAAACCACCCTGACGCTGCAGGTGATTGCCGCGGCGCAGCGCGAAGGTAAAACCTGTGCCTTTATCGATGCCGAGCACGCGCTGGACCCTGTTTATGCTCGTAAGCTGGGCGTGGATATCGATAACCTGCTGTGTTCTCAGCCAGACACGGGTGAGCAGGCGCTGGAGATTTGTGACGCGCTGGCGCGTTCCGGTGCGGTTGACGTTATCGTGGTCGACTCCGTTGCTGCGCTGACGCCAAAAGCGGAAATCGAAGGCGAAATCGGCGACTCTCACATGGGCCTCGCGGCACGTATGATGAGCCAGGCAATGCGTAAGCTGGCCGGTAACCTGAAGCAGTCCAACACGCTGCTGATCTTCATCAACCAGATCCGTATGAAAATTGGCGTGATGTTCGGTAACCCGGAAACCACCACCGGTGGTAACGCGCTGAAATTCTATGCTTCTGTCCGTCTGGATATCCGCCGTATCGGGGCGGTGAAAGAGGGTGAGAACGTGGTGGGGAGTGAAACCCGCGTGAAGGTCGTGAAGAACAAGATCGCCGCGCCGTTCAAACAGGCTGAATTCCAGATCCTCTACGGTGAAGGTATCAACTTCTTCGGCGAACTGGTTGACCTGGGCGTGAAAGAGAAGCTGATCGAAAAAGCAGGCGCATGGTACAGCTACAACGGCGATAAAATTGGTCAGGGTAAAGCGAATGCAATCTCCTGGCTGAAAGAGAACCCGGCTGCAGCGAAAGAGATCGAGAAGAAAGTGCGTGAGCTTCTGCTGAACAACCAGGACTCTAAACCTGATTTCGTGGTTGATGGTGCGGATGCTGAAGAAACTAACGAAGACTTTTAAGGCTTTCGTTTAAAAATGAAGGGCTGCTGATGCGGCCCTTTTTGCATTTCTGAACCAGCAGGTTTTTTATGAGTGAATCCACAACGCGTCGACCCGCTTATGCGCGATTACTGGACCGCGCGGTGCGGATCCTTGCCGTGCGTGACCACAGTGAACAAGAGCTGCGGCGTAAACTGTCGGCACCGGTGATGGGTAAAAATGGGCCGGAAGAGATTGATGCCACCGCGGAAGATTATGACCGGGTGATTGCCTGGTGCTATGAGCATCACTATCTGGATGATGACCGTTTTGCTTCCCGGTTCCTGGCCAGCCGTGGCCGTAAGGGATACGGTCCGGCGCGTATCCGTCAGGAGTTGAACCAGAAGGGCGTTGCCCGTGAGTCCATTGAAAAAGCGATGCGCGACTGTGACACGGACTGGTGTGCGCTGGCAAAAGAGCAGGCGATTCGTAAATACGGTGAACCGCTGCCGCGTGAATTTTCAGAAAAAGTCAAAATCCAGCGCTTTTTGCTCTACCGCGGCTTTCTGATGGAAGATATTCAGGATATCTGGCGTAATTTTGCCGATTGAACGCATGCGGGATTTTACTTCCCACCCAAGAAAACTTATCTTATTCCCACTTTTTCCA